>Ga0115545_1001003_pt1 | contig 15017 bp, 17 predicted proteins | sample COGITO_mtgs_1003_FD_87188 | JGI IMG/M metagenome (GOLD analysis project Ga0115545, IMG submission 87188) | Pelagic marine microbial communities from North Sea - COGITO_mtgs_100330 | ecosystem: Environmental > Aquatic > Marine > Epipelagic | place: Germany:Helgoland, sampling site Kabeltonne...
GTGCGCTCGCGTTCATGCGTACCAACGCACAGCGCGGCGCGGGCGGTGTCAATCCGACCCTGTCGGGCGGCACGTCGGGCTATCCCGTCGCAGCGGCCACCAATGGCACGCAGCGGGCTTTCACCGAAACCCTGCTGAAGACGGCCATCGCGTCGGCATGGAATGCGGGCGGGGAACCGACCCTCGTCATCATGTCGCTGCTCCAGAAACAGATCGCGGCTACGTTCTCGGGTCTGGCGCAGCAGCGCCGCGATACCGGCGATAAGAAGGTCAAAATCATCGCTGGGGCTGACATTTATGTGTCGGACGTGGGTGAACTTCAGTTCGTGCCCGACCGTTTCTGTTCGGCACGCGATGCGCTGATTATCGATCCCGATATGTGGTCGGTTGCCACGCTCGATCCGATGCAGAAGCGCAAGCTGGCTGTCACCGGCCTTGCCGATCGCGATGCGATGTACACCGAGAAGACCCTGGTGTGCCGCAACGATGGCGCAAGCGCGGTGGTCGCTGACCTCACGTAAACAACTGAGCCGGGGGGCTTTTGGGCCGGGGTGCAATCGTGCGTCCCGGCCTTTTTTTGGAGTGACGAGCATGGCACGCAAAGCCGCAACTGACGACAAGATGATTAACGACGGACAGGGCAAGGCCCTTCCTGAAACGCTCAAGTCGGGTGATACCGACCCCAGCGTCAAGGATTTGCCGCCCGCCAATCCGCTGGGTGAGCCGGTCTATCCGGTCGAAACCTATCCGAATATCTCGGAAGCGGGCAAGTCCGCCGCAGCACTCGGCATCAAGACCGAGGAAACCGGCGATGGCGACTATATCGCGGGGGAAACGATCGTGGAGCATCCGGTGTCGCCCACCGACTCCAATCCCAACCCGCACGGACAGCGCGACGAGGGCGTTACCGTCGTGCCGATCAAGGACAAGGACGGCAACGTCACGATGTCGACGCCCGAAGATGGCGACACCGAGATCGAGGGCATGAGCGACAACCCCGTCCACTTGGGCGACGGTCGCACGCTGGCCAAGGGCAGCAAGGCCAAGGTGACGAAGGAAGTCGCCAAGGCGCTGCGCGACAGCAAGCAGGCCAAGTAAGATGGAGCGCCTGCTGTCCGAAGATCACACGGGAATGAAAACGTGGTTTTCGAGCAGCGACGATGATGGGGGGACGTGGAACCTGCGCTATGAGCAGGACGCGGCCCCCCTCATGGATGCGTGCAAGGAAGCCCAATCTGACGGCTGGGATAAGCGGTCAGATATGTGGCACGCCGCATCGATCCCCAACATCGTGCTGATGGAATGGGTGACGAAACACGGGGTCCGCTATTGGGACCCGAACCACAAAGACGGCGTAAAACGGCTGCTGAACTCGGATGAGTATCGGCACTTTCGCGTTCGCAACTTCATTATTTGAGGAGCACGAAAATGCGCTTTCTCGTAATTATCGCGGCATTGCTCTTTGCATCGCCTGCTATCGCCCAGCAGACGGGCAATAATGCTGCGACACCTGTCGCCGCTGCCTCGCTGGTTGTCTCACCGGGCTATCTGGGTGGAATAACGGTCACAACCGGCGCAACGGCTGGTTATCTAATGTTGTTCGACGCAGCCGCTGCCCCGGCTGATGGGGCAGTCGCTCCCGCGCGCTGCATTCCCGTCGCCGCAACGACGGGCGTCGATATGAACTTCAGAGCGGCACCGATCTGGTTTCGAACCGGGATCGTTGCGGTATTCTCATCGACGGGGTGTTTTACCAAGACAGCGAGCGCGACAGCGTTCATTGCGGTGGACTACCGGTGATTGCTGCGCTGCTTCTGGCCTTGCAAACGGTGTCGCCACTGACGCGGTTAGATGCTGAAACGATACCTCAGCCTGCATCTTCTGCGCCGCCTAGCGAGATTATCGGCGGGCAGGTAGGCGCGCAGGTCCGTTATGCGCGCGAAGACCATACTCATCCCAGAATTACCCGCGCGGGAACAGTCGTCACCGACGCAGGCGGAAACTGGTCGATAACATGGGCCACATCGCTAACCGCTATTCCGGTTGTCGTCACAATTCCGGTCGATGCTGGATCACAGCCTGTCATGTGTTCGGTTTCGACCCGGACGATGGCCGGCGCGACAGGCAAGTGCTTTCGCTCTCAATTACTCCCCTCAACGATCACGCTGCTGACCGCGCTGGTCAACTACAACGTGCTGGGTGGGGCAGCCTCCGGCGTCTCGGTCCAGATCCTCGCGATCCCGCCGACGCAATGATATGATTGGAAATAACTATGCCCGGTCCACGTTTTACGTCTGTGAGCGCAATGGGCGGTCGCCAATCTGCATCCGATTTCGATATGATCGTGGGCGCGATGGGTAGCGCCCAAGTCAACAATGTTGCGTCGCTATATCTTGGTCAGGTTGCGACTCGGGCAAATATCCCCAGCCTGCTCAACACGTCGTTTAAGCAGATCAACAGTCGACGTTTTCATATTGCGCGTGATGATGTCACAACGCTGCAACTGGCATTCCCGAACTGGTTTGCTAACAACACCGTGAATGAAGCGGGATCGGGCGGGACAGCCACGTTCGCCGCCTCGGTCGAGTACCCCGCGAACACGTTCACCCAGGTCACTTGGTCTGCATCTGCGACAAGCCCTGTCGTCGCGGATGGCGGGACATCGCCCTTGTCGGACGCTGTGGCTGTGGCAATCCCGGCTGGTGCGACGTTCTGGGTGCGCGTTTTCGGACAGTATTCAAATGGTGTCGTGCTTAATTCGCTTGGTAGCAGCGCCTTTTCGGCAGGCGGCGATCAAATCGAGTATGCGGCATCCGGCCTAGCCGACAGGACGATGAGCGGGACGATCGCAACCGGTTCAACGTCGGTGACGTTCGGCGCGTGCCTGATCGTCGCCATGACCCGCAAGGCATCGTTCACGATTATCGGCGACAGTCGCAACAAGGGCGGTGCTTCGGCCCCCGGCATCGACACGGCTGACGCAACGGGCGATCTTGGTGAAACCGCGCGCTCGGTCGGTATCAGTTTCGGCTACATCAATGCGGGCACTGCCAGCGAAACGCAGCAGCAGTTCCTGACGAATAATAGTCGTCGCACTGCACTTGCCCAATATACCAGCCACGTCATCAACAATGGTTCGGTCAACGACCTTATCAACAACAGGACAGCGGCGCAGCTTCAGGCAGACGTGACGAGTGTCGCAGCGTTGTTCCCCGGCAAGATTTACGTGCAAAGCACCATCGGCCCGCGCACGACATCAACGGATTCTTGGGCAACGACAGCCAATCAGACGCCGTTTGCGCAGGAAGCCGCGCGCGTGACGTACAACACGGCCTTGCGGAACGGGTCAATTTCCGGCGTGTCGCGGGTCGTCGATTTTGCAGACGCGATCGAGAGCGCGCGCAACAGCGGATTGATCGCAGTCAGTGGCGGCGCGCTATCGGCGGATGGCCTGCACTGGAATCAGGCGGGCAACATTCGCATTCGTGACAGCGGTGTCTTCGTCCCGTCGAGTTTTGCGCGATGAACCGGCTCAATATGCTTTTCGCATTCCCGATCAGCTTTGCGCTGTGGACCATGATTATCTGCGCTTGCAGGGGGGGGTAAGCTCATGGCCATTGCTATCTCCACCTATGCGGCGGGGTCGATCGCGGACTATTCGGACCTGATCGCTGAAATTCGCGATATGATGGACGACGCGGACTATTCCGACGCGGTGATTGCCCGCGCAATGCGAAAGGCTGAGGGGGAGTTCAACTCGCTTTTGCGCGTGCCAGATATGGAAACGCGCGCGACGCTTGCAGTGACGGACGGCTTCGCGGCGTTGCCCAGCGATTATAGCCAGCTTCGCTTCGTGCGCACGTTAGGCGATTACCCGGCGACACTGCCCAACATCACGGCGGGAGAGATGGGTGACGGGTTTGCCTATCCCTATGGCTATTCGATCGAGGGGCGTGAAATTCGCGTGGTCCCGGCAAAGACGGCGTCAATCTCGTTCACCTATTATCAGAAAATTCCCCCGCTGAGCGAGGCTATCCCGGCGAATTGGCTGCTGACGAAGCACCCCAGCCTGTACGTCGCCGCTATCCTGCATCACCTCGCAGGACGTGAGGTTGACCGGCAGGCTCGCGCCGAACGTCAGCAAGAGATTCTGGGGCTTATCGACATCATCAACGCCGAAGGACGTAAAGCCCGATGGGGCGCGGGTCCGCTTGTCCCGGTCGGCATTCGTCAGGTCAATTCGGCTCGTGCGTAAGCGGTTCGACTTTCCCGCATATCTCCCCGACCAGCTTCCTCGCAATGTCCTCACGCGCGCTGTCAATGTGCTTCCCGCTGCTGACGGCTATCGGTCGGTCAGGTCGGTCGCATCGATCAGCGAGCCGCTACAGGCCAATTTCGCGGGCGGCGTGTCGTATATCTCATCGGGCGGCACGGCGTATCTCTTGGCAGGGACCGCAGTAGGGCTCGAACGCTACACGTCCGGGATATGGTCGCAACTCATCACCGGCATGACGGTAACGGGGCGCTGGCGCTTCGCTCAGTTCGGTGATTACGCCATCGGGGTCAACGGGGTCGAAACGAAAGTTGTCGATCTCAACGCAGGCACGGCGACGGCATTGGCGGGGGCTCCTTCGGGAACGTCAATCGCCGTCGTCGGCAACCAAGTTGTCATTGGGCAGGCTGACGGTAACAAGCTCAAGGTAAAATGGTCGGCGTTCAACGATCATACGGGGTGGACCGATGCCGTAGATCAGGCTGGCTTCCAGATCATGCTTGACGGGGGCGAGGTGCAGGGCCTTGCCGGGGGAGAATACGGGATTATCCTGCAACGGTTCGCACTGACGCGGATGTCGCTGTCGGGTGACAACCTCGCGCCATTCACGTTTCAGCAGGTCACGAATAACGTGGGGTGCGCCTCGAAAGCATCGATCGTCCAGGCGGGCCGCACGGTGTTCTTTCTGTCAGATCGCGGCTTCATGGCGCTCGATGATGGGCAGGCCCTGCGGCCAATCGGTAACGAGAAGTTCGACCAGTCATTTCGGGACACGATCAGCCCGAACGATTACGAGAAGCTATGGGCGGCAGTCGATCCTAAGCGCAGCCTTGTATTCTGGGGCATCCCCGGTTCGCCGGGGCGTATCTGGGTCTATAATTGGGTTCTGGATCGTGCCTCGACGATCGAGGTCGGGTTTTCGGGGATCTTCTCAGGGTACGAAACCAGCCAGACGCTAGAGGGCGTTGCGGCGATTTACCCCGATCTCGATGCGATGCCGTACAGCCTCGACGACCCGCGCTTTCAAGGCGGCGATCCGCGACTGTACCTTGCGACGCCTGATAACCGCATAGGGGCGTTTTCCGGGCCGACACTGCCTGCCACGCTTGAAATGGGGTGGGTGGAGCCAACCGGGGCTCAGGTTAGCCGCATACGGGCGCTATGGCCGATCACGGACGCGGTCGAGGGTGTTAGGGTCACGGTGGATGCGCGTCAGCAGATGGGCGCGCTTGCTGAAACCGCGCAGGGCGTCCGAATGCAGACGAGCGGGCGCGTGCCAGTGCGGGCTCGGGGCCGCTATGTCGCGGTGACGGTGCAGCATGATGCCGGGTCGCTGTGGGGTTATAGCCAAGGCTTTGATCTGGAATACGATGCCGGGGGGCTACGATGAGCATTCCACTTGTCCCGGTCGACGGCAAATCAATCTCATGGCCGCGCGAAGTGGCCAACGCGATCAATAACCTAGCGGGCTGGGTCCGTGGGATGCAATCACTTGATGACGCGGGGCAGGTGTTCAACAGCCTATCCGCCGCGCCATCCGATCCCGTCGAAGGCGCGACCTATTACGATACCGCGCTGCACAAGGTGCGGACGTGGGATGGCACTGCATGGCAGGACCATTGGTGATCTACGCAACCTCGCTGCTGACAGACAAGCTCCGGGGGTGGTTGGATACGGCGGTAAAGCGCGGCGGGCATGAGTGGTGGAGCATCGAACGCGCCCTATCGGATGGCCGCGCAATGATCTGGGCCGCTGATACAGGGTGTGTCCTGACGCAAGTGACCGAGGATGATTGCTGCGAAGTCCTTTTAGGGGGCGGCGCGGACGCAAAACAGTGGATCGGCCCGATGGAAGTGGCGGTGCGGGGATGCCCCGCCCATGCCGACGTTCACACGTACCGCATTGTCGGACGGCGTGGTTGGATGCGCTTGTTTCCGCATTGGGATTACGCCGGAAAGGATGGCGATTTGATTATTCTGGAGAGTTCGGCATGAAGAGCAAATCGAAGACCGAGACGAAGCCCATCTATGCGCCCCAGATCGAGGGTGCTGCTAACACGGTCACAGGCGCGTATAATTCTCAGGCCCCAAAAATCAGCGCCATCACCGACCAAATCGGCGGGCTCGCGCCTTCGCTGATCGATAAATACAACAACGGCACGCCTACGCTCAACGCTGCGAACGACTACGTTACCAGCACGCTGAATGGCAGCTATGAGCAAAATCCCGAATTGCAGTCGGTCATGGATCGTGCGGCGAACCAGACGCGCAACCAGACAGCGGCATCGCTCGGCACACGCGGGCTGGCCGGGGGTTCGGCATTTGCCGACATTATCAGTCGCAACGTTGGCAATCAGGCGTCCGATCTCGCCTTCACCGACTACAATAACTGGCAGGGACGGCGCGCCAATGCAGCGGGCATGGCCCCATCGCTTACAGCGGCAGGCGAGATTCCCTTGGCCTCGCTTCAGGCGGTCGCGGATACGCAACAGGCCCCGCTACAGGCGGCAGCGGGCATGGGATCGTCGATCGGCGGACTTTTGGGCCAATATACGAATCAAAAGACGAGCAGCACACCGTCGCTCGCGATGGTTCTTGCCCAGATGGCTGGCAACGCTGCCAGTGCGTATAAGGGGGGCTGATATGGCATTGTTCGGAGCGCCGCTAGTCGCTGACCAGCGCAAGAAACCGGGGATGTTCGATCTGCCGGGGGTCGATCCTGCAATCATGAACCTCCCAATTGCGCCTGACCAATCGGGATTGCCGACGCTGCCGCAAAAATCACCCGGCTTTTTCTCGCGACAGGGAGCGGGCGTCGACATTCTTGGCGGGCTGAGCGACGGTATCATTGCTGCAAGCGGCGGTCGCCCCGTTTACGCTCCCGCAATGCAGGCACAACGCCAACGTCAGCAGGAGCTTGCCGACGAGCAGCGCAAGGCGGCGCAGGGTTATGCAACGTGGACCGCTCAACAGGATTACAAGCGGCAAAATCCCGACACGCCTGACATCGTTGAGCGGATGCAGGCACTTGATGGCGTTGAGAAAGGGTTGGGTGCAACCTATGCCAGAAATTATGCAGCAAACGGCGGTGGCATCGGCGCTCCTGTCACGATCCCAGGCCAAGGCACCTACATTAAGGACACGGGCGCACAACCGCCCGCGTTGCGCAGCCGCGCCGATTACGACGCATTACCGCCCGGTTCGCCTTACATCGCCCCTGATGGGTCGCATCGCGTGAAGGGAGGGGCACCCTCGCCAGCCGGGGGTGCGACGTTTCTCGGGCAATAAACTCGACAACATCACCGCGTATTCAGAAAGTGAGAACCGGGATTACGTAGGCGGCAAGCTGGTTACGTCGCCAGCAGGCGCGATGGGCCGGATGCAGGTCATGCCAGGTACGGCCCGCGATCCGGGCTTCGGTATTCATCCTGCCTCCAGTAACCACCCGGAAGAATTAGCCCGCGTCGGTCGAGAATACCGCGCCACAATGCAAAAGCGTTATGGCGGCGACCTCTCCAAAATGTGGGCGGCGTACAACTGGGGGCCGGGGAAGCTCGACAAGGCGCTCCGCGCGCATGGTGAAAACTGGCTTAGGGCCGCACCCGCTGAAACCCGCGACTACATCGCCCGCAACCTCAAGATGGTGAACAGCTAATGCAGCAAGACAATTGGTGGGCGAATGATGCTCCCGTACAGCCGTCGCAGGGTGCCAGCCCAATTCCTGGTTACAGGATGGTTGCACCCGCTGCGCCCGATTATCAATACAAGGGGCCGCAGGCTGCCGCTGATCTAGAAAAGTCGCAGATTGCTACCCAGACGGATCGGGCTACCCTCCCTTATGCGGGGCCAAAGGCGGCTGCTGATGCAGAAAAGGCACGGATTGATGCGGAAGCAGCGCGGGTAGCGTTAGAGAAATCCCGCCGTGATCTCGCCGCACAGCAATCGACTGCCAACCCCGAACAGCAAAAGGGCATGGCTGCGCTCGCTAACGACGAGGTGCTGGCCGCTATCGCTCGTGCGCGCAAAGGCATTAGCGAAGGACATTCAGCGGGCCGGTGGGCCAAGATTCAGAATGTCCCGCTGATCGGGGGGCTGGCGGAACCGCAGGGCGTGGTTGATTTGCGGGGCGATCTCGGCACTGTCTCGTCGAGAGTCACGATCGACACGCTTGCTAAGCTTAAAGCGATGTCAGCAACGGGTGCTTCTGGTTTTGGCGCTCTTAGCGAGCGTGAAGGCGCATTGCTGCGCGATAGCGTTGCTGCGCTCGATCAGGAGCAGTCGCCAGCCAAGCTACTAGAGAATCTGGCAAACGTAGAACGTCATTACCGCAGGGTTTCTGCCCTTACCGATGGCAAGGATTATCGCGATCCGAAGGTAGCGGAAGCCTATGGCATTGCGCGCGCGCCGGGCGGGCAGGGCGACCAGCCGAACGCGCTGGCGACAGGCGGATTCCGCGAGGAAGCGGACCCCGCGCTCAAGGGTGTGAACGGGCAAATCCGCAAGATGATCGGAGAGGGCCGCGATCCCGCTGCTATTGTCGGCTTCATGAACTCGGTATCGCCGGGGCTTGGCGACGAAAAGGCCGGGGATGTCATGGCGGCGGTCAAATTCCGTGCCCAGAACCCAACTGTCCCGCTCGATCGCTATTCAGTGTCCGTAGAAACGCGACAGGTGCCGATGGGGACTGCTCGGTCAATGACCAATGCGGCTGCTCAGACGCCTGGCGGGGCTTATGCGATGAATGCTATCGACGCTCTAAGCGCCGGTAATGCGGCAAAACTGACCGATAACCCAACCCTCGCGCGCGCCGGAATGGACGCAGTATCGAGTGAAAATCCTGTATCGTCATTCCTCGGCACGGCCACAGGCGGGGCGATAACTGCTGCTGGCCTTGAAGGCGCACTGCCATTTCGCGCGGCGGGGGCCATTGGGCAGGCAATGCGCCAGCCTGTAGCTGACGCGCTTTATGGTGGCGTCTACAGCAAAAGCACCGGGGGGAGCTTCCTTGGCGGTGCGGCAGAAGGCGTCGTTGGCGGTGCGGTGGGGCGAGGCGCTACCCGCGCAGCAGGAGCGACCTTGCGGGGCGTAGTTAATCCCGACGCACAATACCTGCGCGGTCAAGGCGTCCGCATGACACCGGGCGCGGCGTTGGGCAATGAGGGCCGGTTTGCGCAATGGTACAAAGGCCGTGAAGATCGGCTGTCCGGTTTTTCAGGCATCGGCGACCGGATCAAAGGCCAGCAGCGGAATTCGTTTATCGATGTGAACCGTGCAGCCTTCGCCGACGCCGTGCCGCCTACGGCACAGACGGCGGTCGATAACTATGCCGAACAGGGGATCGAGCAGCTTCGTCAGGCAACCCGCGAGGGTTATGATGCCGCGCTGAGCGGGCGCAATTTTGACCTGACCGAGCCGCAACTTCAAAATGATGTGACAGGGATGGTTCGCAACGGCTTGAACATCCCGCGCACTGGCCCGGAATTTGGTTATCATGTGCGCGAGCGTATCGATCCCGTCATGTCGGCTGGCACCGCCGATGGGCCCCAGATGCAGGACGTGTTGCAGGGCTTGCGCGATGCCGACTTTGGCACCGATGCGATGGGCACTGCTGCCAATAACGCAGCGGGCAATGTTCGTGGCGCGTTCACCGATATGATCGACCGGCAAGCGCCTGACGTGATGCCTAATCTTACCGCTGCTGATCGGTCATATCGTCATCTCAATATTCTTGCGGATGCCGTTGGGAAGGCCAAGAACACCGATGGGATATTCACGCCTGCGCAGCTTGGGCAAGCGGCGACGACCAATGCCAAGCGATTCAACGGGCCAATTGCAGCGGCAACGACACAGCGGCCCTATTTCGACCTTCAGCGTGCAGCGCAGAACCTTCTCCCGTCCAAAGTTCCTGATAGCGGCACGGCGGGCCGCACTGAGGCGGGGCGGGGATTATTCGGAGCCATCCGTGGCGGCGTGCGCAACGCGATCAACGCGCCCCTCTACAGCGATACTCTCCAACCGGCGCTTAATACGGCCTTGCTCGATCGGACGCCTGCGATGCGGGTAGCGGGCCAGCAGGTCATGAACAACGCTCGGCTAGGCGGACTGTTCGGCGCGCCAATGCTGGTCGCCTACGGCCCTTGAACCCGGTTCATGCCACGAAGCAGCAAAAGGCTCAATGCGGCGTAAACCCAGACTACTAGCGCGGCTTTCCAGAAATTCGGGAAGGTAAACAGAGCCGCCATGCCAGCCAACGGGGCTAAAGCCGTGAAGACAATCGCCGCTTCAGTCCACAAGATGCGTCGGTCAGTCCAAAACCCGGCATTGCGCTCCGCATAGGGGCTATCGGCGCGGCGCTGCTTGTAATCCCGGTATCGACGAAGCGATTCACCGCCGATGCCAAAGCCGATCGCGGCGACCATGATTGTCCAAAAGTGGTTCACGGCCCGCAGATTACGCCTCAACCATCCTCAAGTCCACAAATCTCGCAAGGCTCGCTTCGGCGGGCCTTTTTCATTGGAGTAGCCCATGCCATCCGCAAACGAGTTCTCCCTAAGCCCCGATGCGAATACCAGCATTGGCGGAATTGACGTGTCCGAAGGTTGTTCGCCAGCGGGATTGAACAACGTCAATCGCTACCTTGCCGCGTCCATGCGCGAGCTGTCCGACCGCGTAGGGAGTACGGACGGCAGTTTCATGCCGGTGAGTGGGGGTGCTTTCACCGGCAACATCACTCGCGACACGCGCGGGGCATATCTGCACCACAACGACCCGGCAAACACTTCGGCCCGCGTTTTCGTCCAGGCATCCGGTGGAACCGCGCCAGCGATGGCGAACGGCGACATCCTGATCGAATACTAGGTGATTAAGACCAAGGCCGCAGGAGCGGTCGTCACCGCCTCATCGATCAAGATGAAGGTGAACGGATCGCTGCGCCCTGTCGTCGTCAGCATTATGTCGGGCGGCTCGCTTCGTCGCGCCTTCCCGGTGGTAGCCGACATCACCGCGACGGCATCGCCAGCGTTCGCGAATGGGGTGCAGCAGACCTTCAAGCCAACGCGGGTCACGTCGAACACCATTCAGGTCACGCCGATGGGGGGCACTGCGCCTTATACCTATGCATGGTCGATCGGGGGCGATGCGCGGGTTGGGGTTGATGCTCCAGCGTCGGCGATAACTACCTTTTCCGCGCTTCTTTACGAGGACAGCGCCAGTGCGACCGCGACCTGCACGGTGACTGATGCCTTGGGCTCTGTCGCCACGGCCATCGTCGCAGTCGACCTCATCCATTACAACGAGGGGGGCTCCAACTGATGGCGCTATACCATTATTTCGACGTGCTAACGAACACGCGCGGCGATAGCCTGCCGGGTTATCAAGTGCTGGTTTATTTTATCGGCGGGGCGCGCGCGCAGATTTATGCGGACGCGAATAGCACGCCGATCGTGTCGGTATCAAATGTCGCCAACGTCGCACTGACTGATAGCGAGGGCAATTTCTCTCTCTACGTCGTGCCTGCGAATTATGATCTGGAGTTTCGCACCCCGACCGGCGACTTTCTGAAAAGAGTCAAGAATGTGCCGCTGCTTTCCGGGCCAAGCGGGCAAAATGGGCAAGACGCCGTTCCCCGCACCTATCGCGAAACGCTCGTTACCGGTCAGACGATCATTCCCAACCCTGCGCTGTACGCCGACTTTTCGGAAGTGCCGGTAGAGACTGCGAGCGCGACAAAAACCGGGCTGTCCTTCACCGAAGGCGGCGCGCTGTTCATCGACGGCAACAAGAAGTCGAACACGATCTTTTACACCGTTGGCAGCGGGTTCCTGACTTTGGCGACGCCAGCGGCGGGCGGGGAAGTGGCGGAAGTCACGACGCTCGCGATCGACGGTTCGTCGATGATTAACACCAGCAAGGGGTCGGTCGACCCGCGTGACTTCGGCGCGGTCGGTGATGCGAGCGTAGAGACTGGCCTGGGCACCGACGACACCGACGCTGTGCAGGCTGCGTTCGATTACGCGCTTGCCAACGGGTTGGTGGTTGATGCGCCCGAAAAACACAAGTTCGCGATCAAAGAGGTGTGGGGGAACGTCGGCATCGGTCGCCTGAACCTTGGCCGCGCATCGGCATTGGGCGAAAAGCACGGCCTATGGCTTCCCGGCAAGGCGGGGCGCAATTACGATCCCCTGACTTATTCGGCAACGCCGGGGGCTTTGCCCTTCGACGACAACCCCGAAAACCTGACGCTTGAACATGTGATGATCGATGCGGCGGATGGCCTGTCAAGCGGCCTGACAATCCTTGGGGGTGTCAATGTCCACGCCGGATGTGTGGGGCGGCAATTCACCAACGGGGCTAGCAATGCCCTGACGTTCGGCACGACCTATGCCAACGGGCGCAATACGTCGGCTTGCACATATGACGCCAAGGTCGATGCCGATGCGGGTGGGGTATTCAGTCCCGCTAACGCAGGCGCGTCGAGTTGCGTCCAGATTTACGGTGTGACTCCTACCGCGTTCGGGACGATGGGCATCGTTGCCTATCATCGCGCGAATGGTGGCACCTATCCCGATAACCCGTTCTGGGCCGAAGAGATCAACGGCACCGTCGATCTGGTAGGCGGCTATTACGGATTGAATTACGCTGGCGCGGTTCGCAATAGCGTCGGAAAAGGGCGCTCGCGCCAGCAAATCCGCATCGTAAACAGCCAGAACAATAACCACAGCCTCGATGTCGATATGGAGGCTGACGATTGGTGGTCGGTCATCATGCTGATGAACTTCTTCAATCGCAACCATCGGGTGACGTTCCGCACGAAGGGTTCGCAATACGTCGCGGGCGCGGCGCTGATCGATATTGGTTTCAGCGCGGCAGATATTCAGGTCGACGAAAGCCTGCTGGGCACGCTGGTCAGCCCGAACGGTGCGGCAAAGGCTGCGATCCGCGCGCACGACAATATCGAGCGCCTGCGCATCACCAACACCGAGATTTTCGGCGAATACCAGACGGCTGCAATCCTCATGCAGTCGGGTTCATCGAGCGCCGATCCTGTCGCCAACGGCATCCCAGTTAATTCAGGAACTGGCGAGGCTTATGAGGGAGAAACGCCGGGGGTAAACGGCGCATACGACAACCAGTCGCGCATCCCGTCTTCGCTGGAAGAGGTTAGCGGGTGCCGGTTCAACCTGACGACTGACACCAACGCACCGCTGATTGCCGCATACCAGCTCGGCACGTTGGCGCCCGGTGTGCCAACACAGCCGCTGTCGATCGGCAAGATCACCGGCAATATGCTGGGCAACGGCAATTGGCCGACGATCATCACCGGGTTCCGCGACGACGGCCCTCCGATCGTCATCGAGGAAATGACCGGAAATTCGTGGGCAGCGGGCATCAAGGAACGCAATTTCGACCTGTCCGCATTCAACGTCCTCAAGCGTGAGTTGAATACGGGCGATCCCGGCGCAGGCGCAAAGGAGGTGGTCAGCAAAGGCTCCGCGCCCTTTCCTGCCGCAGGTTACGAAGTGTTCATGGTCGACATCACCAATGGCCCTGCTGTCGTTGTCGGCAATAATTATGATTATCTGCTGGCTGGCGTTCCGGTGACTACGCGTTCGACATTTACGTCGTCCTCCGGTTCGGAAATCAATGTCACGCGGGTTGAAAACCTCGTGAACAAGACTGGCGGTACGCCCGGTGTTTATGACGCTGGCATTGGTGCGGGCAACCTCATCTTGGCTGCGGACGATCCGTGGGCGGCGGTGACGTACCGTGCGGGCTCGGATAGCGCGATTGGCTTTCAGCCCACCAGTGGAGGGGAAGACCCGCGTTTGATGGCTCAATCCGTCGCGGTGCAGATCACTGACGGTAAGCTTGTTCAGCGCGGGCCAATCCCTAGCGGCATCCTCGATATGAGCGTGTCGCCGGGGCAGAAAGTCGCGATGGCCTATGACCGGGCGCGCAACACCGTCATTGCGACCGTTGATGACATCGATAGCAGCGAGTTGCCCGCCACGCTGTCTAACGGGAGCAGCACAAGGGCATCCTTCCCGATTGCAACGCTCGGTACCGACGTTTCCTACACGCCGGGTGTTCGCCCCGCACCACCAGCGGGCAAGCCGGTCAACACCGTACTCCCGACCGTATCGTTCGCAGGCGGGAACGTCACGGCGAACCTGGGCACATGGACCAACGCGAAGACGCTTGAGTTGCAATATACGGAAGACGGGGATGACGTTGGCTTGCCCCAGATCATCCGCAACGGGCGGGGCGGGGCTGACATCGCTATCGCACCCTATCCCACGGTAACGGGCCGGTTCTACGGGGTGCGGGTCAAGGAAACGAACCCGATAGGCGGGCGGATCGCCAAAACGCGGGTGACCATCGTCACGGTGGTGGCACCATGACCGCTCTGACATGGACCGGCGCGCTCGTCGGGCTACTCAACCTTCTTGTTGGTGGCGCGCTTGTCACCGCGATCAAGAATTGGCCCCGCGTCAAGGAACTGACGATCGGACAACGAAGGGGTGATCTGGACGATATGCGGACGCGGATTACCAGCCTCGAAGCCAAGGTCGAAATTGCTTCCACAGCCGCCCATGCAGCCGAACTGAAGCTCGTTTACGCGGTCAGTGCCGTGCAGCTTCTGGCGACAAAAATCCGCGCCGACAATCCGAACGATCCCACACTGGCGCAGGCAATGGAACTGCTCGCAGCGGCGACGGGCGGCGAAATGCCCTCATGGGCAACCA
>Ga0115545_1001018_pt1 | contig 14934 bp, 10 predicted proteins | sample COGITO_mtgs_1003_FD_87188 | JGI IMG/M metagenome (GOLD analysis project Ga0115545, IMG submission 87188) | Pelagic marine microbial communities from North Sea - COGITO_mtgs_100330 | ecosystem: Environmental > Aquatic > Marine > Epipelagic | place: Germany:Helgoland, sampling site Kabeltonne...
AAGGGATGCCAGTCTTGGACCTTTGAAGTTTTGGGGAGACCCGGAAGCACTGAAAAAAGTGCCCGACTCAGATCGCATCGAGAAGATTCCCGTTGAGCATGGCAAAAGCTTCCAGGTGCATGGACTCACCATGACAGGTCTTGCCGCCAATCACGACGTTCATGGCTCCAGAGAGCAATGCCTGCTTTACCTGATTGAGAGTGCTACCAAGCGTGCTTTCTACGCGACTGACACGGGCTGGTTGCCGACAACGACCTGGCTACACATTGAGCGCAAGCAACTCGATGCCATCATCTGGGATGCCACCTGCGGTGAGGGCAAGGGAGACCCTCGAATTTTCAGCCATAATGACCTGACCATGATTCGTCACATGAACCAAACCCTCATGCAACGAAAGGTACTCAAGCCGGATGCAAAAATCATTCTCACCCATATCGCGGACAGACTGCATCCGCCTCACCATGTGCTGGAGAAAAAGCTCATCCCGGAAGGTCTTATTCCTGCCTATGAAGGTATGTCGGTCGTGCTGGACAAAGGCTAAGCAATTGGCACAACAAATATTAGACATGATCAAAAAATCCATTTGCACGATGACCCTCACAGGAGCGCTGCTCGCTGTATTGACATCTGTGTTCACGCCCCTGCACGCTCAGGCTGAAGAGACCAGCATCAGGGTCATGACCTACAATGCCTGCCGAGGCGGCACCTATCAGGGGCAACCCTTGTCTCAGTCCGCTAAAATGATTCGAGAGGCACAGGCCGATATCGTTGGCCTGCAGGAGATCGGCGAGAATGTCCCCAAGCTGGCAAAATTACTGGGTTGGAATCACATCGGGCCCTTCCTGACGCGGTATGAAATCGTGGAGCATGTCAAGGGCCTGGGCAAAAGACCGTGGGATGGCATCAAGGTCAAACTGCCTTCAGGGCAGCATGCCTATGCCTTCAACGCTCACCTTCCCAACCCTCCCAATCAGGCTTACCAATTAATGGGCCTTAAAGGAGGCTACCGAAGCTATCCCAAGATTGATACCGAAGAGGAGGCGATTGCCGGGGCCAAGAAAGCCCGAGGGAAATACATCGACCGCCTTCTCAAGCTCATGAAAAGTTTCGTGAAAACAGAGGACCCTATTTTTGTGGTGGGCGACTTCAATGAACCATCCCACCTCGACTGGACCGAAGCGGCGGCCAAGGCGGGGCACCACCCCATGAAGGTGGAATTCCCCACTAGCTTGATGATGGCTCAGGCTGGCTTTACCGATTCCTATCGCACGATTCATCCCGACGAGGTGGCAAAGCCTGGCCTCACCTGGTCACCCGTGTACGAACCCAAACACCCCGATCACCACTTGATGCGCATTGATTACGTGTATTTCAAAGGCAAAGGCCTCAAGGTCACCGACGCAAAGATCGTGGGTGAAGACAAAGAGCATGCGGACATTGTTGTTTCCCCCTACCCTTCTGACCACCGCGCCGTGGTGGCGACGATCACACTCGCCAAAGAACCAGAGAACGAACAACCATGAGCACACCCATTTTATCAAAAGCCATCAAACTCGCCTTCAGCATCGCCTTGCTTGCGACCGCATTCACACTACCCGTGCTTGCCGAGCAAGACAACCAAGCCAGCACCACCAAACTCCGCGTGATTGCCTACAACGTCGCTTGCGGCCAGTGGGCAACCCCAGAGAAAATCGCCGAGCTAATCAAGCCCCTGAACCCCGACCTCGTTTTACTGAGCGAAGTCCCCAAGGCGAACCGGGGAAAAGAGGTCAAGGACTGGTCACTCCGTGTAGCAGAAGCCCTCGGCCTGGAGCATGTCCACGTTGGGTCGAGTTCATCCGCGGGTCACAAGTCTCCCAAGTGGGGTGACCCCACCGGAAATTACGGCGGCAAGTTCAAATCCATTCTTAGCCGAACCCCTCTCTCGAACGGCAAGGACATCGAAGCCGAAGGGACCGGCTGGAAACGTGCCAAGCCCCTGCGTGCTGAAACGGTGATCGGCGGCAAGAAGTTCGCGATCTACTCACTGCACCTGCCAGGATACGCGCACAATAAGAAACAGCCTACGAAAATAGAAGCTTATGAGGGCTCAAAACACAAAGCCCTGGCAGAACACATCAAGGCAGAAGATGATGACTGTGAGGTCATTGTCGGCGGAGACTTTAATGAATGGACGGAAGGCATCGTCATGCAGTCCCTCTTGAAAGATGCCAAACTGAAAAACGCGACCAAAGAAAAATCCATCGACCATATCCTCTACAGCACGAAGAGTCCCATCAAGTTGATTAAAACCGATAGAGACTGGGGTCCTAAGAATCAGAATCCTAAAAACCTAAAATGTGAGGGTTGCTGGTCCGACCACCCTTGGGTCTATGCCGAGCTCGAAATCCCTGCGAGCAAGAGCTCCAAATAGCAGACACAGAAATCATAAAAGTTATGCAGCAGACCATTCACAGCATCGTTCTATATTTTGCGATTAGTTTCTTTTGCATTGGGTTTTCTCATGCAGAAGACGCCGAGGAGCCCAGCGTGAAGGTCATGTCCTATAACATTCACCGTGGCGGCATCATCATGCTGAAACAACCGTTGTCCCAAACGGCCAAGGCGATCCAGTTGGCCAAGGCTGACATTGTCGGCATTCAAGAGACCCGCTCCCCCAAGGGAGACACCTTGGAGGATCTTGCCAAGTTGCTCGGGTGGAATCATGATGAGGGGAGCTGTATCGTGACCCGTTATGAAATCGTCGAGCATTTCAAAGGTGGAAAAGATTACAAAGGCGGCATCAAGGTCAAGCTGGATTCAGGCAAGGAAGCTTACGTCTTTAACCTGCACCTTCCCTCTCACCCCTACCAACCCTATCAGCTTCTGGGCATCCGGCCGAGTTGGCACAAGCACACCAATAATATTACCTTTATCAAAACCGAGGCAGAGGCGATCGAGTGGGCCAAAAAAGCGCGCGGTGCTGAAATTCAAAAACTACTTAAAGTCATTAGCTCGCTCCCTAACAAGGAAGCCCCTGTTTTTGTCGTAGGCGATTTCAACGAACCCTCCCACCTCGACTGGACGGAAGCCGCTGCCAAGTCTGGACGCCATCCGATCAAGGTCGCCTATCCCACTTCTTCGAGCATGCTCGAAGCTGGCTTTACCGACGCCTATCGCGCGATCTATCCCCACGAGATGAAAAACCCAGGCATCACCTGGTCCCCTGCTTACAAAGTCGGTGATCCCAGGACTCATCATGACCGTATTGATTTTGTTTACTTCAAAGGCGAGGGCGTCAACGTGACCGAAGTCAAGATCGTCGGAGAAAACAAAGAAAACGCCGACATCGTCGTTTCTCCTTACCCCTCAGACCACCGAGCGGTGGTGGCGCAGTTCACAACAACCAAACAATCGAAATCAGCGAATCCACCGCAATGAAAAGATACAATATAACAAAAGCCGCTCTGACAGCGGTATGCATGCTTGCTCTGCTGCCGGCGGCACACGCACAGGCAGAAAAACCTAACATCCTTTTCATCATGCTCGATGACCTGGGCAAGGAGTGGATCAGCTGCTACGGCGCGGAGGACATCAAAACCCCTAACATTGACGCCCTGGCAGCGGGTGGGATGAAATTTAATAACGCCTACTCCATGCCTCAATGCACTCCTTCCCGCGCGACGCTACTGACCGGCAAATACCCATGGCGCAACGGCTTTGTGAATCACTGGGACGTTCCACGCTGGGGCATCGCCTACTTTGACTGGAAGCAGAAGGAAAACACCACCTTTGCCCGCCTGATGAAAGACCTCGGCTACGCCACCTTTGCCGCAGGCAAATGGCAGATCAATGACTTCCGCATCGAGCCCCAGGCGATGAAAAAGCACGGCTTTGATGACTGGGCGATGTGGACGGGCTATGAGGCCGGCAACCCGCCAAGTGACGAGAGATACCAGGACCCATACATCAACACCCCGGAGGGCAGCAAGACCTACGCCGGCAAGTTTGGCCCGGATCTCTATTCCGATCACCTGATCAAATTCATGCGCAAACATAAAGAGAAGCCCATGTGCCTCTACTTCCCGATGGCGCTGCCTCATATCCCACTAGTGACCACCCCCGATGAACCGAGGGCCGAAGGCAAGCTCGGCAAGCACCAGGCCATGGTGCGCTATGTGGACAAGATGGTGGGCAAGATCATCAAGGAGCTCGATGAGCTGAAGATCCGTGATCGCACCATTATCATTTTCACCACCGACAATGGCACCGCTGGTGGCAAGCGCGGCGTGACCGGTACCCGCAACGGAAAGGATGTCGAAGGAGCGAAAGGCACGGAAACAGAGGCCGGGGTTTGCGCGCCTTTCATTATCAACTGCCCGGGACTCGTTCCCGCAGGTGTCGAGACTGATGCTCTGACCGACTTCTCTGACCTTCTGCCCACCTTCGTAGAACTCGGCGGAGGAACTGTGCCCGGGGATCTCGTCATCGACGGCCAGTCGATCGCGCCGCTCATTCTCGGCAAGGCAAAGGATTCCACCCGCAAGTGGATCATGGCTCTTGGCTTTGGCAGGGCCAGCTTGGACGAAAAGGGCGTGCGCGGGAGAGCGGACTTCATGCGCCGTGTCATTCGTGATAAGCGCTACAAGGTCTGGGTCAGCGGTAAGAAGAAAATCATTCGCCTCCATGACCTGACCGAGGACCCATGGGAGAAAACCAACCTCCTTAACAGCGACAGCGCTGAGCACACAAAAGCCATCGCGAAATTTCAGAAGGTCATCGATTCCCTCCCCGATAAGGATGCCCGGCCTTTGTATGAACCCAGGGCCGCGAACCCATGGGACATCAAGGTGGGTGGCCGGAAATGAAAGAGTTGAAACGACCACTCAACCACTAATGATCACCAGATTCACAACCACCATCTGCGCGGTATACGCTGCCTGCTCGCTGCAGGCCGCCGACAAGCCCAACATTGTCATCCTCTACGCCGATGATCTCGGCTACGGAGATCTCACGTGCTACAACCCGGATTCCAAGATCCCGACACCACACCTCGACAAGCTGGCAGCGGAAGGCATGCGTTTCACCGATGGTCACTCCTCGTCGGGAATCTGCACCCCGTCACGCTACGCCCTGCTCACCGGCCGCCACCACTGGCGGAAATTCCATGGCATTGTCAATGCCCTCGGCAAATCCGTATTCTCGCCCGAGCGCCTCACCCTGCCTGAGATGCTACAGGAAAAAGGCTACACCACCGCCTGCATTGGCAAGTGGCACCTCGGCTGGGACTGGGATGCGATCCGCAAACCCGGAACGCCTAAGAAGAGTATTCAGGCGGAGGACTTTGACTGGAGCAAGAGCATTCCTGATGGGCCACTAGGGCACGGCTTCGACTACTACTTCGGCGATGCCGTCATCAATTTCCCACCCTATACGTGGATTGAAAACGACAAGGTATTGAAAGCTCCGGATACGACGCTCAAAGCTACACCAAAAGGGGCAACCAAGGAAGGCAGATGGGAGGCCCGCCCCGGCCCCGCGTGTAGCGACTGGGATTTTTATGAGAACCTGCCCACGCTGACAGAAAAAGCCGCCGCTTGGCTCAAGAATCGCAAAGGCAAGCAAGAGCCCTTTTTCCTCTATTTTCCACTCCCGAGCCCGCACGCGCCCATCGTGCCCACTGATGAGTTCGATGGCAAAAGCCAGGCGGGAGCCTACGGGGACTTCGTCGTGCAGACGGACTGGTCATGCGGCCAGCTTCTCCAAGCACTGGAAGAAAGCGGACACACAGAGAATACGATCGTCATCTTCAGCTCCGACAATGGCGCTGAGCATTACGCTTATGCCCGCGACGAGAAATTCGGCCACTGGTCATCCCATCCCCTGCGTGGTCTCAAGCGCGACATCTACGAGGGCGGTCACCGCGTTCCCTACATCGTTCGCTGGCCGGGCAAGGTCGCCGCGGCATCAACTTCAGATGGGCTCGTCTCCCAGATTGACATCATGGCCACGCTCGCCTCGGTCGTCGGTTATGACTTGCCCGACACCGCCGCCGAGGACTCCCATGACCTCCTCTCGCTCTGGACGGGCGAAACCGAAACCAGCCCACGCCAAACCCACATTCATAACACCTTTGAGAACGCCTATGCGATTCGTCACGCTGACTGGATCCTGGTGCAAAGAAAAGACGGCTACCACTCCAAGGGCTACCAAAACTGGGAAAAGAAGCGTGATTACCCCGCTGATAGAGGCAGCAAAACGCAGCTCTTCAACATCAGCAAGGACATCGGACAGAGCACGAACCTGATGGCCAAACACCCTCAGAAAGCCGGCGAACTTGCAGCGCTCCTCAAGAAGATCCGCACCCAGGGCCACTCCGCTCCGAGACTCTCGGACCATTCGGGCAAAAAGAAGAACAAGTAGTTCTGCGATGGAAGCGAAACTAGAATTTAATGAGAAATGAAGACAGCTCAATTTGTCCTCCTGGTTACAGCGGCACTTTCTGTCCCGTTTGCGCATGCCAAACCAAATCAGCCCAACATCCTTTTCATCTACCTGGATGATCTTGGCTATGGCGATGTCACCTGCTACAACCCGGACTCCAAAATCCACACACCCCATATGGATCGCCTGGCCAAAGAAGGGATCGTCTTCACCGATGCCCATACGCCGGCGGCCATTTGCGGGCCGAGTCGCTATGGGCTGATGACGGGTCGTTACCCCTGGCGCAGAGGCAAAGACGGCACGGGCAACGGCCCAAAATTCCGGGATCTGTTCATCGAGAAGAACCGCATCACGCTGGCATCCCTGCTGAAGAAGAACGGATACCACTGCGCTCAAATAGGCAAGTGGGGTATCCGCCATAACTACTCCGACGCGGTGAAGCCCGGAAAAGAACCGGGCCATAAGGACTCCTATGATTTCCCGAACAAACGCTTACTCGGCGCCCAGGCGGCAGGCTTCGACTACTCCTGGTGCATGACCCACCTGTTTCCTGCACCTGGCACAAAGGAAATCGGCCACTCCAAGCACCTGCTGGAAAATGGCCTGCCAGTTGATCCGACCCTGAAAATTTCCGATCCTTACCGCTGGCTTCCCGACAGTGCCATGAAGGTAGTTGAATACCTGGAAGCCTACGCCGGCAAAAAGGACAACCCGAAGTTCGGCATCAACCGGCAGAGCCCGTTTTTTATCTATTGGGACCCACCTAGTCCTCACACACCCATTGTCCCCAACAAAGAGTTTCAGGGCAAATCGGGAGCCGGTGACTACGGGGATTTCGTGCTCGAAATCGATTACTATGTAGGCGCGATCCTCGATGCCTTGGACAGCTTACAACTTACGGATCATACCCTCGTCATCTTTTCATCGGACAATGGCCCGGAGACCTTTGCCTACGAGCGAATCCAGAAACACCAGCACTACAGCATGGGATCGCTTCGAGGGGTGAAGCGCGACGCTTGGGAAGGTGGTCACAGGGTGCCGCTCCTTGTGCGCTGGCCCGGTGTGGTGCAGCCCGGCAGGAGCTGCGACGCTTTGGTCTCCCTGACCGACTGGCTGGCCACCTTTGCCGATATGTCCGGACTGAAGCTGGCCGAAGATGCAGGCGAGGACAGCGTAAGTATCCTACCCCTGCTCAAGGGCAGCAACGAATCGGTTCGGCAATCTGTCATTCATCACTCGGCATCGGGGAAATTTGCCATACGCCATCAAGACTGGCTCTTCATCGATTACAAAACCGGTGACGGCAACAGAGGAAAACGCAAAGAACCGGACTGGCTGCGCAAGGAGCGCGGAGTCTTGTCGCATCGCTCCAGTGCAGAGTTATTTAACCTGAAAGAAGACGCTCAGCAGACCAGAAATCTCTATGATCAGCACCCGGAAAAAGCGCGAGAGCTAGAGAAGCTGTTGGAAAAACTAAATAAGGGGAACGACGAATTAAATCTGTGAGCCACCTCAAAAATTTCCAACAAGAGACTGAACGAAAGGTTACCCAGCAGGATAAGTGAACTAAAAGATTGAACCCACCAATGAAAACCATTTCACAGGCTAGAACCTTCCGTAGCGCCCTATGCTTTTTGCTAAGTTTGTTAGCAGTCAGCGTAACGACCGCTGAAGAGCCCAAAAGCATTTCCAGCAAGCCTAACATCGTCATCATCCTCACCGATGACCTCGGCTACGGGGATGTCTCCTTCCTCAATGCGGAATCAAAAGTGAAAACACCACACATGGACGCGCTGGCTGAGACCGGTGTCTGGGCCACCGATGCGCACTCCCCCAGTACCGTGTGCAGCCCCAGCCGCTACGCCATGCTCACCGGGCGTTACGCCTGGCGTCACAAGCCCGTGCGCGCGGGGCGTCTGAACCCATGGAAAGAATCGGTCATCTTGGAGGACCGCGTCACCCTCCCCAAAATGCTCAAGACCAAGGGTTATGCCACCGCATGTATTGGCAAGTGGCACCTCGGGTTTGAGTGGCCGTGGAAGGGGGGAGAAAAGCCACCTGAGTCCGTTATCGGTCGCAATACCAGCACGGCACGCTGCGAGCACTTTGACTGGTCCAAGCCGATCAAAGGAGGGCCGTTGGGGGCCGGCTTTGATTACTATTTTGGCGATGACGTGCCGAACTTCCCGCCCTATGCCTTCATCGAGAACGACCGGCTGGCTTGTGACCCCGTCGACATTGATGCCAGACCACTCAACAAGCAGGTTTTGAGAAAGGGAGGCTATTTCCACGGCACCGGCCCCGGTGAAAAGGACTGGAGGCTGGAAAAGGTGATGCCCACCATTACCGCCAAGGCCGTTGATTACATCCGGGAACAGAGCAAGAGCAGCGGTCCCTTCTTCCTGTTCTTCTCCACCACCTCGCCGCACACGCCCATCGTTCCAGTAAAACAGTTCCAGAACACCACCCAGGCCGGGCCCTACGGCGATTACATTGCCCAGACGGATGAGGCGGTCGGCCAGATTGTGGCGGCCTTGAAGGCGGCGGGCGTTTATCAGGATACGCTCTTAGTCGTCTCCAGTGACAACGGCCCGGCACCCTTCATGCGGGAGTTGATTCAAACCCATCAGCACAACCCCTCCGGCTCACTGCGCGGGTTGAAACGTGACCTGCTCGAGGGTGGGCACCGGGTTCCCTTCCTCGCCTCCTGGCCGGAAGGTGGGATCAAGGATGGCCGCCGGGTTGATGCCATCCTGTCACTCACCGATCTGTTTGCCACATTCGCAGGTATTGTCGGCGTGCCTCTGGAAGAAGGTGTCGCGGAAGACAGCCTGGATATTCTGCCCTCACTGAGTGCGGGTAAACCCGTGCGCACGGAGTTGGTCTACCATGCCTCCAACGGCAGACTGGGACTGCGGCAGGGAGACTGGGCCTATCTGCGACCCAAGGGAAATACGCCCGAGCCCGAGTGGTTCCAGCAGCATTGGCGAGGCGACTCACTGGACGCCCCTGCCCTCTTGTTTGACCTCTCCGCTGACCTAGCGCAGAAGAAAAACCTCCATGACCAACATCCCGAACGTGTAAAGCAAATGGAGCAACGGCTGGCTCAAATCGAGAAAGGCCAATCAAAATGACAAAGACTCTCATTATCGCAAGCTGTCTAGCAACATCATTTACAGTCTCGGCACAAAAGGAAAGCCTCACCCCATACGCCGATACCTCAGAGGTTCCACAAACAGCTCTTGATCTCTGGAAAAACTACGATCCGCGCAAGGAAGACCTCGAAGTCAAAGTGCATCATGAATGGAAGGAAGAGGGCGTAGTCTCACGGCTGATCACCTTTAAGGTAGGTCATTTTAAAGGCAGCGACGCCCGTATTGCGGCTTACTATTGTTTCCCCGACAACGGCAAAAAAAATCCCGCCTTTGTCTGGAGCCATGGCGGCACCCAGCGGGCACAACGCAGTCGCGGCCATTATTTTGCCACTCAAGGATTCGCCACCGTGGACATCAACTGGCTGGGGCGACCACTCGAAACACAACTCGATCCCGACAACACCTGGGGAACCCATTGGGGAAAAGTCGACCCTGCTCATGGAAAGAAATTTTACCCTCATGGCTTTCGAGATGAATTCAAGTTCAGTCTCACCCCTGACGCTCACAGCATAGACCCCATTCTTAGCCCACGGAATTCAAACTGGTTCCTCCTCTCCCTCGCTGGACGCCGTGCTCTGACTTTTCTTGAGCAACAAGCAGAAGTAAACCCTGAGCAACTCGGCTTTGCAGGCTTTTCAATGGGCGGAGTGATCACCGCCATGACCGCCATCGACAAACGACTCAAGGCGGTCGCTCCCTTTGTCGGCGGCACGACGAACCGTTACCAGAACTACGACGGCATGGACTCGGGGGCAGACACTCACGAAGTCGGAGATTTGACCCTTCTCAAAAACACGATCGACCCCGGTGCCTACTGGTCACACGTCACGGTGCCCGTCATGTTCATCACTTCATCCAATGACCAATACGGCACGCTGGACCGAATCTACCAGTCGATGAACATGCTTCCTCACGACAACTGGCGGGTGTCCGGCAACATACACGCCCAACACATGCCAGGACCTGAGCAATGGATCATGCTCACTCAATGGTTCAAGCAACACCTCGCAAGAGTGGATCAGAACATCCCAACCACTCCACCTTCTAGCTTCAACATCGAAAACAACATCGCTCACTTCAGTGTAACGCCCACCCAGCAGGATCGCCTCGTTGATGTGGAGATCTATTACAGCTACACCCCCAATCAGATTACCCGCTTCTGGAAAAAAGCCGAGACCGTCAAAGGTGGAGACAGCTGGAATACGAAGCTAAAAATATACCCCAAGCTTCCTCTCTACACCTTCGCCCTTTGTCGCTACTCACTGCCCGAAGCACAAGCACTGGAAAGAGGAACAACAAAGACCTTTAGCCTGAATTCATCCGAGCACGTTCACCTCCCCGAGAACATCGACCTCACCACCCTCGGTAATCTTCCGAAGTCTGGCCTCATCGACGACTTCTCCCAGGGCATGACCAACTGGGCAAACCGTCGTCAACTCGCTTTAGGAACCACCAAGTTTCAAGACCCGGAACTCGACACCAGCCCGGAAAACAAGCTCGCCATCACTCTCGATCTCAAGCAAGGACAAGAGCTTCTTCTAAGTCTGAGCCTAGATGGCAATTATAACGCCCCTGACAAAGAGCTCGGGAAATTTCATTATGACCGCAAGCTCAGTGGCGATGGCCAACAAACGATCATCCTCGAAGCGAAGGACTTCCAGACAGACAAAAAGAAACAGGGGAAAAGTGAAAGCAAATCCTCCCTTCTCTGGTCAAAAGTCGCAACCTTTAGCATCGGACTAACAGACCTTAAAACCGAACGTAAAATCAATCTCCTCCGACCAGAGGGAAGCAAGATTCTCAAACGCATCGAATTGATTAAGCCGTAACAACTAACAATCAGGCAAAAGTGCTCAGCCTTAAAGACACACAAAACTAACAGATACAAAGAAGTGAAAAATGAAGACTAAATCACTGCTACTAATTTCGGGAATTTCCCTTGCGATTCAAAACTTTGGCTGGGCTGATGTGGCGCCTTCCACACTGTTCACCGATCATATGGTGATCCAGCGCGAGACACAGGCCCCCGTGTGGGGCACCGCTGACGCAGGTGAAAAAGTAAGCGTGACCGGCAGCTGGGGTGAAACTGCCGCGACCACCGCCGATGCCTCCGGAAAGTGGATGGTGAAGCTGAAAACTCCCGAAGCCGGGGGCCCTCATACCCTGACCCTCAAGGGCAACAACACCGTTGAGATTAAAGATGTGCTTTCCGGCAGTATTGGCAAGGCGACTCACTCGACGCCCCTACCCTCTTGTTTGACCTCTCCGCTGACCTAGCGCAGAAGAAAAACCTCCATGACCAACATCCCGAACGTGTAAAGCAGATGGAACAGCGGCTCGCTGAAATCGCAGGAGACTGCAAGATCGCAAGATAAAAACTGGCGGAGCCAGGGTAGGACGGCTTTTCAAGCTGTCGACATGCTTGGAAAGCTTCGCGTCCGCCGCAGACGGATAGCGGCTTGGCGTGATAAAAAAACCCCGCCGTGGGCCACGGCAGGGTTTTGAAAACTATTTCACTCTTCTCTTTTCACTCTTCACTCTTCCTAGCTCCTGCGTCTGCGCAGCAGCAAGGAGCTAAGTCCGAGTCCGAGCAATGCCGTTGAGCTTGGCTCGGGGACAAAAGTGAGCTGGAAGCCGTTAAGCAACAACTGGTCAAGTCCGTCGAATCCAGTGGCTTCGGGGTCAAAGGTGAGAGTGACGTCGTTACCACCGCTGACGGTGAAGAAGGTTACCGCCGTCGATATATCGGCAGTGGTCACACTAGAGCCAAAACTGCTGACAAGATCATTGTGAACCAAGACATCGGTTCTATCGAAGTCAGTCACCAGAACGTCAAAGGTTACATCGTCGGAAGGGCTATAGAACGTGTGGTGATAGGTGGTAATCGAGTAGTCTCCATCAGCCAAGCCCTGGAGGGTCAGATCGATATTATCAGCTGCATTATTGACCAAGCGCCCACTCGACAGCAGGTTATCGAGATCACCATCGGTATGGTTAGTGACTAAATAGTTCCCACCGTCGGAGGTCCCTGCCGCCCGACCGTACGACCCATCAACGGTGATGGTGACGCCGTCCACCACTCCGGAGATCGAAACTTGATTTCTGCTCCCATCGACGAGGTCCCAGCCTGCTTGCAGAAGAGTGCCGGTGACGTCGGTCGTAGTTTGGACCTGCATCGTTTCACCCACAAGAAAAGTCGCGGCGTATGCCGATGTGGTCAGGCAGGCTGTCGCCGCGGCGGAGGCAATAAGGACGAGTGATTTGGTTTTCATGGTTTTTGTTAGGTTTGGGTTTTGAGAGTTTAAGTTGAAGTAGTCATAAGCCGCTTGCCCCGACGGGGTCGGTGGCTGCGCGGCTATCGCCCATCGCTCATTAGTTAAGATAATTTAAATAAAACTTATGCATTGTTTGATTTATTTATAACATATTTGTCTTAAGAAAGATATCCTCATTTTTTAGGGTGCCGCTGCGCGGCCAACTCATACAAAGGCGCGAGGGCGCTAGGATTACCAAGCATGACGGGAGGAATGTATGCATGTAAAACACAGATGATACCGACGCCATGACCCAATGCAGGAGCCGCGCAAATAACTACCTGATCCGCAATTTTTAGCTGGGTAAGCCCGTAATCTGTTTTACGAATAGACTCTGTATATATGAAAAAACGACAACTAGCTCTCATCCTTGCCTGCCTCAGCGCGGCTGCCTTCGCTGGAGAGGCTGCTGCCAAGGCAGCTGACACCGCCAAACCCAATGTCCTGCTCATCGCCATCGATGACCTCAATGACTGGATCGGCTGCATGGGCGGGCACCCGCAGGCGAAGACACCGAACATTGATCGGCTCGCGGCGCGCGGGGTGCTCTTCAACAATGCCCATTGCCAGTCACCCGTGTGCAACCCCTCGCGGGCCAGCATGATGACCTCGCTCTATCCGGCGACCACCGGTATCTACTTCCTGAGCCCCGACCTTGCCAAATCTCCGCTTGCAAAGGAAAGCACGCTCATGCCGATGCGTTTTCAAAACGAAGGTTACCACGTCTCGGGAGCCGGCAAGATCTTCCACGGCAATCAAAGCCAACGGTATCTGCCGAACTGGGCCGGTAGGTTTGGCGGTTTTGGCCCATCGCCAGAAAAGAAGCTGAGTTCTTTTCCCGGAATGCGCCCGTGGGACTGGGGAGCCTATCCAAAGCAGGATGATAAGATGCCGGATCATAAAATCGCCGCCTGGGCCGTCGAGCAGCTCAAAAAGAAACAGGAGACTCCAAGCTTCATCGCCGTTGGTTTCTACCGACCTCATGTGCCGCAGTATGTGCCGCAAAAGTGGTTCGATCTGTACCCACTCGACTCAGTCCAGCTCCCAAAGGTCTCAGAGAACGACCTAGATGACCTCTCAGACTACGCCATCAATCTCACCCGGCTCAAGCATGTCGCCCCACCACACAATTGGGTTGTCAAAAACGACGAATGGAAGCCGCTGGTTCAGTCCTACCTGGCCTGCGTGAGTTTTGTCGATCACCAGGTCGGCAAGTTGTTAGATGCGCTGGAGAATAGCCCTGCCAAAGACAACACGCTGATCATCCTCTACTCTGACCACGGCTTCCACCTGGGTGAAAAAGAACGTTGGGCGAAGCGCAGCCTCTGGGAAGACAGCACCCGCGTGCCGCTCATTGTGGCCGGCCCCGGAGTAGCCCAAGGCAAGGTCTGCTCAAAGCCGGCACAGTTGCTCGATATCTATCCAACACTGCTGGAACTGACAGGATTGAAACCCGACCCCAAACTCGAGGGGGATTCACTCGTGCCACTGCTGAAAAATCCGCAGGCAGATTGGCCCCACATGGCACGCACCAGCTTTGGCCCCGGCAACTACAGCATCCGTTCCGAGCGCTATCGCTATATCCATTACAACGACGGCTCGGAAGAGTTTTATGACCACGCGGAAGATGCTCACGAGTGGAACAACCTGATTGGAAAACCGGAACTAGCCTCGCTGATTGAAGAACATCGCGCTCACAAGCCCAAGCAGTTCCACCCGATCCTCGGCACGGACTCCACCGGGCACAAGGCGTACAAGGCCAGCGAGGCGGCCAAAAAACAAACAAGCAGCTTCGACCCTCTGGATTGGAAGCGCCCGGTCGACAATCCGGTTTTCACCACCACCTTTGGCAACAACCATGACTCGGTGCTCTTCGTCGATCCGGAGCTGGAATACCCCTATCACCTGATCATCAGCCATACCGAGGAAGCCGCCCACCTCTGGCGGGCCAAGAAGTTCTCCTGCAGCAGTGCAGACTGGGAGCTCGTTTCTGACCAATACATCATCGGCAAACACTACGAGTACGATGACGGCGTGAAGGT
>Ga0115545_1001032_pt1 | contig 14842 bp, 16 predicted proteins | sample COGITO_mtgs_1003_FD_87188 | JGI IMG/M metagenome (GOLD analysis project Ga0115545, IMG submission 87188) | Pelagic marine microbial communities from North Sea - COGITO_mtgs_100330 | ecosystem: Environmental > Aquatic > Marine > Epipelagic | place: Germany:Helgoland, sampling site Kabeltonne...
AATGAAACTTCAGGGGACATATTGGATGGAAGTAATGGATATGTGTCATCTTCAAAAGAAGGAGATATGGACATTGATTGGGGGGGGCAAGGCGGTGCAAGTATGCCCAGTGGTTCCTCTTGTTATGGATTAGGTACAGATAAATGTGCCATGATTACAGGAAGCGATAACTCTACCTCTACTATGGGAGTATCTGGAATGGGTACTACCTTTATACAAACAATAGATATAAGTGATTTAACTATTGACAAAGGTGGAAAAGTAGTGTATAGTATTGCGGTAGATAAACAAGATTCGCAAGATAGAATCTACATGCACATTACAGGTCGTAATGGCAATACTTCAGTTTTTAGTGGTACGGATATATTATCTGAAACAGGTATTACTAGTGGGTATCAACAATACACAGGTAACTTTGATTTTGCAGGAAGCCTAAATACATTAATTGTAGAAGTAGGTGGAAGAGATATTAATATGGCCATTGGCCCAATGTTTGATGACGTTAGTGTAGAAGTATTATACAATGTTGTTAATACAATAGTTACCCAAGAAATAAAAACTGTAGAAATGTTTATAGCATTAAATACAGATGTATCTACAGAAATAATAGATGTTGTAGAAACTATATTTGAGTTTAATGAACCTGTAAAAGATGCTCCTGTTTTTACATTAGAGCCTACAGATAAACCTACTGAAGAGTTCACCTATGAATCTGTAGAAATGGAAGTAAAGTTTGAAACAGATTTTGGTATGGACACAGAAATAAAAATGCCTGAGTTTGATATGCCTGTAGAAGTAGAAACTGAAATGTCTATGGAAATGGAAATGGCAGATTTAGAAATGGAAATGGAAATGCCAGAGGTAGAAGTTAATGTTGAACCACAAACAGAAGAACCAACTATGGATACACAGGAACCAAAAAACGAAGAACCTGTTGTGGAAAATGATATGGATAGTGGACCAGATGAAACAGAAGAAGTTGAACAACCCGATAGCGAAGCTACTAAAGAATCCCCTATGGAAGATGAAGGTAGTAATGAGCAAGAAGATGTACAACAGGAAGAAAAACAAGAACCTACTGAAAAACCTGTAGAAGAACCTAAACAAGAAACAAAGCAAGAACAAAAACAAAAAGCTGCTACAAAGATTGTTAAAAAGATGGGTGATAAAGGTAGATACGAAACAACCAATCAAATAAAAACTTTGATAGTTATGCAAGTGTTGGCAAACAGTAAAAGTTTTTTTGTAGATACACAGTTATCTGAAGTACAGGGATTTTTTACAGATGTAGAATTACCTGATACAGAATTATCGGATAATAATATTGCTAACTATTTTATGACAGTAGATAGTGATAATACATTTAATCAAATAGTAAATAGTCAATATAATAGATAGGAGACAAATGGCAGAAATCGAATATAAAGGAATTAAGGTAGGTGGCTCAAAGCTACTACTTATTCTACCTCTTATAGGTACACTTATTGGTGGCCTGTGGGGAGGCTTTGAAGTGTATCAACGATACATTATAATGGAAAAAAAGATTAATTCATTTGTAAGTCCTGACCTTTCTGACTATGACAAGAGAATAGATTTAGTACAACAACAAGTAACTATGCTACAAGGTGAACTATCTATGATATTAGATGAAGTAAACCTAGTGGCTTCTGTTGCAAAAGAATTGAAGAACGACCTTAAGGGTGACGTAAGAAGAATTGAAACAATCGTAGAAGATGTAGAGACTAGAGTTAAAGAAGACTCTAGAACTAATGAAAAAGAATTAAAAGAACTTGTAAAGGAAATAGAACAAGACATGACTGACTTAGAAACAAAAGTAGCAGACACTATACAAAAAACTTTAGCTAATCCGTTAGCGGGAATGAAATAATGAAAATAGATTTAAAAATAATGTTACCATACATCGCTATATTAATAAGCCTTGGAATGACATGGGGTATGTGGAGTCAAAGATTAGAAGCAGTCGAAGCAAAAGCAGATTCCGTCAATCAAATGCAACAAGATATAGCAGTCATCAAAGAAAAAATTATGTGGATGGAATCTTATTTAATGGGAGATAACTAATGGCAGTAGATAAATTTGGAAATCCAATAGGCGACCAATACAGCAATATACCTGAAAACTATATGGAGGGTTTTAGGAATAGTCAATTTAATAAACCTGTAATAGGTGGAATGGCGATGACAAATGTAACTTTACCAGATGGTAGAAAAGTACAATTTGGTGATACGGGTTCTGCAGCACAATTTAGAAATTATTTAGATAGTATTAATGTTAAACCTCAAGACCCGCCAACTGCATCTGGTATTAAAGCAAATCCCGGAACTAATCCTGAGGGTAGTCCTATTAATGTAACTTTTCCTGCTGCACCTCAGCCTACACTAACAGACCCATCACAAGTTGTACAAGCACAAGTAGGTGCAGCAATGAGACAACCTACATTACCACAGGGTACTGCAGTCACCCCTGGTTTAGCTTTACAAGCACCGACAGCAGCTACAACATTAGCAACAACAGGTTTAACAGGTGAAGTACAGGCGGCAACACCTACTGCAACAACAGCCCCAACAATTACATCTGCAACAGTTCCTACAGCTACGCAGATAGCACAACAACCTCAAGTAACAGCACCTCAGTATCAAGCAGTGACAGGACAAACTGTACCTCAAATGACTGCTGCACAAGGTACTGTATCTCAACCTATGGTAGCGGCACAAGAAGACTTAACAGCACTACCTCCTGAAGCCACAGTTCAAGGGCAACTAGCAAATATATCTCAAGCAATTAATACTGCAGTGGATGAAGGCAAACCTATACCTGCATTTGCATCAGGTGCTAAAAGACTAGTAGATGCAGCTATGCAACAAAGAGGATTAAGTTCTTCTAGTATAGCAGCAGAGGCTCTAGCTTCTGGTATATTGCAATCATCTATACCTATTGCTCAAGCTGATGCTCAAGTATATCAACAAGCTATATTCCAAAATTTGTCTAACAGACAACAGGCTGCAGTACTAAATGCTCAACAGTATTTCCAAATGGATATGCAGAATTTATCTAATAAACAGCAATCAAGTTTAACAAATATACAGCTAAGACAACAAACATTATTATCAGACCAAGCAGCTTCTAATGCTTCACTACAATTCAATGCACAAAATCAAAGTCAAACAGACCAATTTTTTTCAAGCCTAGAGACACAAATAAATACTAATAATGCACAAAGAACAGATGCGATGAATCAATACTCTACATCTGAGAAAAATAAAATAGAAGCACAAAATGCACAAAATGAAATAGGTGTTGCTGAAGCTGACGCACAAAGACAAGCTACTATTAATCAATTTAATTCTCAACTAGAAGACCAAAGACAAAGATTTAATGTAGAGAATCAAAGAGTTATTGACCAATCAAATGTGACTTGGAGAAGAAGTGTCAATACTTCAAACACCGCAGCAATTAATGCTGCCAATCAAACAGACGCACAAAATTTATTAAACATATCTAATTTTGCTTTGTCGGCATTGTGGCAACAGTGGAGAGATGAGGCATCATGGGTAAACACTGCTTCTCAAAACTCTAAAGATAGAGCGCACAATGTGGCAATGGCTGCTTTGGAAAGAGAAACAGAATTAGCATTATTAGATGAAGAATCACAGGGTGCTTTGAACCAAATTATTGGGGCAATAGGACTAGAAATATTTAGCAAGTTATAGGAGAAAAAAAATGTCTTTAGGATTTACAGAAATGTTAAGCATAGGAGCAAGTGTATTAGGAAGTGGTATTGGAGGAGGTGGTATGCCTCAAACACCCCAAGCCCCTGATATAAACTTTACAAGATATATGAGAAGTACTACATCACCAAGTGAATCGGAAGCAGTAAGATTTGGTGAATCAACATCATATTCTGATTTTTTAAGAGCATGGGATAGTTATTTAAATAATGATTACGCTGAAATGTCTAAGAGGATAATAACATAATGGCAATGGAAAGACAACAAAATCCTTTTGATACCCCTGTACCAGGGCAGTCATTAACTGATGAGCCTAAAAATTATGTATGGGAAAACCCTGCTAGATTTTCTAAAGTAGAAGATGCTGCAACATTTATATGGGAAGGACTACACAAAAAAAATACACTAACTAAAATTATTTTAATGTTAGAAACAGGAGTTTCCGTAGAAGCGGTAACAAGAGTAATTATATTTTCAGGATTTATAGAAGGTGCTTTTTCTGTAGATACTTCTATTTTATTGACACCTGCTGTACAAAAAATGGTATTAGCTATAGGTAAAGCAGCCAATATTAAAGAAATTAAAATAAGTAAACCTGAACAAAATGAAACAAAAAAAATATTAAAAGACTTATATAAAACTAGAAATTTTTCTAGAGATATAGAAGATAAACAAAAACAAGATAGTAAAAAAACAGTAGAGACAGAAAAAGAAAAAGGCCTTATGTCTAAAGAAGGAGATGATTCATAATGAGTTTAATGAGTGGTAAATTTTTAAGGGATGTAGCTACAGGTGCAGGAAAAAGGATGCTCTATCGTATGGAACAAAATAGAGCCATTGGCGAAAAAGGTTTAGAAACATTAGCACAAGCAAATGAAATAGTTAAAAAAGAAGTAACAGATGCAAAAAAAATTTACGACACAGCATTGCAGGTAGGTGGTAATGTAGGTGGAGGAACTTTTGCTAATTATATATTTGCTACAGAAGATATAGAATATATTGCTGCTCTTCAATCAATGACACCTGAAAAAAGAAATGATGCGTTTGCAACATTAAAGAAAAATTTTGAAAAGGAAACAGTAGAATCACAAGAAAGCTATTCAGATTATACTAAAGTAGCACAAGACAAATTTGCGTCATCTGTAAACCAATCTAAAATAGACAATGGTTTAAAAATAAAAAGTAATATTCCTGAAGGTACTACAAACTTTTTAACAAAAGCTATGTATTCTTTTCCAAAAGATATTCAAAAAAGACAACAACAAATTGTGGATGAGTTTGACCCACCAGAACTAACAGAGCCTAATGAAATAAAAAGTGGTTATGAGTCTATTACCCGTATACCTTTAAATATAAAAATAACCCAAAATGATATATTAGGATATTTAAAAAATACCATAGAAACTTTAGGATTTGATGATTCTGCTAAATCTTTTAAAAATGATTATGATATATTAATTAATCCTAATTCTAGTGTAGTAGATAGAACAGTTATTCTTAATAAATATTATAATACAGTTTTAGAAAATAAAATACCTATTACGCCTGTAACAATGACAGGTAGTCAAGATGAAACAGCAGCACAAACATTATTAGAAGACGAGACTCCCCCTTACGAAGAAAAAAACACATAGGATATATAAATGGATATTAGAATGTCTGATGGCCTACTTGTAAGTTTTCCTGAAGGTATGCCTATATCAGAAATAAAGGAACAAACTAGAAAATACGAAGATAAAATTAAGAATCAAATTGATTCAGAAAAAGAATTAAATGATGAGTCTATTGGTGTAGGTGAATCTACTTTAAAAAAAGATAGGAATAAACTTACTACCATAGGTACTAATGTTTATAAAACATATAGATACGCACCCGTAGCAGGATGGAATGGCTACAGTGCTTTGGCCAATCAAATATTTGCTAATGTACCTGAAAAATTTATAAAGATAGAAGACATGAAAAAGTCAAGGCAAAAAAACTTTGACCCTAAAAAGGAAGATAGTAAGTTTAAAGGGACTATGATGGCTTGGTATGATTTTCATAAAGACCAACAAGAGCTAGATGAGAAGCAACAAGTAGAAGCACAGAAAAAAGCAGGTTCAGGATTTACATCTAAAGTTATTGAAGGTATAGTTCAGACACCTGGTGTCATTGCTTTATATACTCCTCTAACTGTAGCAACAGGAAGTCCTATGACAGGATTTGCATTAACTAATATGTTAGCAGAATCTGAAAAAAGAGAGGGAGAAACTAAACTTGAGTATGCTAAAAGAGTAGGATTTGCAGGTGCAGAAGGTGCATTAATGGGTAAATTTTTATCTCAAGTAAATCAATTTAGAATACCTACAAGAGTTACAGGTATGGCAGCTATGGGGGCAGCAGGTCCTGCAGAAAATGGTGAACAAAGAATAGCAAATGCTACAACCTTTGGTTTACTAGGTATCTTTGGCCCTAAACTTGCCAATCAAAGTAAATTAGATTTAGCAACAGAAAGTATAATTAATAAAACTAAATCAGTAATAGAACAACAGAAGAATATAGCTAAAGCTGAAAGGGCAGTAAGTGATACTCAAAAATCTTTAACGGCAATAATAGACCAACACACCTTTTATGAAAAGCAAGTGTCTGATTTAACTATCCAAAATGTAAAATTAGAAAAACAAAAAAATAATGCAAAGTCTCAAGAAAGTAAAAATCAAATAGACCAAAGTATTACAAATAATAATTCTACAATTAAAAGTATTAACGCAGAAAAAGGAAAATTAAAAACAGCAATGGATAACTTGAGTGCTGTTTTAAGGGACAATCAATTATTTTCTACAAAGTTTATGAGAGACTTTGATATGGTTTCATCATTGACACCAACTGAAGCTAGAGTTTTATTAGTCAAAGGTGTAGACGCAGTAGTAAGTAAAAAAAGAAAAAATACAGAAACAGGCAAGTACGAGACAAAAGAAGAAAATACAACACAGCTTAGAAGAAATGCTAAGTATATGGAAAAAGGAAAACACGAAAGTCAATTTGCAAATTTACTAGACGCAATGGCTAGAGGTGTTAGAAAGTATGTAGTACCTGCAAAATTTTTAGGTGATTACCCAGTAGCAAAGTATGGAGTAGATTTAGTCAGTAGATATAATATGGAAGTATCTTATATGACAAAGTTATTCTTAGAAAATCCTCAAGCATTTAAAACTATAGGCTCAAGAGATAAAATAAAAGGATTTAGTCCTTTAAAATATACAGCATTAAATCCTTCTGAAGGTATTGGAATCATTGCTTTTGAAAAATTACCTTTAAATAGTCAGGCCAAAGTTGTAGAAACAATGTCTACCTTAGATGCTGAGTATACCTTGTATAGAAAAATGTCAAAAGAAGAAAGGTTAGAAGATTATAGATTTGATAATAAATCAGGAGAAGCTACCCAAGGATATATGGATAGTTTTAAACTAACAAAAGCAGAACTTAATGCTGTAAAAGATATACAAAAATCATTTGATGGTCTACAAAAATTTTATAATCAGCATGTTGTAAACTATGGAACTAATTTATCTAAAATAAATAGAAGACCAAACTATTTTCCTAGAATATATTTAGGAGAATACAAAGTTTATGTGAGCAATACTAAAGGTGATTTGTTGGGAGTGTATGGTGCTAATACTTTAAAAGAAGCAAATGCAGTTAGAAAAAAATTATTAGCAGAAGGTGAATTACAATTAGAGTCAGGTGTATTTTTACAACCTAAAGACTTAAAAATAAATATTCGTTCTAGCAATCAAAGTCAAGTAAAAGATATATCAGCAGAAGTATTTCAAGATGTTATGAATCTAGTTGTTAGAAATAAATCTAATAAAAAAGCCATTGATGCATTAGATAAAGCAGTAAATCAATTATATATTCAAAGAGGATTTAATGTACAAAAAATAAAAAGAACAGGCAAACAAGTAGCAGGTTATTTAGGTACATACGGAAGTCCTAAAAAAAGAGTAGAAGATTTTAAGAAAGCTGTCACAACATATATCAGTGGTGGTGTACAAAGTGCGTTAAGAATAAAATTAGCTAAAGAGTTTTCACAGTTTTATACTACCCCTATTGGTAAAGGTAAAGATGGTAATTTTATTACAGGGCCTAGAGGACAAAAGACTATAGCAGATTTATATCCTGAAGATTTTAAATTTGCTAGTATGTATAAAGATAATGCTGTAGGTCTACCCATTAATAAAATAGTAGAGACCCTTAGAAAAAGTCCTGAAGGTGTTACTGTAGAAAATATGGTGAGTAAATTTTACGGCAAGTCTGCAAACTATGCTAATATATTTTTCTTGTTAATGTTAAATCCTAGATTTATTATGCTACAAGGAATACAACCTCTTCAAATGTTACCTCATAAATTAGCGGGAATGACAGTTGAGACTAGAGGTGGTACTATGGCAGATGCCACTGCTCATGCTTATTACTCTACAGCCTTAGGTATGATGCGTACACTAAAGCCTACAGAATTTAATATAGCATTAACTAAATCTGCAGTTAGACAAAATGTTATAACAGAAGCTATGTTAAGAGAATTTATGGGAGATACTTATTTTTCTCAAGGTAAATTAAATGCAAAATTTGCAGGTAGAAAAGCACTAAATTTTGTTAATGGTAAAATCCCTGTAGGTTTTATGGAAAAATTTACAAGATTACAAGCTGTAAATATAATAGGTGAACACATGTTATCCTTAGGTTATAGTAAAGATTTTATTATAAAGCAAGCGCCTTATATAGCTAATCAAAGAATGGTAGAGTATCATTCTTATAATAGGCCTATGATGTTTAATATGTTAGGTGCTATATCTAAACCTGCAGGATTATTTAAAACATATGCACATAATTGGTATGGCCAAATGATTGAGGCTGTCCAAAAAGCAGATTTTCAAAGATTAAAAATAGGCAAACAAAAATTGCCTATACCTGTACCGAAAGGACAAACAACACAACTCACGAACTTTATAGCTAGTCAGGCATTTTTTGGTGGTCTTAAAGGTGTAGTTGGTGTAACCTTTGTAGACTTTATAATGAAATTAACTGGTGCTAATACTACACTTAGTGATTTTTTAATTAAGGTAGGATTACCAGATATATTTTTATTTGGAGCGCCTTCAACAGTATTACAAGCAGATATGAGTAATTCTTTAATGGCCCCAACCACAGACCCAACTGAGGTTATAAACTTTCCTAGTTTTGAATTTGCAATAAATGCAGTAGCAGGTATAAGTGAATTAAGCAGATATTATACTTTATATAAAGCAGGACAACAATTAACAGGGAAACCTTTCTTAGATTACACACCACCTGCAAATTCAGAAGTAAGGGATGCTTGGAAAAAAGTTACACCTACATCACTACATGGATGGATAGAAAGTTGGTATCAAAATCATGATAACCCTTATTATATTCAAAGTAAAACAGAAAATATACAAAGAGAAGAAAAAGATTGGTGGGCTAGAAAATATTTAGCAATGAGAAGTTTAGATGAAGCAAAAAAAATGACATTTAAATACATGCTAAAAAGAAAAATGGGTAAAGAGTCTATGAATAGGTCTGATTTTATACAGATGATGGCAGAGTCATATATAAAATTTAATGGTAATATTGAGGAAGCATGGGAACAATGGATGTATGACTATTTATATGAAAAGCATGGATTTAAAACGCCTAAAGAAGTACACAATTCAATAAAAAGAATGTTAAATAATATGCAATCTACCTTTACAGAACAAATGGAAAGAGGTGGTATTACAGAACAAGAACAAGAGATATACGAAAAATCAATAGAATTAGGTATAGGAGGATTTTAATATAATGTTAGGTGGATTACCAGTAGAAATGATTACAATGCTAGGCTCTAGCTTACTAGGTGGAGTAATGTCCATATGGGGTCAGAGTATTAAAGCAAAACAAGAAGAACAAAAGATGTTATTAGCAAGAGCAGAAACTCAGATGTCTTTTGTAGATAAGGCAAGAACATATGAGAACAAAGGCTTTCAATGGACAAGAAGAATCATAGCTTTAACGGCTGTCTTCTTTGTTATTGCATGGCCTAAGATAGTTCCTGTGCTTTTAGATATCCCTGTCATATTAACATGGACAGAGTTCAAGCCCGGTTTTTTGTTTCTAATAGAAAAGAAAGAAGTATTAATGGACAGAGCATTTGCAGGTGTAGTGATTACTCCTTTAGATACTCACCTTATGTCATCAATAGTGGGACTTTACTTCGGTGGAAGTTTAGTGAAGAAGTAATGGTATTAAACGTAACAATTCCTGTGGGTAAATCACCAGAAGATTTACCTTTAGGAATTAAAAATAACAATCCGGGTAATTTAAGACCTTACGATGGTGAATTATACGCAGGTTCATCTGATATAAAAGATGATTTTATAATCTTTGATAGTGCTGAAAATGGTTTAAGAGGTTTATCTAGAGATATACAAACTAAAGTAAATAAAAATAAATTAAATACAATAGAGTCTCTTACAAATGTTTATGCACCTACAAATGAAAACCCAACACAAAGTTATATTAATACAGTTGTAGAAAATTTAAATAGTTTAGGCCATAAAATAAACAAAAAAACAGATATAACTAATCTAATTAAAGACGATAATTTTTTAAAAGACTATATGAAATCTAAAATGAAAATGGAACTAGGGGCAGAATATGAAAATTATTATTCTGATGAGAAAATATTAGAATCTATTAAAGATAGTAAGGTAAGTAAAAAAGGACCTACTTTAAAAGAATTATTATTAAAAATTAAAAATTAATTAATACTATTAATAAATTTAGTTAAGTCTTCTGATAATTCATCAAACATAAATTTAGTTTCTTTAGTAAGAGACACTAGTATATTACTATGCTTATAATCAGGATATTTTTCTCTTAAAGTATCATATAATATTTTGTGATTGACTGTTCCATAGTCAAGGATTAATTCGAAGTCTCTGTTAATTCCCACATTAAATTTCCCCACATCAATTAGAAAATCATATTTTCTTCTTATCAGATTCTTTCTTTGAATTTTCATTTTCGCTTACCTCTGTAGCAATAGAGCCTAGTATTTGATTGACTTGATTCCACGGAAGTGTGGATAAAAAATTAACTATTGATTGTATTAGCTTTTGACTTATCTCGTATTTTTGCATCTTTTTGTTTTTCCTTTTGTAATTGTATATTTCTTAATTCTTCAGTAATAATTGCAGACAAATCGTCATGCAAAACTTTTAAGTAACCAAAGAAATTTGTTTTAGTAGATATCTTTACATATCCTTTATCTTTAACTTGCTTTGATTCAAATGTGTCTAAAGATAATAGCAAGTCACCTGTAAATGGGTCTTTAAGTATTCGCATTTTGTTTAATTAACTCCATTTAAAATCCTCTAGATAAACACTCCGCATCTAAAGTTAATTCATCTCTAAGTTGATGCTCTTTTAATCTAAAAGCACCTTTCCTTTTACTAAAGTTTGCGGCAATGACAGGATTCATATTTTCTTTTAACACTTGATGCATACCTAATCTTTTTATTCTTTTACCTAGAGGCGCTCTATCTTTATTTTCTTCTGCAATCATTCCATAATAAATTAAAACAAAAGATTCTTCTACATCTAACTTTACATTGTCAGGATAAGAAGAAGATATTTCTTCTTTTATCATGTAAGGAACATTCTCATCAAAATCTTTATTAGTAAGATTATATATTCCTACAAAATCTGTATAAACTTTGTCATCATTATTTAATGATTTAAAAAATAAAAATAAATTCTTATCTACAAAAGGTGTGCCGTCAGTAAATACACAGTATGCATCAAATTTTCCTCTAGAAAAGTATATTTGTTTTCCATTTTCTATAATAGTAGTATTTCTCATTAGTTTAATTTTTTTCTCCAGTCTTTTATATCTATAACTTCGGCTTTTCCATTTTTTAATTCCTCTATTCTCATCACGCTTAATCCTATATCATATACCATGTCAGGGTCGTCTAATGCTATTTGACATAACCCTAGTGCTACTGCATAGCAAATTTCTTTTTGCTGAGTATCTGCTTTGTAATTCTTATCCACACCACAAATAAATTTTTCATCACCAAAAGGTTTAACCGCTATGATTACACTATTTTTATCTAAGGTAACTTTTTTAGCCATTAGCAACATCCTTTGGATTGTTTAATTCTGCATACCAATAATATTTAGGGCTTCTTGCTTTGGATTGCTGTTGGGGCAAGTACTCAATATTATCACCCCAACATTTATGTTTGTATTGACAGAAAGAACACACATTACCCAAAACTTTATTGCCTGTCTTTTTTTGATAAAAAGACTCTTCTTGTAATTCATACTCTTTTTTGAAAGGGGCATCTTCCATTAACGCTTTTACATTATTATGTACTTTTTCTAGTGCTTTTTTTCTGTACTCCGAATCATCTTCGGGAGGTTGGCTAACTAACATTTCTCCTGTAGATTTATTAACTACAATCCAACCACCAAAAGGTTTACCTGTGGCTTCCGAATATAGATATCCTTGGGAGAGATACCCGAAGACATCGTCTTCAGCAATTTTATGGAAGCCACCGCCACTTTCCCCAAATTTTTTCTCAAAGGCAAAAGGTGACGCAGATTTTATATCATATACTTTATCATCTATAATTATATCATACGTTCCTTTTATATCAAAAAATTCTGTGTTTAACTTGACCTTACCTTGAACCCCTTGAATCTTTGCTTTAACTGTTCTTAGTAACATAACGGCAACAGCCTCTATTATATCACCAAATAAATTTCTTAATTTAAAATTATAATTTTCATAAGATACTATCTTATTATCGCCAGAATATTTTTTATCCATTTGTAATTGGCACAAAGGTTTACCAACATTAGACATTCGTATTCTAAAATCTGTTTCTCTTTTATCTGTGAATTGTTTTCGTACCGCTTGTTCACATTCTTCTTTAAACTTTTCTATAATAGGTTTAGGTATAGCGACAGGCTCTCGTTGAGCCTGTGCTAAAAATGATTTTACTTCTTCTAAGAAAGTCAAGCAGTCATTTCCTTCATGATTTCGTCATCAAGAATATCTTCTGCAGTCACTTCGCTTTTCTTTGCTTTTGCATATTCTTCTTTGACATAATCGTTTTCTCGTTTAACATACTCTAAAAAGTTTTTTAGATTATTTTTATCTGTATCAGAAAACTTAACATCTTTATTGGCATCTTTAATCTTTGCCGTAAAGTAAGTGACGCTACCTTTAGTATGTTTTTCTGTTCCATTAAAATCCAAAACAGTATTGTACATAATTTTATTTCTTTTAGAAAGGCTTTTTAATTGGTCGCCTATAGGTAAAAAGTTAACGCCTCTAACTCTATATAATACAGGCTCATCAACAATTGTTATATCTTCACCTTTTGATGTCTTACCTTTTGTAGAGACTACTCCAAATACATTTCTGTAACAAGTAATCTTATCTTGCTCTATTTTAGAAGCAGGGTCTAAATCATCTCTTCTTGCTTTAGGTACACTTCCACATGCGTCTGTTCCATTTGTATCAGGCTTTGCGTCTGACCAACTCGTAAACATAACAGATTTGTAGTTGTTATCTTCGTTCTCTTCATCCCACTTATTGTATTGAAAAGTATTTAAGAAAGGTCTAAAAGAAACTTTCTCTGCAAAAACAATACCATGTTTTTGACTATCTACTTTATATAGGCCTCGTTTTATGAGATTGCCCTCACTGTCTTCGGTATCATAATTGATAGACAATCTGGATAAAGAAGAGCCACCTGACTCTATATCTTGACCTATCATCGCCATCAATTTATCGTTGGACATATTATCTATATCCGATATTAGTTCATTTGACATGTAATGTCTCCTTTTGTTGGTTTATTATATCATATAACTGCGGATAAGTCAAGCCAATTTTTACCTTTTTTTATTTCAAAATCTAGCATAACATTTAAATCACAATCATATCTCTGTAGTAAAGAATCCTTAACATTAGTGAAGGAAGTCTTGATGATACTAATTACATGATGTACTTCATCAGGATGAGTATCTAATATTACAGAATCATGAACAGTATTAATCAATAAACTTTTCATATTTCTTTTTTTAAGTAGTTCCCAAACATTATAACAAGCTATGGGAACAATATCAGCCGTGGCAAAACCTTGAACAGGATAGTTTTTTACCAGAGTAGAGTGGCTATAGTAGTATTCATTTTTATTTCTACTCCAACCTCTTTTTATATTAGGAAAGTAATATTCTCTACCACTAGGTAGCTTTACTATTTTACTTTTAAATGCCCTTTCTTGTAAGCGTCTATGCCAATCTGCTATTTGTTTATACTTCTTTAAAAATGTCTCATAGTACTCTCTTTCTTTTTTCTTACCCATCATACCTCCATACAAAGGTTTAAAGGTGTGTGCTTTTGCAGTTTGCCTATCACAACCAATAATATCAGCAGTAATTTGATGAACGTCAACACCACTTTGTATATCTTTCATAGCCTGTTCATCTTGTGATAGAAAAGCTGCGACCCTAAATTCTAACTGTGCAAAGTCAACTTCTATTATCTCACCATTATCAAATCTAGACTGAATAGCTTTTTTAATAGGGAACTTATCACCCCTAGGCATGTTTTGGAAATTAGGTTTTGATGAGGATAGTCTACCTGTCATAGTGACATGCTGATTAAAAGAAGGATGAAGTAAAGCATCCTGATGTGTATTATCTTTAATGCCTGTTATAAAAGTATTAAGATAAGTCTCTATAGCACCATACCTAATAACACTATCAACAAATTCTTTTAATGTACCTTCTGCATACACACCTATTCTAGTTAAAGTTTCTTTATCGGTCTTAAAACCACCTTGGGCAACATCGTGAACACTATTAGGCTTCCAATTAAAACCTGCTCTAGCTTCTGTGTCTGTGTAGATAACCCCTTCCTTCTTACATCTATGGCAAACATTTAACATTTTAGAAGGCTTTCCGTCTTTATTTATTTTTCTTATGTACCCAACACCTTTGCAAGTGCCACACTGTTCAGCAATGGTTTTGAA
>Ga0115545_1001038_pt1 | contig 14810 bp, 7 predicted proteins | sample COGITO_mtgs_1003_FD_87188 | JGI IMG/M metagenome (GOLD analysis project Ga0115545, IMG submission 87188) | Pelagic marine microbial communities from North Sea - COGITO_mtgs_100330 | ecosystem: Environmental > Aquatic > Marine > Epipelagic | place: Germany:Helgoland, sampling site Kabeltonne...
AACATGTGCTGAATTCTTTCCAAAGTTTTACGTTCTGTACAAAGCGAAAGGAAAGCTTCACGCTCTAAGTCTAACAAGTATTGCTCGCTTACTAATGTCGGTTCGGATAAATCTCCGCCAGCCATAACGTAAGCCAATTTGTTAGCAATTTTCATATCATGTTCACTGATGTAGTGAGAGTCTTTCATAGCATCTGTACCTACTAAGAACATTCCTAGCGCTTGTTTACCAAGAACAAGAACATCTTTTCTGTGAACAGGTTGTGTGTAACCTGCATCTGCCATTAATTTAGCATGTGCTTTTGCAGTAGCTATTTGGCGGTCTTTATTTACTACAACAACATCTTTTCCTTTTTGTAAAAGCCCTAAATCGAAAGCTTCGTAAGCCGAAGTTGATACTTTTGCCATGCCAATAGTTAAGAAATATTCTTGAAGTGTATTTAATTGCACATCACCTTTTCTGAAAGTGTCTGATGCTCTTAAAGCCATTTCTTTAGAACCACCACCACCAGGAATTACACCAACACCAAACTCTACAAGTCCCATATAAGTTTCTGCTGCTGCTACAATTTTATCTGCGTGTAATGAAATTTCACAACCACCACCAAGTGCCATGCCGTGAGGCGCAGAAATTGTTGGGATTGAAGAATAACGCATACGCATCATGGTATCTTGGAAATATTTGATAGCTGCATTAAGCTCGTCGTATTCTTGTTCGGCAGCCATCATAAAAATCATGCCTATGTTGGCACCAACCGAGAAGTTTGGGCCTTGGTTTCCAACTACTAATCCGGCAAAATCTTTTTCAGCCATATCAATAGCTTTATTTAATCCTGCTAAAACGTCACCACCAATGGTATTCATTTTAGATTGGAATTCTACATTAAGAATACCATCGCCTAAATCTTGAACAGAAACTCCAGAGTTACTATAAACTTCAGTTGTTTTTCTAACATTATCTAAAATGATAAACGAATCTTGTCCAGGAATTTTTTCTTGAATTTTCTTCGGAATATCATAACTATAAGAAGCACCATCTTGAATAGAGTAGAAGCTATCGCCTCCAGAGGCAATCATATCGTGAACCCAATCTGCAGGCGTTAAACCTTCAGCTTGCATCATCTCGACACCTTTTTCGACACCAATAGCATCCCAGATTTGAAAAGGACCATGTTCCCAGCCAAAGCCAGCTTTCATAGCATCGTCAATTTTGTATAATTCATCTGTAATTTCTGGAATACGATTTGAAACGTACGCAAATAATGCTGAAAAACTTTTTCTGTAGAATTCTCCCGCTTTATCTTTTCCTTTTACTAATACTTTAAAACGGTCTGCTACTTTATCAATTGTTTTTGTTAATTCTAAAGTGGCAAATTTTGCACGTTTGGCTGAACGATATTCTAAAGTGTTTAAATCGAGAGTTAAAATTTCTTTTTTGCCTTCAGCTGAAACAGTTTTCTTATAAAAACCTTGTCCAGTTTTACTTCCTAACCATTTATTTTCCATCATGGTATTGATGAAATCTGGTAATTTGAAAACCTCTAAACGCTCATCATCTTTACAGTTATCTGCAATCCCATTAGCTACATGTACTAGAGTGTCTAATCCTACAACGTCTACAGTTCTAAAAGTAGCCGATTTTGGACGACCAATTACTGGACCCGATAATTTGTCAACTTCTTCAACAGTTAAACCTAAATCTTTTACTGTATGAAATAGACTTTGAATACTAAAAATTCCGATTCGGTTTCCAATAAATGCAGGTGTATCTTTCGCTACTACAGAGGTTTTTCCAAGGAATTGCTCACCATAACCATTTAAGAAGTCTAAAACTTCTGAGGACGTATTTGGTCCAGGAATAATTTCGAATAATTTTAAGTAACGTGCTGGGTTAAAAAAGTGTGTACCACAAAAGTGTTTTTGAAAATCTTCAGAACGACCTGTATTCATGAATTTAATTGGAATACCAGATGTATTCGAAGTAATTAAGGTGCCGGGTGTTCTATGTTTTTCTAGCTTTTCAAAAACTTGTTGTTTAATGTCAAGTCTTTCAACTACAACTTCCATTATCCAGTCTACATCTGCTACTTTAGCAATATCATCATCTAAGTTTCCAGTTGTAATACGATTAACAAAAGAAGCATGATAAAGTGGTGCAGGTTTAGATTTTATTGAAGTAGTTAATGCATCATTAACTAATCTATTTCTAACAACTTTGTCTTCCAAGGTTAACCCTTTTGCTTTTTCTTTATCGTTTAGTTCTCTAGGTAAGATGTCTAATAATAGGACATCTACACCTATATTGGCGAAATGGCAAGCGATACCACTTCCCATAATACCCGAACCAATAATGGCTATTTTTTTAATTCTACGTTTGCTCATTTTATTTTTCAACTATCAGATTGATTAAATATTTTTTTGTTACACACTATATCATTAATAACTTCTGCGACTTCATAAAAATTTAGTAACTGTTCTTCTGAAACATTATTTTTTATAGCTTCATTAAATAACAACACCTTTTCTCTTGAGTAGTCTCTTTTTTCTATACCAAAATCTGTTAGACCAATAATAACACCTCTACCATCACTAGGGTTCGGTTTTCTTGTGATTAAGCCTTTCTTTTCCATAGTTTTCAAGATTCTAGATAAACTAGTAGCTTCTATTCCCATTTTTGGACCTAGAGAAGTTGAGGGCGTTCCTTTTTCCGGGTCTATACTTAACAATGTAAAACCAGTTGCCATCGTACTTCCAAACTTTGAAGCTTCTTCATTATACATTTTTTGAACTGTTAGCCAAGTAGTTCGGAGTACATAATCAATGGTTTTTTCCTTCATAGTTTTACATTGGTGAAGCCAAATATAAAAAAAAATACTATGCACGCATAGTATTTTTGTGTTAAATTATATTTGTAATATGAATTAAACCTTAGAAATTAAAAAAAATAGTAAACATCATGCTCGTGTATCTATTCAGAAATTTACCGTTTACTAAATATTGAAAAGCTATTTTGATTTAAGTAGAGTCAAATAGAATTTTATGTTAACTATTTTTTGATGAGATTATGGGCGATAAATTTTTTCGATTAAATCTAGATACCTGTTTTTAATAACAGCTCTTTTCATTTTCATAGTAGGGGTAAGATGACCTGAATCTATAGACCAAACTTCAGGAGTGATTTCAAATTTTTTAATTTGCTCCCATTTACCAAATTTTTGGTTGCATTTATCAACCTCTTTTTGAATTCGTTTTTGGATGATTTCTGAATTCGCAATATCTTGAAAAGAATTCCCAATTGGCTGATGTTTATGTTCAATCCATTCTTTAACAAAATCAAAGTTTGGTTGAATTAGTGCTGCGGGCATTTTTTCACCTTCACCAATTACCATAATTTGTTCTATAAAACGAGATTGTTTTAAATCATTTTCAAGAAGTGTAGGTATAATATATTTTCCACCTGACGTTTTAAACATTTCTTTTTTACGACCAGTAATTTTCAAGAAGCCATCAGGGTCAATTTCTCCTTTATCGCCAGTATGGAAGTAATCACCTGTCATTACGCTTGCAGTTTTTTCTGGGTCCTTGTAATAGCCCATCATAACATTAGGGCCTTTTATTAAGATTTCACCATCCTCAGCAATTTTAACTTCAACACTATCAATAGGGATACCTACTGTACCAATTTTAAACATTTTGTCGGCATATCTACCTACTGAAACTACCGGTGATGTTTCTGTTAATCCATATCCTTCCATAATACGCATTCCAGCAGCAGAAAAAATTCTTGATAATCGAGGTTGAAGTGCAGCACTTCCAGATACCATAGTATGTAATTCACCTCCTAGAGCAGCTCGCCATTTACTAAAAATAAGTTTGCTAGCAATACTTAATTTAAATTCATACCAAGCACCATTTTGTCCATATGGCTCCCATTTTTCACCTAAGCTAACAGCCCAATAAAACAAGGCTTTTTTAATACCGGTAAGTTCTTCGGCTTTTGCCATTATTTTATCATACACTTTTTCTAAGAGCCTTGGTACAACACTCATCATATTGGGTTTAATTTCTTTGGCATTTTCACCTATTTTATCAAGTGCTTCTGCGAAATATATAGAAGTTCCCGAATGCTGGTATACGTAAATTAAAACACGTTCAAAAATATGACATATAGGCAAAAAACTGAGTACTCGTGTTTCTCCTTCATCCAAAGGTACTCTTGGAATACTATCTATAACATTACTTGTAATATTCCAATGAGAAAGCATAACCCCTTTAGGAGTACCTGTGGTGCCCGATGTGTATATAATTGTAGCTAAATCAGAGGGCTTTACTTCATTTTTTCGAATTTCCACTTCTTCTTGATTAGAAGTGTCTTTCCCTAATTCTAATAATTCAGAATAATGTTTACATCCTTTAATATGATCAAAAGAATAGACTTCTTTTAAACCCGTATTCTTTATTACTTTATTGACTTTGCCTAATACTTCTTCGTCTGAAACAAAGCAATAAGTAGATTCGCTATGATTTAAAACATATTCATAATCTTCAGCACAAATGGTTGGATATATTGGGATATTTTGTGCACCAATTTGAAGTATGCCAATATCCATAATATTCCACTCCGTTCTGTTGGTTGTAGAAATAAGAGCTATTCTATCCCCCTTTTTAACCCCGAGTTTTAGTAGAGCTCTACTTATAGCATTTGCTTTATCTATATATTCTTGTGTTGAAGTTTTGACCCATTCACCTTTGTATTTAGTAACTAAAGCGGCATCATTAGGTTTATTTTCTAATTGGTAATAAGGAAAATCAAAAAGTCTTGTTATCTCTTTCATAGGGAATATATAATATGCAACGATGCAAAGTATGAAAATAAAAATGATTTACAAATTGAGTGTGTGAAATGGTGCCAAATAAACTAAATTTAATATAATGCTGCCTTAATTCCATGTTTGTGCTCTTTTAAATCTGATTTTGTAATTATTATGTTTATTAATATTGCCTGCGGTATTGCAATTATATCTTCGGCGAGCCCAATGATGCAAGAAAAACTTAATTACACAGCAACGGAAACTGCAGCTATAGTTGGTTTAATAGATGTGTTTAATGGTTTGGGTAGAATAATTGGTCTACGTTATCCGATTATTTAGGAAGAACAAATACTTACATTATTTTCTTTGCTTTCCAGGTTTTAGCATTTTTCTTCTTGCCAAAAACCTCAATGGAGTTGACCTTTTTAGTCGTTATCTTTACCGTAATAACCATGTATGGTGGTGGTTTTGCAACGCTACCTGTATTTTTAGGAGATTTATTCGGAACAAAACAATTAGGGGCTATCCACGGCATGGTATTAACTGCATGGGGATTAGCGGGTGTTGTAGGACCAACTATTTATGATATGGTTAAGAATGCTATAGGTTCACTAGATACCACCTTGAAAGTTTTTGCTGGATTATTTACCATTGCTTTATTCGTGTTATTAATAATGAAACGTACAGTGACAAGAGCATATCGAAAAATGGATGAAAAAATAGAAAAACAATTGAAGTTGGTATAGACTTTAATACTAGAATTAATTAGAAAGCACTGTCATATTTTTGGAAGTACTTTTTTTTTGGTATCAGTTTATTTCTTCCTAAAAAATTTTCTTTTAGAAAATTTAGTTCAGCTACAAATAGCATATTTTTTCTAACGTTTTATTTAATTAAAAATCAATTTTTTTTCAAATTTAAATTGTTTCCACATGACTTTTGTCATGATAATTCATTCATTTATAAGTTACTTTTATTGAACTTTTTATACAAGGATAATTAAAATAAATATTATGGAAATACTTGAAAAAACAAAGGCTCGAGTTTTTAAATTTGGGGACAAAACAGCTGATGGAAACAGCACAATGAAAAACCTATTGGGTGGTAAAGGAGCTAATTTAGCAGAAATGAGCGCAATAGGAATTCCTGTCCCTCCAGGGTTTACTATTACTACTGAAGTTTGTACGGAATATAACCTTTTAGGCCAAGAGGCTGTTGTAGGAATGATTAAGGAAGAGGTCGAAGCATCAATCGCCAAAATAGAGTCTCAAATGGGAACAGCTTTTGGTGATAAAGATAATCCATTGTTAGTATCAGTGCGTTCTGGGGCAAGGGTTTCCATGCCAGGAATGATGGATACTGTACTTAATCTAGGAATGAATGATGAAGTGGTTCTTGGGTTAGCCAAAAAAACAAATAATGAGATTTTTGCTTGGGATTCATACCGTCGTTTTATTCAAATGTATGGTGACGTAGTTTTAGGTATGAAACCAGAATCTAAAGAAGATATCGATCCTTTTGAAGAGATAATGGAAGCCTTAAAGCATAAACGTGATATAGAATTAGATACAGAATTTACAGTACAAGATTTAAAAGATTTAGTATATGATTTTAAAGAAGCCGTCAAAAAACGTACAGGACACGATTTTCCAACAAACCCTTGGGAACAACTTTGGGGAGCTGTTGTAGCGGTTTTTAATAGCTGGAATGGTGATAGAGCTGTGTACTATAGAAATATGAACGGTTACCCAGCTGATTGGGGAACAGCAGTTAACGTACAAGCTATGGTTTACGGTAATATGGGAGATAACTCCGGAACTGGTGTGTGTTTTACGCGTGATGCTGGTACAGGTGAAAATCTTTTCAATGGAGAATATTTAATTAATGCACAAGGTGAAGATGTTGTCGCAGGGACTAGAACTCCGCAACAAATTACAAAAGTAGGGTCATTGCGTTGGGCTGAATTAGCAAAAGTTGAAGAAGAAGACCGATTGGCTAACTATCCTTCATTAGAAGAATTAATGCCAGTAATCTATAATGAATTAAACGGATACCAAGAAAAGTTAGAGTTACATTATAAAGATATGCAGGATATGGAGTTTACCATGCAAGATGGTAAACTTTGGATTCTTCAAACGCGTAATGGTAAACGTACTGGAGCTGCAATGGTTAAAATTGCAATGGATTCTTTAAAAGAAGGTTTACTTACAGAAAAAGAAGCAATGCTTAAAATTGAACCTAATAAATTAGATGAATTATTACATCCAATTTTTGATCCAAAAGCATTGAAAACTGCTAATGTAATTGCACAAGGTTTACCTGCATCTCCTGGAGCTGCAACTGGTAAAATTGTTTTCTTTGCTGATGAAGCTGCAAAATATAAACATAGTATTTTAGTTCGTATCGAAACGTCTCCAGAAGATTTAGAAGGTATGAACATTGCTAAAGGTATTTTAACAGCTCGTGGTGGCATGACTTCTCACGCAGCCGTTGTAGCACGTGGCATGGGTAAATGTTGTGTGTCTGGTGCGGGTGCATTGAAAATAAATTATAAAAACAGAACTTTAACAGTTGATGGTCATGAATATCACGAAGGTGATTGGATTTCTTTAAACGGTTCTACAGGAAATATTATTGAAGGAAAAGTTGCTACAATTGAACCAGAATTAAGTGGTGAATTTGCAGAAATAATGGAATTGTCAGATAAGTTTGCAACTATGCAAGTTCGGACAAATGCAGACTCTCCAAAAGATGCAAAAGTAGCTGTGAAATTTGGTGCGCAAGGTATCGGCTTAACTAGAACAGAGCACATGTTTTTTGATGTTGACCGTATTAAAGCCATGCGTGAAATGATTTTAGCAGATACTGTTAAAGGACGTAAAGAAGCATTAAATGAATTATTACCTATGCAACGTGAAGACTTTGAAGGTATTTTTGAAGCAATGGCTGGTTTACCCGTAACGGTTCGTTTATTAGATCCACCATTACACGAGTTCGTGCCTCATCAATTAGCTACTCAAAGAGATTTAGCTGAAGATATGCATATTTCTTTAGAAGCTGTTAAAAGTAAAGTAGCTGAATTAGAAGAATTTAACCCAATGTTAGGTCATAGAGGCTGTAGATTGGGTATTACATATCCTGAAATTACAGAAATGCAAGCAAGAGCTATTATAGAAGCTGCATTAAACTTAAAAGAAAGAGGTGTTGTCGCGAAACCAGAAATTATGGTTCCTTTAATAGGTACAATTGCTGAATTTGAAAATCAAGAAACCATTATTAGAGCAACTGCAGATAAAGTTTTTGAAGAAAGAAACGATTCTATTGAATATTTAGTAGGAACGATGATTGAAATTCCAAGAGCTTGTTTAACTGCAAATTTAATTGCTAAAAGAGCTGATTTCTTCTCATTTGGAACAAACGATTTAACACAAATGGCATTTGGTTATTCTCGTGATGATGCTGGTAAATTCTTGCCTGTATATATTGAAGAAGGCATCTTAAAAAATGATCCTTTTGAAGTATTAGATCAAGAAGGTGTAGGTCAATTAGTTGAAATGGGAACTACTAAAGGTAGAAGTACAAAACCTAATTTAAAAGTAGGTATTTGCGGGGAACATGGCGGAGAGCCTAGTTCTGTTGAATTCTGTTATAATACTGGTTTGAACTACGTAAGTTGTTCTCCATATCGAGTGCCAATAGCTCGGATTGCATCTGCACAAGCGGCTATAAAAGCAACTTTATAATAGTTTTCTAATTTTTTTACATGATAAGCCTCGAAATGAATATTTCACTTCGGGGCTTTTTTTATTCTATTTCGTAAGATTATCTATTTTCAATCCAAAGTCGAGCATTCACAAAAGCCTCTAGCCAAGGTGAAACTTCATCTTTGCGTCCATCAGGATAATTAGCCCAATTCCATTGAAATGTAGAACGCTCAATGTGTGGCATAGTTACTAAGTGGCGCCCTGTTTTATCAGACATCATAGCCGTATTAAAGTCAGAACCATTAGGGTTATGTGGATAACTTTCATAGCCATATTTAGCCACAATATGATATTTGTCTTCAGAGTATGGTAAGCTAAATTTACCTTCACCATGTGAAATCCAAACTCCTAAAGTCGTTCCTGCGAGTGTAGAAAGCATCACAGAATTATTCTCTTGAATTTTTACTGAAGTAAATGAACTTTCATGTTTATGAGAATCATTATGATCCATTTTACCATGAACGTCATGCTCTGGGTTTATCTCTTCTAATTCCATAAACAATTGGCACCCGTTGCAAATTCCAACAGAAAGCGTGTCTTCTCTATTGAAGAAATCTTGTATCACTTTATTAGCTTTTTCGTTATATTTAATAGCTCCTGCCCAACCTTTTGCAGAACCTAAAACATCAGAGTTGCTAAATCCACCAACAGCACCTAAAAACTGAATATCTTCTAAGTTTTCACGACCAGAAATTAAATCGGTCATGTGAACATCCTTCACATCAAAACCAGCTAAATACATAGCATTTGCCATTTCGCGCTCAGAGTTACTTCCTTTTTCTCGAAGGATAGCCGCTTTTGGTTTTGTTTTTCCAATTACTGGTAATTTTCCAGTAAAATGCTTTGGGAATGTATATTGTAACGGTTGATTTTTATAATTGTCAAATCGGTCTTGAGCTAAACCATTTGCTGTTTGCTTTTGGTCTAATAAAAAAGATGTTTTATACCAAACATCTCTCATTGTAGCAACATCAAAAGAGAAGTCATCTTCGTTATTTTTAATGTTCACTATTCCTGTATTATTTGCAGTTCCAATAGTGAAAAATTCTATATTATTTTCTGATAAAATAGTTTCAATTGAAGCATCACCTTGAAAAACTAGTCCTGAATTTTCAGAGAATAAAACTTTTATAGAATCTTCCTCATTTAAAGCAGAGATATCAAAATCAGCACCTAAGTTAATATCAGCAAAACATAGTTCTAACAAGGTGGTAATTAATCCACCAGAAGCCACATCGTGTCCAGCAGAAATTTTATCTGCTATAATTAAGTTTTGGATGGTATTAAAAGTGTCTTTTACAAAGCTCGAATTTTTTACATCTGGAGCTTCATTTCCAATGGTATTTAAAACTTGGTTAAAAGAACTTCCGCCTAATTTAAAATCATCTTGCGAGATATTAATATAATAGATGTTTTCTCCGTTTTGTTGTAAAACAGGTTCCACAACTTTAGAGATTTCATTACAATTTGCAGCAGCAGAAATAATAACAGTTCCTGGAGAAATGACATCACCATCTTTATATTTTTGTTTCATAGAAAGCGAATCTTTTCCAGTTGGAACATTGATTCCTAAATCGATCGATAATTCTGAAATAGCTTTAACAGCTTTATATAAACGCGCATCTTCACCTTCATTTTTACAAGGCCACATCCAATTGGCAGAAAGAGAAATAGAGGCTAAATTTTCTTTTAATGGTGCCCAAATGATGTTAGTTAACGCTTCTGTAATTGAATTTCTACTACCTGCTTCTGGATGGATTAATCCAGATATAGGCGAGTGGCCAATAGAGGTCGCAACCCCTTCTTTTCCTTTAAAATCCAATGCCATAACACCAACATTATTTAACGGAATTTGTAAAGGACCAACACATTGTTGTTTGGCTACTTTGCCGCCAACGCATCGATCTACTTTATTAGTTAACCAATCTTTACAAGCTACAGCTTCCAATTGTAAAACCTGCTCTAAATAGATTTGTAAATTCTTCGTTTTATATCTTGAGTTTTTATAATGTCGGATAATTGTTTTATCAGTTAAAATAGTTTTAGGAGAACTACCAAACATGTCTTCTAAAGCTAAATCCATAGGTTTATCCCCTGTGGTTTTAGATTCGAAAGTAAAACGATTGTTTGTTGTCACATCTCCAACAGTATACATTGGCGAACGTTCCCGGTCTGCAATGTTGTGAAGTGTTTCTATATGTTCCTCACCAATAACCAATCCCATACGTTCTTGAGATTCGTTTCCTATAATTTCTTTTGCAGATAACGTAGGATCTCCAATGGGTAATGCATCTAAATCTATTTTTCCACCTGTATCTTCAACCAATTCAGATAGACAGTTTAAGTGTCCTCCAGCACCATGATCGTGAATAGAAACAATGAAATTCTCTTCACTTTCTACCATACCACGAACAGCGTTAGCAGCACGTTTTTGCATTTCTGGATTGGAACGTTGTACTGCATTTAATTCAATTCCTGAAGCAAGTGCTCCAGTGTCGGCAGAAGATACTGCAGCGCCACCCATACCAATTCGATAATTATCACCACCAAGAATTACAATTTTATCGCCTTCTTGAGGTGTGTCTTTTAGAGCCTGATCTGCTTTTGCGTATCCAATTCCACCAGCTTGCATAATAACTTTATCAAAACCAAGTTTTCTTGCTGTTGATGTACTTACTGCTGAGTTTTCTTGATGTTCAAAAGTTAATACCGAACCACAGATTAGAGGTTGTCCAAATTTATTACCAAAATCTGATGCACCATTAGATGCTTTTATCAAAATATCCATTGGTGTTTGGTATAACCAATCTCTTGCTTCAAATTTTTGTTCCCAATGCCTGTTTTCTTCTAATCGAGAATACGACGTCATATAAACCGCAGTTCCTGCAAGAGGAAGCGACCCCTTCCCACCAGCAAGTCTATCTCTAATTTCACCACCAGCGCCCGTTGCAGCACCATTAAAAGGCTCAACGGTAGTAGGAAAGTTATGCGTTTCCGCTTTAAGCGAAATAACAGATTCAAAATCCTGTGTGGTATAGTAATCAGGAATATCTGCACGTTTAGGTGCAAATTGTTCTACTTTTGGGCCTTTTATAAAAGCCACATTATCTTTATAAGCAGAAACAATATCGCCTGGATGTTGCTTCGCAGTTTCTTTAATTAATTTAAATAATGAGATCGGTTTTTCTTCACCGTCTATCACAAACGTGCCATTGAAAATTTTATGACGACAATGCTCACTATTAACTTGCGAAAACCCAAATACTTCCGAGTCGGTTAAAGGACGACCAATTTTCTTAGCAACACCATCTAAATACGATACCTCTTCATCGCTTAATGATAAACCTTCTTGTTGATTGTAGGCTAAAATATCTTCAATATTAAGGATAGGTTCTGGCTGAATATCAATAGTAAATGAGTCTTGATTTAAATCGCTGAATTTTTCAGAAATCATTGGGTCAAAATCATTAAAATCTTCTGAAACAGGTTGAAATTCTTCAATTCTGATGATGTCTGAAATCCCCATATTTTGAGTAATTTCAACAGCATTGGTACTCCAAGGGGTTATCATTGCTGCGCGCGGACCAATAAAAATAGCATCTAAGGATGCTTGTTCTATTTTGGGCTGATTGCCAAAAAGCCATGTTAATCTTGAAGTCGTTTCAGTTGATAATTCTTTTGTAGTTTGAACAGCAAATATGTTGCTGGTTGTGTTTCCAAAGAAATGAATCATTAGGTCTTGATTAGTATTTATTTAAAGAAAGGGCAAATTTACTTTTTTTAGTGGAATTTTAGTTAAAAAATGATATCGAAAATTTTGAGTTATCCAAGAGTTTTGAACAAAAAAAGCGACTTATATAAAGCCGCTTAGAATTTAATTTTTAATTAACCTTTTCTCTAGTTCTTTACCGTCAGACAGTATTACATTTACTATTAAGATGGATTGGTTTTTTATATTTATTTAAACTTAAAACTATTTTTTTTAGGAGTTTTTTATAGCTTAATCAGTTTTTTAGTAACCGATTTATTTCCGTTACTAATGGATACCAAGTAAACGCCTTTGTTTAAATTGGAAACCTTAATATAGCTTTTGGAAGCATCTACACTGCTATCAGTAATTTTTTCGCCTAGAATACTAAATATTTTAACATTTAATATTTCGTTAGCTTTTATAAATAATTGGTCTCCATTTAATGGATTAGGGTATAATTTAATAGCTACAAAGTCGTTATTATCGATATCTAAAGTACCCGTGTAACAAGTAAAAGATAAATCATCTATTCTCACTCTATTAGTAGTTGATTGATTGTCCAAAACAACAGTAACACTTCCTGAAGTATTTATATTAGATAGTGTTGTTGTCGTACTTGTTGTGTTATCTGAACCGTAAGGTATAGAACCTACAGATACATTATTTACAAGAACATCAAAAGTACCTGCAGAACCGCCAAAAGTGAGTTGGGTTGTAACCGTTAAGCTTCCTATACCACCGCTTAAAGCGGGAGATGTTAATGTGCCATTTCTAATACAAATCGCTTTAGAGTTTAATGATTGGTCTGTTCTAGCATCTGTAGCAGTCCAAAATCCATCTGTTCCTGTCCATGTGCGTGTTGTATAATTACTTTGACCTGCAGGAATATTTGCAAAATCTTCAGAGGCACAGTCTGACGAACCAACTAATGTTGTTTCGATTGCAGAATTACTCTGAGAAGATGCATTACCTGCGGCATCTTTAGCTAAAATGGTAAAGGTATAAGCTGTTTCAGAGGCTAAGTTTAAAACAGTATATGTTGTTGTGTTAGATCCTGTATTTACATAAAAGATACCACCAACATACACATCATAACTTGTAACTGCCGTATTATCTGTGGAAGCAGTCCAAGATAAATCTATGGTTGATGCTGTTGGGTTTGAGGCCGTTAAACTTGCAGGTATCGTTGGGTCTTCCGTATCAGGTGCTGTAGTTGTTTCGGTTGCAGAAGTACTAAGAGAAGATTCGTTGCCCGAAGCATCTTTTGCCAAAAGCGTAAATGTATAAGCTGTTGAGGCTGTTAAACCTGTAACTGTATATGTTGTAGTGTTAGATGAAGTATTTACATAAAAGGCACCACCTAGATATACATCGTAACTTGAAACTGCAATATTATCTATTGAAGCAGTCCAAGATAAATCTACGGTTGTTTCTGTTGGGTTTACAGCTACTAGAGCTGTAGGTGTTGTTGGGACTTCTGTGTCAGGTGTTGTATTCCAACGATCTTGAGCAGGTGTTCCTCCCCAAATGACTGTAGCTAAATAAGGATTGTCTATAAATGGATTTCTGTTTCCTTGTGCGTCACTAATTACTGTATTTCTATTGTCTTCAATTTCATTAAGGCTTACAGGATCTGCTGCATTCCATTCTAAAAATAAATTTAATGTGCCTACACTACTAAAGGGTTCGTTATATCTTAAATTCACATACATAATTATTCTAGCAACGTCACCACGCCATTCCCATCCTGGAAAAAAGCTACTTCCAGTTGAGAAATAAGCTTGGTTTGGTGTTCCAGAACCATCTGTGAAAGGATTGTTACCACGCGAAGAATTTATATTAGTATCACAACTCCTTAATAAATGTAAATCAGCTTCAGAAATACCGATGTCTAGTAACGAACGAGGATAAACATGCTCTGTATTAAAAGTTTGTGTGGAGTTTGGATTAGAACCAGAAACATATTCGGTCTTTGACCTACTTTCACCAGAGTACATTAGAAGAACGTTTGATTCATTTGATGAGTCTTCATCGGCATTGTATAAAAATTGATGCCTTTGGGAATATGTTAAAAATGTTGTATGTTTAGCTATTGTAGTTGTGGCTAGATCGTCGTAAAGATCTGATCCTGTTTTAGAAAAATCTACATCTGTGTAGTAGGTTTGCAGGCTTGCAGGCGGTGTTAATTGCGCAAAGCCAATCGATGTTACTAATAAGAATACTAAGTAAATGTGTTTCATTTATAGGGAGGTTATGGTATGATAATCTTTTCTTACCCTAAATATAGTTTGTTTATGTCTATAAAATGAAATTAATTACCAAAGACGGATATTTTTTGATAGATATTATCATTTATGTAGCTTTTTTAACACCTTTAAATTAGTTTTAAAAAGTAAAAAAAGAGTTGAATTGATTTTAAAATAAAATCAAAAAAGCATTATTTTGTTAAATAGTTCATTATTAGGATTTCCGCTCCAGTAAAGCC
>Ga0115545_1001046_pt1 | contig 14723 bp, 7 predicted proteins | sample COGITO_mtgs_1003_FD_87188 | JGI IMG/M metagenome (GOLD analysis project Ga0115545, IMG submission 87188) | Pelagic marine microbial communities from North Sea - COGITO_mtgs_100330 | ecosystem: Environmental > Aquatic > Marine > Epipelagic | place: Germany:Helgoland, sampling site Kabeltonne...
CATTGCTGTATTTTTCCAAGGCCGAGATCTCATTTCTCCCAATCCTAATCTAAGTAAATGGGACTCATCAGATATAATCCTTATAACTTACGCTCATAGCATTGTTGAAAACGAGAAAGCTCCACTGCAAACACTGCTAAAATTTCTAGATAAGCATATTCAATCCTACATTAATACTGTGCATATCTTGCCCTACTTCCCCTATAGTTCAGATGATGGCTTTGCTGTTATTGACTTCAAAAAAATTAATGATGCTTTTGGATCTTGGGAAGATATTGAAGCGATTGCTACAACCTATAAACTAATGAGTGACCTGGTAATTAACCATGTCTCATCAAGAAGCCAATGGTTTGATCAATTTAAAAATGGCAAGAATCCCGGGCAGCATTACTTTCTATCCGTTGACCCTCTAATCGACACCCAAAAAGTGGTTAGGCCAAGAACTAGTAACGTGCTACAAGAGGTAAATACAATTAATGGGAAGAAATACGTATGGTCAACATTTAGTCACGATCAACCAGATCTAAACTTTTCTAACCCTGCTGTGTTAGTCGAAATAATTGATATAGTTAGGACCTACCTTGAGCGGGGCACAAAGATATTTAGATTAGATGCAGTAGCTTTTATCTGGAAACAGATTAATACGGAATGTATCAACCTCCCCCAGACACATGAAATTATTAGGCTCATTAGAACGCTGACAGACTTTTATTCTCATGAAGTTTTTCTTGTCACAGAAACCAACATTCCTAACCGAGAAAATCTATCTTATTTTGGTAATCGAAATGAAGCACATCTAGTTTATAACTTCGCCTTGCCACCGTTAATCTTATATACCCTGTTGAATGGTATATCTGGAAAAATTAAGCAATGGCTAATGGGTATGCCGCCGGCAATATTTGGGACAACATATTTTAACTTTATTGCGAGTCATGACGGAATTGGATTGCGTCCCATAGAAGAGATATTAACAGAAGAAGAAATAGACATGCTTGCAAAAAATATAGAAGGGGCCGGAGGTAAAGTCTCTTACCGAACAAAAGAAAATAGCCAGCGGCCCTATGAGCTCAACATTGCTCTCTTTGATGCCCTAAAGCTTCATGTTAAAGATGGAGACGACGGTTATCAAGAAGCAAGGTTTATATCTGCTCATACTATTATGTTGTCTCTTGAAGGAATCCCTGCTTTTTATATTCACAGCTTTCTTGCCACACAAAATGACTACGAAAAGGTAAAGCATAGTGGGAAAAACCGAGGTATCAATCGACATCAATGGCAAATGCAAGAACTAGAAAAAATACTTTTAAGCGAAAATCATCATTCACGAATGTTTTATGAGCTATTAAGGCTTATCGGCATAAGAAAGCGTCAGAGAGCATTTCATCCAAATGCCACTCAATTTACTCTTGGTCTCGGGAATAGTGTTTTAGCTTTATGGCGACAAAGTCTTGATCGAACTCAAAGCATATTTTCTATTCATAATATTTCAAACCAGAAGATAGCTATACAATTATCAGATCTTAACTTGATAGAGACAGATAATTGGTTTGATTTAATTTCAGGTACCAAGTTAGAAAGATCACATGGTAAATTGATCTTAACTCCCTATCAGTCGATGTGGATAACGAACAAATCAAGTATCATGTAAGAAAATAACAGCTGAAGAAAATAGATGGCAACCTTGAGTACCATTAATCATGATCGAAAAATTTTCGATAAGAAATACATTTATCCGGTCGTATCAAGACGAGCTGGAGGCTTATCACTTGGCATTAATCTAAACACCAATAATGCATGTAACTGGCAGTGTATTTATTGTGAGATTCCCAACCTTACAAGAGGTAAGCCAGAAGCGATTGATATTCCTCTGCTTAAAAAAGAACTCTATTTTTGGCTAGAAGAAATTACTCAAAATAATTTTTTATCTAAACATACCAATCCTGGAACTGCCTTCAAAGACATCGCCTTTTCTGGAAATGGTGAACCAACAGCAGCCAAAGAATTTTCGGATATTGTAAGTATAGTAGTAGAGGCAGTAAAAGATTATAAGTTAGAAAGCCAACTAACAATGCGCATTATTACCAATGGTAGCAATATGTGCGATAAATCAGTACAAAGTGGTTGGGATTTTATTCAATCGATGAAAAAAGAAGTATGGTTTAAAATTGATAGCGTAATCCATGATGAGGTTAAATTAATCAATCAAATAAATGGTAGCCTAGGTATGACAGCAAAAAATCTTGAGGCATCTTTATCTGTCTCACCTACCATTATACAAACTTGTCTTATTAAAGTGGGTGGGAAACTACCCTCTAAAAAAAGTATCAATGCCTACATTGATTTTCTGAAAAATTACGAAGATCAATTAAGTGGTATTCATTTATATAGTCTTGCCAGGCCATCGGAGCAAAATATTACCGTAGAAATTGAACGTCTAACTCAAATCGAGCTAAATCAAATTGCTGATAAAATAAGAGTTCTTAACTTGCCAGTGCACGCCTTTATCTAAATGATCGCCTTAAATAAAATTGTCCTCTTTTCCCTTATAGTTTGTCTGGTAGGCTGCAAACAACCTAACTCAGGCTGGTCATCTTATGGACAAGACCATACAAATCAACGCTATTCTCGCCTAGATCAAATTAACAATAAAAATGTTCAAGGCCTAAAATTAGCCTGGCAATATCAAACAGGTATTAAAGCAACCTTTCAGGCTACGCCAATCGTTCAAGATGGAATTATGTACATTTCTCTGCCTTACAACCATGTTCTTGCTATGAATGCCAAGACCGGAAAAGTCATTTGGCGCTACGAGCACGATCGTAACCGAGATTGGAAAATGTGTTGTGGCCCAACTAATCGAGGTGTAGCAGTGCATGGTGAACAATTATTTATGGGCACCGTAGATGCAAGGCTTATATCCCTCGATATTAAAACGGGTCATAAATTATGGGATATTAATGTAGTAGAAAATATTGTAGGCACAGAGTCCATCAGTGCATTAAATCCGAGCGATCCAAATCGAGAAAAGAAAATCAGCGGTGGAACAGGCGTAGGCATCTCAATGGCGCCGGTAGTCTATGAAAATAAAGTGATTGTCGGCATTACTGGAGTCGGTTACGGCTTGCATGTTGAGGGTCGTGAAAAAGATGCCCCCCTAGGGGCTGTAGTAGGAGTAGCAGGAAGGTTTGGTCGACCTGGTTTTTTAGCGGCTTATGATATCTATTCTGGGAAACAAGTCTGGCAATTTGATACAATCCCTGCTGAAGGATGGGAGGGAGATCTTAGTAACTATACTAAAGATGGGGAGGTATTAAACAGAGACTTGCTCACCGAAAAAGAATCATTACTTGAATACCCCGATGCTGCAAAATATGGTGGAGGTTCTGCATGGACTACCCCCGCTATTGATAAGGACACACATACATTATTTTTTGGGACAGGAAACCCATCTCCTCAGATGAGCGATCAAAGCAGGCCTGGGGATAATCTATATACCGTCTCACTTGTTGCCTTGGATGCCAATACTGGAAAACTAAAATGGTATTACCAACAAGTCCCTCATGATATTTGGGGTTACGATGTAGCTAGTCCCCCCGTAATCTTTCATACGATTCATAAAGGTAAAATTATTCCCGCTGTGGGGCAGGCCGGAAAAACTGGCTGGTTTTATATTCATAACAGAAATACAGGGGAATTGCTCTTAAAATCAGAAGCCTTTGTCCCGCAAAATAATATGTTCTCTGAAGCTAGTGAAGAAGGTACAACTATTTATCCTGGAATTTTAGGGGGGTCAAACTGGTCTCCAGTGAGTGTCAACATTGATCAGCATCTTGCTTATGTTTCTGGGATTCATGCTCCAATTAAATATACTCGGCACGAAAAGATAGTGAATGGAAAAGCCGTTAGATATACCAGTTCTGAGCCTACTAACGACGATCAATGGGGGCTTTTATCTGCGGTTAACTTAACTGACGGAAAGATTCGATGGCAATATAGAACTGACCAACCTTTACTTGGCGGAACACTTGCAACGAAGGGTAACCTAGTTTTCGTTGGCGAAGGCAATGGAAACTTTAGTGCGGTTGATGGAGGCTCAGGTGAGATGCTTTGGTCAACTAAAATAAACGCTGGGGTCAATGCACCTGCTATATCCTATATGATCAATGGAAAGCAATACATTGCTGTAGTGTCTGGCGGAAATAAAATTATGGGGTATAAGCAAGGAGACTTTATCAGTGTCTATAGCCTCAATTAAAAAAATAAAAAAATTATTTTCTGATCTACAAAAAGCTCGGCGAGAAGTCGTTTTACCCTTAATAACTTTAACCGTCGCTCCTTATTTTGGTTTTATTGGAGTAATTGCATTTAACCCTAACCTCTTTTCCAAACTAGTTGGTTCGGGATCGCTCTCTATTGGAATTATTCTTGGGTTTATTTTAATCCTGCATATCTTCTTAGTCACCCTCACATACTCTTATCTTGCCAACAAAAAACTAGAGCCAATTATCAGAAAATTAATTAAAACACAAAGTATGTAATGGGGTTGAATGTTACAGCTATTTTAATGTTTGTCTTATTTGTAGGCATAACTATATACATAACCTACTGGGCGGCAAAAAAAACCCAGACAGCAAAAAGTTTTTATACCGCTGGTGGCGATATTACAGGCTTTCAAAATGGGTTAGCTATCTCAGGTGACTTTATGTCTGCCGCTTCTTTTCTTGGGATATCAGGACTGGTCTATCTAACCGGTTTTGATGGGCTGATTTACTCCATTGGGTTTCTGATCGGCTGGCCTATAATTTTATTATTAATTGCTGAGCCTTTAAGAAATTTAGGGAAATATAGTTTTGCTGACGTAGCTTCCTTTCGTTTACAGCAAAAACCGATTAGATTGCTTGCTGCTTGCGGATCCTTGTGCACCGTGATCTTATACTTAATTGCCCAAATGGTTGGAGCAGGGAAGTTGATTGAGCTATTGTTTGGCTTACCTTACTACAGCGCAGTAATGATTGTTGGTGCGCTAATGATACTGTACGTAACTTTTGGAGGAATGCTAGCTACAACCTGGGTTCAGATAATTAAAGCAATATTATTGCTTTCAGGGGCAACTCTCATAGCCGTATTGGTGTTAATTCAGTTTAGCTTCAACGTGAATGATTTCTTTAAAGCTGCTATTAATATTCACCCAAAAGGTGTCAATATTTTAGCTCCAGGGGGTCTAATATCAGATCCAATTTCTGCTATATCGCTTGGGTTAGCATTAATGTTTGGAACGGCAGGCCTCCCTCATATTTTAATGCGCTTCTTCACAGTCAAAGACGCAGTCGAAGCAAGAAAATCGGTAGTTTATGCCACAGGATTTATTGGTTACTTCTATATATTAACTTTTATCATTGGGTTTGGTGCCATTATTCTTGTATCTAAAAATACGCAATATCTCAATGAGTTAGGTCAGCTTATAGGTAATAACAATATGGCTGCTATACATCTAGCCCATGCTGTTGGAGGTGACTTATTGTTAGGTTTTATTTCAGCGGTAGCTTTTGCAACAATATTAGCCGTTGTGTCCGGCCTTACACTTGCTGGTGCATCTGCTATTTCACATGACCTATATGCCAATGTTTTTAGTGGAGCTACTTTTAGTGAAAAAAAGGAGATACAAGTATCTAAAATTGCTACCGTATTTTTAGGTCTCCTAGCCATACTTCTTGGGATAATATTTGAAGGTCAGAATGTTGCATTCATGGTCGGCTTAGCATTCGCTATTGCGGCTAGTACTAACTTTCCCATTCTACTTCTATCTATTTATTGGAAAAAACTTACCACTAGAGGTGCAGTTATTGGTGGAAGTGCCGGGCTTATATCTGCGATCGTCTTGGTTGTTTTAGGACCAGTTGTTTGGGTCGACGTGTTTAATTACGAGGAGGCAATTTTTCCTTATAAATATCCTGCTCTATTTTCAATGACGTTAACCTTCATGGGTATATGGTTTTTTTCTGTGACTGATAAAAGTAAATATGCTCATTTAGAACAAGCAAAATTTGACGCCCAATTCTTTCGATCGCAAACGGGTGTCGGTATCGATAAATCTTTAAATCATTGATTTATTGGCTAACATTTCTTTAAAGTCTAAGTCACACCGAGAAAAGAATGATAAGTCTGTTGGAAGAAGTCCGGCTATTAAGCCTTATGGTATTTTTTACTATAACTTCTTACTTCATCCAACATACATTCTACATTTTCAGGTGGGGTAAATTGGGTAATTCCATGCCCAAGATTAAAAATATGACTTTCCCCATAGCCGTAACTATCTAAAACATTTCGCACAGCTGACCTTATTGCTTTTGGCTCCGACAATAAAATTGCCGGGTCAAGATTGCCTTGTAAGGCTATTTTGTCGTTCACTACTTTACGAGCATTACCTAAGTCTGTTTGCCAATCTATGCCGAGTGCATCAGCACCACTTTGGGATTGAAGATCGAGCCATTGGCCTCCGCCTTTAGTAAAGATTATTTTAGGAGTGTCTTCAAAACCCATTAAATTTAAATTCGAGATAATCACCTTCATATAATTTAACGAATGACTTTCATATTCATGGTGAGATAGGGCTCCGCCCCAGGAATCAAAAATCATTACCGCATCAGCTCCAGCTTCTATTTGCTTTGCTAGATATATTGAAACAGATTCTGTAGTCACCTTAAGAATGTGCTGTATTAGATCTGGGCGAGAATATAACATTTTCTTAATATTTAGAAATCCAGTACCTCCCTGTCCTTCAACCATGTAGGTAGCTAATGTCCATGGGCTTCCTGCAAAACCTATTAATGGTACACGCCCATTAAGTGCAGTTTTTATTGATCTCACTGCATTAAAAACATATCCCAAATCCTCTTCTACATTAGGCACATCTAACTTTTGTATAGCCTGTTCATCGATTAGCGGATAGTGAAACTTTGGCCCTTCACCATCAACAAAATGCAGCCCCAAACCCATCGCATCAGGTACAGTCAGTATGTCTGAAAATAATATAGCGGCGTCTAATAAGGGGTACCTATCCAGTGGCTGAAGAGTTACTTCAGTAGCGAAATCTGCATTTTTACATAAATCTAAAAAACTCCCTGCATGCTTTCGTGTTTTTCGATATTCTGGGAGGTATCTTCCAGCCTGACGCATCATCCATACGGGAGTGTAGGGGGTAGATTCTTTTTTTAGGGTCTTTAGAAATACATCATTTGTAATAGGTGTCATTAGATTAGTATGGCTTAGTCATCGCTAAAAATATCTGGAGTTATTAAATCTATAGTATCAACAACTAACTCACCAGTTGACACTGCTGCACCTCCAGCAGTATCTACTACTGCAGCAGTCGTCATACACCCAAACAAGAATAAAAACATAAGAAGAATAAAGTGTTTCACTAATATTTAGATTAGCGGGGAAGGCTGCTTGAACCCATCAAAAATTCATCTACAGAACGGGCACATTGCCGTCCTTCTCTTATAGCCCATACAACTAATGACTGGCCTCTACGCATATCCCCTGCCGCAAAAACCTTACTTCTTGATGTCGTATATGAATTTTCACCCTCGGTTTCCGCCTTGGCATTGCCCCTAGCATCTTTATCAATACCAAACTTATCTAAAATAGTTTGTTGTGGGCTAATAAAGCCCATAGCCAGTAAGACCAGATCTGCTTTCATAGTAAATTCAGAATTAGGGACTTCTTGCATCTTGCCATCTTTCCATTCCACCCTGGCTGCAACCAATTCTTTTACTTTTCCATTTTCACCTATAAATGATTTGGTAGCCACAGACCAATCTCTCTCGCATCCCTCTTCGTGCGAACTAGATGTTCTCATCTTAAGTGGCCAATAAGGCCACACTAATGATTTGATTTCTTTTTCCGGAGGTTGGGGCATAAGTTCAAACTGATAAACCGATGCAGCTCCATGTCGATTAGAAGTGCCTACACAATCAGAGCCAGTGTCTCCGCCTCCAATAACTACAACGTTCTTTCCTGTTGCAGTAATTTGGTCTTTTATCACATCTCCTGCAACAATTTTATTTTGATTGGGGAGAAAATCCATAGCAAAATGTACGCCATCTAGTTCTCTTCCAGGAACAGGAAGGTCTCTTGGCCACTCAGCACCACCCGCTAAAATAACTGAATCATAATCATGAATCAATTGCTCTGGGTCTACGTTTTCACCTACATTTTGATTGGTTTTAAATACAACACCCTCGGCTTCCATTTGGGTAACGCGTCGATCGATATGAGATTTTTCCATTTTGAAGTCAGGAATACCATATCTAAGAAGTCCACCAATACGATCATTTTTTTCTAGCACAACCACGTCGTGACCAACTCTTGCAAGTTGCTGCGCTGCAGCCATCCCTGCTGGGCCTGATCCTACAATAGCTATTTTCTTACCAGTTTTGTTTTTTGGAGGTTGAGGTAAGACCCAATTATTTTCCCAGGCTTTATCAATAATGGCATGTTCAATTGATTTAATACCAACTGGGTCATCATTTATGTTCAAAGTGCATGCAGCCTCACAAGGTGCGGGACAAATTCTTCCCGTAAATTCTGGAAAATTGTTTGTAGAGTGAAGCACTTCAATTGCTTGCTTCCAATTTTGTTGAAAAACTAGGTCGTTCCAATCGGGGATAATGTTGTTCACAGGGCATCCGTTGTTACAGAAAGGGATGCCGCAATCCATACATCTTGCCCCTTGAGTTTTTGCTTCCTCGTCAGACAAGTGCAGAACAAACTCTTTATAATTTTTTACTCTCTCTGCAGGAGGAACGTTCTCTGCAGCGACTCTAGGAAAATCCATAAACCCAGTAACCTTACCCATTTATGCTACCTCCTTAATTGTTGCCGCATGAAGCTCATTCAATGCTCGTTTATATTCAATCGGCATAACTTTTACAAAATTCCCAATTGCTGTATCCCAGTTATTCAATATATCAATAGCTATTGAGCTATCCGTATATTTATGATGGTTGACTATTAACTGTTTCAAAATCGTTTCATCAGATAAATTGAGATGTTTTGCCCCTTTAGGCTGAACATTTTCTTTTGCGACTTTCTCTAAAGTCACCATTGATGGATTGCAAGACTGTGAAAACGTTCCTTCGGGGTCATATATGTATGCCACACCTCCGGACATTCCAGCAGCAAAATTTTGACCCGTTTCTCCTAGAACTGCTACTGTCCCTCCGGTCATATATTCGCAACCATGATTTCCTACTCCTTCAACGACAGCAGATGCACCAGAGTTTCTTACACAGAAACGTTCACCGGCAATCCCTCTAAAGTAAGATTCTCCTGATGTTGCCCCATACATCACTGTATTTCCTACAATAATGTTTTTTTCTTCTATGCCTTTAAAATGTTGCGGTGGACGAATAATAATATGTCCTCCGCATAAGCCCTTGCCGACATAATCGTTACCCTCACCATGAAGGTTAAACGTAATACCTTTTGCAAGAAAAGCGCCAAAACTTTGTCCAGCCGTACCCTCTAATTTCACACTAATTGTATTATCTGGAAGGCCATCGTTTCCGTAACGCTTTGCTATTTCATGAGACAGCATTGTACCAACCGTGCGATTAGTGTTTGTTATTGGAATGTCAAACGTCGTGGACTCTTTCTTTTCAATTGACGGCATAGCTTTTTTTATAATTTCGTTATCTAGTGCTTTATCTAACCCATGATATTGCTTTTCAACGTTGTATCGTGAAACATCTGCACCCATATCTGGCTGATAAAAGATTCTACTAAAATCTAATCCTTGAATTTTCCAATGATCTATACCTTGTTGCATGTCTAATAAATCACTTCGCCCTATCAGGTCGTTGAATTTTTTCATACCTAGTGATGCCATAATTTCACGAATTTCTTCGGCAATAAAGAAAAAGAAGTTAACGACATGTTCAGGTTGACCATTAAATCTTTTTCGCAGTTCTGGATCCTGAGTTGCAATGCCCACTGGGCAAGTATTAAGATGACATTTGCGCATCATAATACAACCTTCAACTACAAGAGGCGCTGTGGCAAAACCAAATTCATCTGCACCCAATAATGCGCCAACGACTACATCCCGACCCGTTTTCATTTGTCCGTCGACCTGAAGGATGACACGCCCTCTTAATTGGTTAAGCACTAATGTTTGTTGCGTTTCAGCCAGCCCAATCTCCCAAGGGGTGCCGGCATGTTTAATAGAAGAAAGTGGTGATGCTCCTGTTCCACCATCATGCCCAGCAATTACAATATGGTCAGATTTGGCTTTAGCTACACCGGCAGCTACAGTTCCAACCCCCGTTTCAGAAACTAATTTTACTGAGATGCTTGCGCTTGGGTTTGCATTTTTAAGATCATGTATTAATTGGGCCAAATCTTCAATAGAATAAATATCATGATGGGGTGGAGGAGAAATCAGCCCCACACCTGGTACTGAAAATCTTAATTTAGCTATGTAAGGGCTAACCTTGTGTCCTGGTAGCTGCCCCCCTTCACCTGGCTTTGCTCCTTGGGCCATTTTAATTTGAATTTGATCCGCAGCAGATAAATACTCTGCAGTTACTCCAAATCGTCCAGAAGCTACTTGCTTAATTCGTGATCGCATGGAATCACCTGCTAATAAAGCATAATTTGATTCAATAATATCTTCGCCTAGATGCTCTGCTATAGAAGAATCTTTAGTGATAGGTATAAACCGTTTCTTATCTTCACCGCCTTCGCCTGTATTTGACTTTCCACCTATGCGATTCATAGCCACTGCAAGAGTAGCGTGCGCCTCCGTGGATATTGAACCAAGCGACATAGCGCCTGTAGCAAAGCGCTTTACAATTTCCTTTGCTGACTCAACCTCATCAATAGAAATTGTTTTTGTTTTTTTAAAACCAAAAAGACCGCGTAAGGTTTTGTGTTTTTTTGTTTGGTTATTAATTAGCTCAGCATATTCTTTATAAGTATCGTATTGATTTTTTCTAGTTGCATGCTGTAATTTTGCAATAGATTCAGGATTCCACATATGCTCTTCACCACGGATCCTAAAAGCATATTCACCCCCAGCATCAAGTGCGTTTATTAGAGTAGGGTCAAGACCAAAAGCAGCTTTATGAATTTGATTAACTTCTTCTGCTATTTCCTTAATTCCAATACCTTCAATATTAGTGGATGTGCCTTTAAAATATTTGTCGATAAAAGCTTGGTTCAGGCCTACTGCTTCAAAAACTTGTGCCCCACAATAAGACTGATAAGTAGAAATACCCATCTTAGACATAACTTTATTAAAGCCTTTACCAATAGCTTTAATGTATTTCTCTTGTGCGCCACTAAAGTCATCGCTAAGCGTTCTTATAGTTTCATAAGTTAACCAGGGGCAAACGGCTTCGGCTCCATATCCTGCCAATAAAGCAAAATGGTGGACTTCACGCGCAGATCCAGTATCAATTACTAAGCCAGTGTTTGTCCTGATTCCGGCCTTTACCAATAAATGGTGTGTAGCAGAACATGCCAGTAACGCAGGTACTGCCTGCCTATTATTATCAGTTAGTCGGTCAGATAAAATAATGATATTGAGTCCATCGATAACAGATTGTTTAGCCTCGTTACAAATATTAGCCAATGCTCTCTCCATAGCTTGGCTGTATGACTCATCGCGTCCAACCTCAAAAGTTATATCAATAACATTTGACTTAAAGAGTCCTTTTGTTGTTTGTTCAATGTTTTTTAATGCCTCTAAATCTTCAAGACTTAGGATGGGCTGACTTGCCTCTAAACGTGGTGGTGGGCTAGTCTCTTCAATACCTAACAAGTTAGGTCGGGGTCCAATAAATGTCACTAACGACATAACCAACTCCTCTCTTATTGGATCAATAGGAGGGTTTGTTACTTGGGCAAACAGCTGTTTAAAATAATTATAGAGAACCTTAGGGCGGTTAGATAATACCGGGAGTGCTGCGTCATTTCCCATAGACCCTGATGGCTCCTGGCCATCACTAACCATAGGCTTAAGAATAAAACTAATATCTTCTTGAGTAAAACCAAATGCCTGTTGAATGTCTAATAAGGCGCTTTGTAATTTGATCTTGACTGTTGGTTTTCTTAAGTCACTTAAGAGAAATCGGGATTGATTAATCCAGGATTCATATGGCTTTGCACTAGCTAATAATTTCTTTACCTCAGCATCATCAATAATTCTTCCTGCTTGAAGGTCAATAAGTAACATTTTTCCTGGTTCTAGACGCCATTTTTTAACTATTTTTTCTTCAGGAAACTTAAGGACACCCATCTCAGAAGCCATCATCACAACGCCGTCATCCGTCATCAAATAGCGAGCAGGTCTTAATCCGTTTCGATCTAGGGTTGCACCTATCATTTGTCCGTCTGTAAAAGCTACAGCGGCTGGGCCATCCCATGGCTCCATCATAGCGGCGTGATACTCATAAAAAGATTTTCTTTCTTGGCTCATTAGTCCGTTACCAGACCAAGCTTCTGGTATCAACATCATCATAGCGTGAGGCAAGCTATAACCTCCTGCTACCAACAATTCTAAACAATTATCAAAGCTTGCTGAATCGGATTGTCCTTCTGTAATAAGTGGCCATAATTTTTCCAGATCTTCACCCAGCAACATGGACTTCATTTTCTCTTGTCTTGCATTAATCCAATTCTCATTGCCGCGCACGGTATTAATCTCACCATTATGAGCAATCATTCTATACGGGTGCGCAAGGTCCCAAGACGGAAAGGTATTCGTTGAAAACCTTTGATGCACTAAAGCTAAAGCTGACTGGGATGATTCGTCCAAGAGATCTGGAAAAAATACGCCCACTTCATTTGCCAAAAGCATCCCTTTGTATACGACGGTTCGTGAGGACATAGAAGAAACATAAAAACTAGCAGGGTCATCTATATCTAAAGCCTGCACAAGGTTTTCAATTCTTTTTCTAATAACGAACAATTTTCTTTCAAAAGCCACTTGTCCGTCAGTGTTATCGCCGCGACCAATAATGACTTGCTTAATGACCGGCTCAACGTTTCTTGCTGCGCCAGCTATATCTTGATTGTTAACTGGAACGTTCCTCCAGCCTAGCTCTATTTGTTCCTCTTCCGCAATAACTTTACTAATTATGCTTTCACACAGTGCTCTCGTTTTTTCTGCTTGAGGTAAAAAGAGCATTCCAATTCCATACTCACCCTCTCCCGGTAATGCAATAGATAATAGTTTTGCTTCTTTTTGAAATAGTGCGTCAGGTATTTGAATAAGAATCCCAGCACCATCACCTAATTTAGGGTCATAGCCCGTTGCGCCTCTGTGGGTTAGGTTGGTGAGAATCTCCAGTCCTTGTGAAATAATTTTATGACTTTTAATTCCCCGGCTATTTGCAACAAAACCAACACCGCATGAGTCATGCTCGTTTGACGGATTGTATAACCCTTGTTTTTTTGGTGTGATTGGTCGCATCATTATTTTACTTAAGTGTGTTAAACGGAACGGTAAATTTTAAAGCTTTTTGCCAGCTTATTCAATGATCTTATGGTAAAAAGGTTAATAGTTATTAAAGCTGATCAAAGGCATTATTTGCAGCATTGATGGTTTGTTTTATATCAACAGAAGTGTGTGCTGCCGAAACAAAACCTGCCTCAAAGGCGGAAGGGCCAAAATACACGCCTTGGCTTAGCATTAAATGAAAGAATTTTTTAAACAAATCTCTATTCGACGCCATAATTTCTTCAAAACTATTAGGGGGTGTTTTACTAAAATACAGCCCAAACATGCCTCCAACATTGCGAGCACAAAAATCAATATTTCTCTCTTTAGCAGATAACGTTAAGCCATCTGTCAATTGTTTTGTGGTGATACTAAGTTTCTTAAAAAAGTCTGGCTCTTGGATTAGTTCTAGAGTTTTAAGACCTGCTGCCACTGCTACCGGATTGCCTGACAATGTTCCTGCTTGATATACCGGGCCTAACGGCGCAAGTTGTTGCATGATTTCTTTTTTTCCTCCAAATGCCCCTACTGGAAGACCTCCTCCAATTACTTTACCTAATGTTGTCATATCTGGAATCACATTAAATAATGCTTGCGCTCCTCCCAACGCAACCCGAAAACCAGTCATCACTTCATCGAAGATTAATACCGTGCCATATTTAGTACAAAGGGACCTAAGGCTTTCAAGAAACTCTTGATGAGGAACTATTAAATTCATATTGCCTACGACCGGCTCAATAATTACGCAGGCAATCTCTCCATCAAGCTTAGAAAAGAGATCCTGTAGGGCCTGTGAGTCATTATAGGGAAGAGTTAAAGTATGTTTAGCAACATCTGTAGGAACGCCAGCTGAGCTTGGTTGGCCAAATGTTAGGGCTCCTGAGCCAGCTTTAACTAATAGCGCATCTGCATGACCGTGATAACATCCTTCGAATTTTACAATTGTATCTCTGCCCGTAAACCCTCTTGCAACCCTAATAGCACTCATGGTAGCTTCTGTACCGCTACTAACTAAGCGAACCTGCTCAATACTAGGGACTAACTTTACAATCTCTTCTGCCATATCTAATTCACGAGAAGTAGGTGCGCCAAAAGATAAACTATTTTTTGATGCATCATGAACAGCCGTTAAAACTTCATGGTTGGCATGTCCTAATATCATTGGTCCCCATGAATTAATATAATCTATATATTCCTTATCGTCCTCATCCCACAG
>Ga0115545_1001047_pt1 | contig 14721 bp, 9 predicted proteins | sample COGITO_mtgs_1003_FD_87188 | JGI IMG/M metagenome (GOLD analysis project Ga0115545, IMG submission 87188) | Pelagic marine microbial communities from North Sea - COGITO_mtgs_100330 | ecosystem: Environmental > Aquatic > Marine > Epipelagic | place: Germany:Helgoland, sampling site Kabeltonne...
ATACTAGATTGATGCTAGCAGCCGGAGGTGCCCCTGAGGTTGTTACCTCAATTTTGTAGCTAGAGCCGAAGCCAGAAGGTCCATCCGCAGCCTGTGTTATAGTGTATGCCCCGTAGTTTACATTAACTTTGAACCGATCCAAACGGTATCCGTCAGTCGTGACACCAGTAAAGCTAGTCCCACGTTGTGCCACCTGCATTGCACCATTGATAATCAAATTACGATTACTCAAAGCACCTGCACTATAAGCAGAATTGACCTCATCAAGGTTTGTCGTCCTAGCTAGGCCAACCAGTTCTGATTGCTTGCTCATTAGCTCTCACCCTGCTCAAGTACCGACAAGATGACATCTACAGACGCCGCAGTGTTCGATGTGACGACACAAGTATCGGCAGCCTCCATGATCATCTTGCCGTCGAGGGCTGACAGTGCAGAGCCAGCAGGGATCGGAACGCCCTTAACTAGGTAGGCACCTGCGACTTGGACATCCACTGTGATCTGGGATGCTGTGATGTTCGCAAGGTTAAGACCAATGACGACCACTTCCTGACCTGCGGCTACTGTGTGGACTGTGACTGGGGACGTACCCACGGCCAGCGATGTGTATTTGTTGAAAGCCATGGTTTACCCCAATGCGATTGCGTAAATGATTGCAGCATTAACTGCGGAAGCTGCGGATGCAGCGGCGTTTGTTTCTGATACACCAGCGTTAGTTTCGCTAAGAGCAGCAGCGACAGCACTAGCGTCTGCTGCGACCACATCAGCGGCTGTGTCGATGGTGTCTTGATTAGTCTGTACTAGATCGGCAGCAACTGCTAACTGGTCGATATTAGTCTGTACTAGGTCAGCAGCCGTAGCCGCTGCGTCGAGGCCAGTCTGCACACGATCTGCTGCTGTAGCAATTGTATCTGCATCAGTAAGCAAGAGGTCCGCTGCGACGGCTGCGCGGTCAGCGGCAGTTGCCACTGTGTCTGCGTCTGTGAGTAATAGGTCTGCTGCTACTGCTGCACGGTCTGCTGCTACTGCTGCACGGTCTGCTGCTGTAGCAATCGTGTCTGCATCAGTGAGGAGTAGATCAGCAGCAACTGCGGCTTTGTCGATAACCACCTGTGCTGCGTCTGCTGCTACTGCAAGCTGGTCGATGTTCGTTTGAACCAAGTCCGCTGCTGTAGCTGCTGCGTCTGCATTAGTCAGTACGAGGGCTGCTGCTGCTGCGTTCTCTGATACCAAGGCTGCTGCTGCGGATGCCGCTGCTGCTGCTGTAGACGCTGCTGACGTAACTACGTCTGCTGCTGTCAGGACTGCATCTGCTGCTGCTGCCGCTGCTGAAGCCTCTGATGCAAGAGCACCTGCCTCTGCGCGGTCTGCTGCGATCAGAGGGCTTTCTGTGCCTTCTACGCGACCATCCACTAGCTCCTGATAAACCATGAGTCCCTGTAGGGCGCTTAGGTCTAGGTTAGAGGGCGTGATGTCTGCACCTAACGTGAAGCTGACCTTGAGTTCTGATTTACTAACAGTACGCAGTACCTCTACGGTATCTCCGATTGTTAGTACATCTAAAACAGTTACTGCTGAGTCGTCAATCCATTCGATTGAAGCATAAGCAGGATCGCCTGATCCGTCTACTGCGTTGTTTACACGCACGTTTACGTCTGAGCGTTGAATAAAACCTAAAGCGAAGTTCACCGCGAAGGTCTGTGCTCCACCTGTGTAGGTGTAGGTATTGGTGGATAATGCCATTACGGTATCCTTCGTTTGAGGTTTCTCTTGAGTGAGGTGTTAAGGGGCGACATAAGCCGCCCCCTTGTGTTACTTGTTTCGTTCTGCTACACCGTTAAGCATATTACCTACTAGGACTGTACTGGAGAATGGAATAACCCGCATAGCCTTCTTGTCTGATCCATCTGCTGTGCCAGTAAAGGCAGCACCTAATGCACCCGGTAAACGGATAGCATCGTTCGTGAATGACAAAATAGGAGGCATGACTTCAGCGTGTCTACCGAACTGGTTGAACCGCTTGTCGTCAAGACCCATCATAGTCATCAGAGGATCGTAGGCCATAGGGATAAAGCCAGTCATGTTGCTGTAGGCGAACGCACGTTTAGCGTGATCTTCTACAGACATCTCTCCTGCCTTACCATCAATACCAGCACGGATCATAGAGGCAACGCCTGCTGTGGCTAGTCCCATACCCAAGGCTGCGTAAGCCTGTGGGTCATTATGCCGGAAGTGACGTACCATCTGCTTCTGGGTAGCCTGTAGCGGGAAGGTCTTGAGGTGACTCAATACCGAACCCCAGCCAGTATGCATCCACGCATCCTGTTCACCAGCCATAGACTTCTGAACAACTTGGTTGATGTTACGTGTGATTGAAGCACCGAACATATCAGCTAACTCACCATCCCACTTGTCTGCATGTAGACGATTAACGTAACCGTCTGGACTGAACTCAATAGTACCATCAGTGATTAGCTGCTCTAGTCGTGTAAGAGCCTCACCATCTAGTCCTAGATCGCCCCAGAACCGAGCCTTAACACTTGCTGATAACTCTTCACCAGATTCCAAGGAGTCGCGGAGGGTACGGAATACCTTATCAGATACACCGAGTGCAGCGGTTTTCTGCTGCCACCCACGTACACTGTTGAAGAAACTCGTGTAGCCTTGGACGTATGAGGCGCTGGATAGCTTCTTATCCAACTTAGACATAAACGTGCCGTCGTCTAGGTCACTGAGTTCATCTAGGCTCAAGTGCTCTGCGAAGAGCTTATGGTCCTGTCCGATAGCACCTGTCATATACGCCAAGTCATTAAGTAACTCTTTGTTACCTGCCTTGAGTTCTGCGTTGAGGTTATTCATAACGCCACGCTTCATCCAGTTACCAACGCCATTCTGTGCCATGATAGCAGCAGTCTCGCCTAGCTGTGTGAAGCCCATCTTACCGAGCCATGCTAGGTTAGTCATACGCTTCATCATCACTGGTAGCATACCCTGCTCTTCTGGTGCTTTACGCGGGTCTAATGCAGACCAGCCTTTAGTTGCACCAGCATCAAAGTTAGTGAACATAGCCTCTAGTTCAGATTTAGACATACCAGCTTCACCCAGTGCACGTTGCTCCGCTAGAGCAGCACTGATTGCTTCTGCACGAGCAGCCTTGCTTGTGATGCCTTGACGAGCTAGTGCCGCTGAACCAGCCATACCACGAGTGTAGCGTTGCCAATCTCCTGATAGATCGTTGCTCAACATATCAACGATCATGAGTTGAGAGCCATCCTCTGTCATAATAGGGGATTGCATATCTACATCGTTGCGACTCTTAGCGAACCCCGGTTTACCACGGTTCTCTGCTGCGCCTGCTAGACGTGTCATAATAGCTTCTTGCTCTGGACCGCGTACACCAGCCATCTCAAGACTGTCACGTAGGAATGCCCTACCGTCGCCTTGGAGTAGTGAGAATACACTTGTGTCGATATCAGCGTCTCTGAGTTCTACACGACGTATAACAGCATCAGCGATTGCATCTGCGTCCTTACCTGCTGCCATGCCTGCTTGGCGATACGACTCAGCTAGAGATACTACGAGATTATCACGAGTAACAATACCTCTGCTTATGAGGTCAGTAATCTTACGTCCACTCCATATCTGTGGCGTATAGTGCGGGTTATCTGCGACATCTTCCAGACCTTTGATGGAGTGTTCCCCATCACGGCCTTTACCAATAGCAAGTGCGTCCCGTGCTGCGTTGTCGTAAGCATCCGATGCTAATCTTACATCAGCATCATCACTATAACTCGTCCGCCCGTGGTTGCGGGAGTTACGCTCCAGCATTACCTCACGGTTGAACGTAGCCTTACCTTCATCAGAGATACCAAACCGCGTACCGTATAGACCCTTGCCATTACGCTGCGCCCAGTCGTAGGCCGCTTGCTGTACTGGCAGTAGTTGTGTCTGGACACGTTTAGTGAAGTTCTCCATCAGAGCAGCGGCTGTGTCTCGTCCACGATTCAATCCGCTGGAACTCTCGAAGATAGCATGACCCATCCAGTTAAGAACGGCTGAGTTAGACTTGTAGAGGTTAGATTGGAAACCTGCACCTACTGCGGAAGACCATTTACCAGTGGACACCTTAGTCCAGAACTTATCCTCATCTTCGAGCTTACGGTCATAGAAATCGCTATCGTAGTTAATGACATCTGAGTTCTCAATGATATCACGCTCTCCGGGCGTCATAAGTCCCAGAGGGTCATTGATGATACGTTGCACCCGCCCTGCGAAACCAATCTGTGCAGCACCTACTGTGCTAGGTCCGAACCCATCTGGTGAGTCTACCTTCGGTGCTGCTGCGTCAGCCTCTAAGCCGTCAGTACCTAGTGGACGCGCTGGGCGACTACTGGACACTGTTTCATTAGTAGCTACTAGGGTTGGATCGTCTTCCCGTGTACGGCGCAGATAGTCGTTCTCTGCTGCCCGCATAGTACCGCGTAGGTCTTTACCTCCAGCACCTGCTAGGAGGCCACCGAACGCTGCACCACCAAGGATAGACGCTATGAGTTCACCTTCGCCTGCTGTCTCTCTGATGTGTGCATCATATGCACCAACGAGCAAGCCTGCCTGAGCACCGCCTACGACGCCCTGAGCGGCTGCTACAACGCGTTCACTCTTAGTGAAGGCTGATACCATACGAGCGGTCTTAGCCGCCCCGTACATGCCCCCTGAGAGGAACACCAGAGGAGCGTCTACATCAAGTAGCTGACCAGCCATCTGTGTAATAGTACCATCGTACTGGTCTGCTGTTATCTCCTGACGTTCCATGTCCGCTAGAATACGAGCGCGACTGCGCTGTGCAGCCTCTAGTGTATCCTCCGCCATGATGTCTTCATGATACCTACTATTGATGCCTTCAATGAGGGCTGCTACATGATCCGCCTTGACGTAGGACTCGCGTTGCTTGTCTGTACCTGCTGATCCACCAATGATGCCTTTGAATGCGCCTGCTAAGGCGGCACGGACTTGACCGGGGTTATTCTGTGGACGGCCCAGTGATGTGGTCTGTCCTGTTTGATCTGGATTCTCTGCGGAGAAGGCTGCTGCTGCTGCACTACCTTCATCACCTGCACGACGGATACCACCTGCAAGCGAAGTCTCTTGAAAGCCCGCTACTAATTCTTCTAGTCCATTACGCTGTCGTGAGAGTTTTAACTCACCTACTATTTGTGCTGTGCTCTTGAAGCCACTGCGTTCTTTTTCTACTTGGTTAGCCGCAAAGTGCTTGTCAAATATATCATCAGCCATGCGGCTCTCCTTTAATGAAATCCCACCCCGACACAATGCCGGAGTGGGTAGTTGTTATTTCGATAAGCCTTCGTTGATAAACTGTATGTGCTCTGCACCGATAGCCTCCATATCAAGTCTGATATCTAAGTCCATGTATGCACCATCAGGCATCAAGAAAAGAACCTCTAATTCACGCCCATCAGACCTATAGATGGTCGGGCGTAAACCACGATCCTCAACGGAGATAGCATCAATAGTACCAAACGCACGAGGCTCTCCACCCCAGAGAGTTGCGATGTTACCAATACCACCAAGCAGTGACGATTCCCAAACAGAGGTCTCACCAAGCTCAGGTGGTAGATCACCGGATGCAACTCTCGCCGCTAGATGTCTAACAACGGCTTCGCCTACAACACCGGGCTTGTCATAAGTTGACGCAAGCTCACCGAACATCTGTGTAGGAAGCTCGTAGCCGGGGTCCATAACGTGTGGAGTACCACCCACGACAGACGTGCGACCTAGTATAAGCCCTGTAGCACGCTGTACTGCTATGTTAGGACTCAGAGAAGGGTCTTCATTAAGTAGACGATTAGTCTCAACTGTGACTTCCCCTTCAAGTAATGCACGGGTTTCCGGGGAGTTCATGATGTCTTGCTCTGTATTGGTCTGTTGTAGAGCCGTACCCATCTGCGCGTCATTCCAAGGATTTAACGCCTGTAGAATCCCGATGTCCTCGTTCTTTAACCATTTATCTACGTTCTTAGCTACGACAGAGTTTATCCGATCTTGATCCAACGGAGCACGAACAGGGCCAGTACCAAAGTTCATTTCACGATCAGCCTGTGCTGCCATGATAGCATCACCAACTAGCTGGGGGCTAGTTAGATTACCTGACGCAGCCTCAAACACAGCAGCCATAGTGTTAATGGACTCAGGTGTTGTGAACATAGAGTTAGCAGCCTTAGCACTCCCATCAAGCAGACGCCCGTATTTAAGGACTGTCTGGATAGCAGCGTCTGTAGGTCTACCATCAGGACCGACCATATTACGCATAGCTAGTGTAGACACAGCTTGCACGTCTTGGGTTACTGTACCTGCCTCTACTGCAATAGCTTCCATAGCTGCGCTGTGCAGACCAATGACTTGACTGTCATCAATAGAACCATTAGCCACCCCATCAGAAAGAGTCTTCTCTACCTCAGCCTGCGCCTCACGATCAAAGCGCTCACGTAGTTTAGCTGGTAACTGATCTACGGTTTCTGTATCCCGCGCTCTAGCGATGACATTACCATCTGCTTTGTACTCAGCGATGTCCGACTCTGCTTTACGCAGTTGTGTCAGTGCGCCTTTAAGCGTCTGTTCCGCGTCTGTCTCAGCTAGGTTAAAACCAGCAGCGCTGTAAAGACCAGCGACCTCTTCGGTAAATACTGCTGTAGCTTCCTGAGCCTGTTCAACAGTAATACCCGGTGTCTCTAGAGTACGGGTTAATACATCATGCGCAGCAGCCTGCTGTACTTTAACCACAGCAAGACGCCCTGCTGTTGCCTCTGTAGTAGCGGCCTCAGCAGCAGCAGTGATCTGCGTGTTGATGCGATTACCTTGAGCTACAGTCTGCACGAGTCCTAAACCCGCAAGGGAGTCTGCTGCGGCTGCTCTATAGGCGGAGAATGAGATACCATTGTTCGCAAGCGCGTCGTCTAGGGCAGACATATCATCGTTGTGCTGGATTGTAGCGGCTACAATACGTGCATCTTCATTCGACTTTAGAAGGGCTGTACGCAGGGTCTGTGCAGACCTGAGTTCAGCCTCTGCCATAGTGAGCCGTTCTGCTGTAGAATAATGCAGTGCATCGCCGTTAGCTTCTTTTGCGATACCTTCAGCATAAGGCCGTGTCTCTGAGACGCGTACACCAGCAGCTTCCAAAGCAGCATAACCTGCTTCACCACCACCAGCAGCAATCCACTTGTCCGCGTTCCCTGGACCAGCGTTGTAGCCGATAGCTGCTGCTTCGATATTACCTTGGTAGCGTGCGACGTTCATAGCCCAGTAATCACGACCCACACGAAGACTGTCTTCTCGTGTACCGTTAGACGGTCTGATACCGAATCCGGGATCATCTAGCGTCTTAGGCATGACCTGCATACCGCCTTGTGCTCTATCGCCTTTGTTAGCACCACCTTCGATTAGGGGGCCAACAGCGTCTAGATTACCACCGCTCTCGAACTGCATCACAATATCTTGTGTCTGCTTTGCTACAGAATCCCAATCACCGCGTACAGTAGCTGTAGCGATGTTAGTTACCTTAGCACGATCACCGTGATCTTGAGCAGTAACAGCGCCACTATACGCAGCGCCGCCTTCTGCTGCTGACATAGTGACATCACGTTTACCCCAGATAGCAGCAAGCGCTTCCGCTGCCTCTGCTGGTTCCAGATCACCTGCCTCAAGACGTCGTTGCCAGTTGCTCAATTCCTCTGTGTGCTCTGCATCATAAGTAGTGCGTACACGGTTCTCATAAGCCTGCTGTGCTGCACGCATAGCCTGCTTCTGAGGGGCCGACATAGACTCAAGTAGACCAGACTGCTTTAGCTGCTGATACGCGATAGGGTTCATGTTCTCGAACGCAGCGCCTACACCATCCACTACAGCCGCCATACGACGATCTGAGGATAGACCAGAGGACGGGCTACCTTCACCGCCAGCGGCATTGACAAGCAATGAACCAAAGGCTGATGCATCCTTCGACAGTGCGTCTACTGATGTAACCAGTGACTTGTATGCTTCACGCTCTTGGTATCCGAGATGCGCCGACGTATGCTCTGCTACTAGAGTAGGCATCTGCTCTGACATAGTTTCACGAACCATACGTGCTGTCTGTGGGTCTAGCCCTTTGATCTGTGCTTCCATGCGAGACACGTACTGAGCACGGAACGCATCTGGGTCTTGCTCGTACTGTGACTGACGGATCATTTCCTGCTGTGTTGTAAGCATGGTCTGTGATAGCGTCTGTGCGTGCATAACGCGGTAGCCAGAGAGTGACCACTTGTCACCCTCCATCTCTACTGCATCCATAGTCTTACCCTGTTGGTAAGCCATCTGCCCGTCTAGTATAGCAGCTTCATTCCGAGTATTAGCGACCTCTTGAATCTTGCTACTAGCCCATTTGTTCAGTGAGTTAGCTATCCCAGCGGATCGTTTAATCCCGTACTGAGCTGCTGAGTCACTGTAGTTCTGACTGTGCACTTGTACTTGCGGTGCTGACAACGGAGCAGCATTACTAACTACGGGTACGACTTCAGCCGCACCAGCTAGGCTATCAGCTACGCCTACACGGCGCTCTATTCCTTGAGCCATAATGCTCTCCTTTGTTGTTTATTTGAGCCAAGAGGCCCAAGTGTCAGTAGTTCTACTACCTGCGGGTTGGTTAGCGTCGTAAGTATTAACTAAACCTGACGCTAATCCGAGTAGTGCGGATGCAGCGCTTGGTGCAGGTAGGATATCTGCTACGTGATCTGGAATGACTGAGATGTCCTCACCCATAATCGTAGCTAGGTTGATGTTCTTACGATCCTCTTCCAGTGCTAGGATAGCAGAGTCAGAGTTACGCTGTCGTGCGTCATGTGCATTGAGTGCAGATCGGCGTAGGCCAAGCATAGTTGCTTTGACGCTACCACCTGCTACACCTGCTGCGGCAGCACTAACTGCTGCCGAGCCTTGGTCTTGCATAGACTGTGTTTGGATGGCCTGCGATAGACGGACACCTTGATCCTGTGTCTGCACTTGTCGCTGCGTTACAGAGTTCTGACGTAGAGCACCGCTCATCTGGTTCATAGTATTCCTATGAGCCTGAGCGGCTTTCTGCATTCGGTTCTCAGTTTCTGCTATGTCATTCTTAGATGCATTTTTAGCAGTCTGGGCCTTCATAGTATTGTACTCAGTCGCTGCGCCCATAATCTGGACACCCATGCCAGCGAGCATACTAAAGTTTGAGCCTGCCATTAGAGTCTCCTTCCACGAGTTAAGATTTGGCCTACCCACTCAACCTCTAGGATTGTCATGGGCCTCACGTCTGATGAGGATACAGTTAGCTCTGACCAGTCACTTCGTTCACCCCAAGGGATGACGAACTCACCAGAGCGGATACCAATACCGTCTGGGTCGTCTGGGTCAAACGCCGTTACGATCTCTTGGTTACTGAACAATGCATCATCTGCACGGTATCGTGAGGTCATCTTAGAATCCATGTAACCGGACTCATCGAAGTAAACTACGAACTCAGTTACAACCAGCTTAGTGTTCTTAATTGCACGATTCTCTTTATCGCGTATGAAAGGCATAGTTGGTTTAACTAGCGATTCAAAAGCAAGACCTGCTAGAACAGTAGCGCCGTTAGGTGCTGTTATATTAGATACGAGATAACGCCAAGTGCCACCACCTAGATCAGTGATATTCACAGAGGAGATCGCCTGCCCCGGTACAGCACAACCCGTGCCTTGTACTAGGAGAGCATTACCCCAAGGTAAGTCTAAGTACGTCTTAGCTGCCTCTGCTGTGCCTGTCTCAACGTAATCTGTTACAACATAGTCTGGGAGTACATAGTCGCCTGATACAGTAGCTACGGTGTAGTTGTCCAGAATGTCTAGCTTAACAGGGTAGCCTGTCTCTGCGTTGTCTGGGATGTCTAGGTTCATGCTCGTCTGGACATAACCCAGAACTGAGTCATACATAAGAACATTAACCGCAGAGCCTGAGAAGAACACGTTACGAACAGCATAAGGGAGTACCCACTTAGACCACGATGCCTGTGCCTTCGTCTGATCCTGCCAGTAGTATTGATGCACGAATAGTACGTTCTGGGTAGTTACATCATCAGTCTGTACGATAACAAAGGAGAAGTTGGTACTAGCCGTTAGGGCTGTTACCTTACCGCCCATGTACTCATCTTGTACCTGTGTGATAGACGTAGCATCTGAAGCGTCTACTGCTGACTCAGAAAAGAACTCCTTAACACCAGCGAAACTACCCTGCTCAAATGGGAACAGCAATGTGCGCCCAGTTGATGCAGGGCGTGCGCCCTTGCCCATCTCAAAGTTCGTTGTCTGTACCAATGAGGCATTAGACGGTGTGAGGGCTATGGAACCTGTTATAAGGAACTGGCTGTAGTCTGCAAAGATAATCAAGTCACGGTCAAACGGTACGATCCATTCTAACTCGAACTCACGCTCTGCTGTAGATACGATACTGATCGGGTCAGAGTCGAGGTCTGCTGTAGCTGATTTCTTAAAGAAGTCTCGTGGTTGGTCTGTGCGAGACATAGCTACGTGTGGACCTGCAATGAATGTAAGTCTTGATTGGAAGCCGTTGATGTCACGGATAGTGTTACCAACGAAGTCAGGAGCAGGTGATGTCAGTGAGTCACCAACACGTCTGCCTAACCACTCACCCTGTGACAGAGTAAACGTAGTTGTGCCTGTGCGTGTCAGGATATGAGGCATAGTTGTGAGATCAAAGCTAGATTCTTCGGCTGGATTAAACCACTCTTGCCATATACCTTCTGATCCAAAGCCAGCACCTACTGCTTTATCTTCGATCTGGAAGCGCATCCAGAAGTCATCTTCATCCCCTGTGATACCTACGATACGCACGAGAGTGCCGTGTACCGCCATTGGCGTGAGGTCTACAATGCTCTTAGCTGTGTTAGTCTGAGCACGCATTACGAGGCCGTTAGAGCCATCTGATACAGTTAGCTTTAGATCAGGAGCACCTGTTACACGGATAACTGAGTCCACTACTGATATAACAGTACCAGCTTTTAGGTTAGGGCTGGCAGCTAGTGATAGCTTTACTTCGTTCGCGATGTAATCAGCAGCAGACTTTGCTGCATCCCCAGTGGTTGTACCATCAGGTGCCACGTATGTACCAGTAGCTACAGTACCATCTGTGTACTCTAGACTGGCTGTGTAGGTGTGGCTGAACTGTCCACCGAAACATACGATGTAGCCTTCGTCTTGCTTGACTTCAGCAAGTGCTGCTGCTGTTGACGCATCCATCGCTGTGACTTTATCACGGTTCAGTAAGTACGGAATCTCATCATAGACGTATATTTCCATGTTAGTGCCGACGTAAGCTAGTGTACCCGCGTCCGGTGTGAACGTCATGGCTGTACCAGATGCATCTAGGATTTCCAAATCACCTGTTTTGAAGCCCACTTGGAACCGATCCCCATCAATAACGATGTTACGGAATGCTAGATCAGGTGTTGTTGTTGCGTTGTATGCTTGTAGGTCAGACGCTGGGCGGGATGTTAGTCCACGCACAACGTCAGACACCATGTTGATTTGTTCAGTAACCTGTCCATCATTTCGGATGTGAGCAGGTTGCTGGCTCACACCCTGTAGGAGTGAGCCGAGTGTACCGGATACTGACATGATGTCTCCTTAGATGATACGGGTTATAGGATTAGCTGTTGAAGCACGGCGTGTAGCGAAGTTCGCGTAGCCTTTGCCAGCGAAGAAGTTAGCGTCTGTGTTCTTCATATTCAATGTAATGAGTTCGAGTTCTTTCTCAACCACATTCTGTGCATACATCTGTAGCTTGCTGCCGCTACCATCCTGATCCACGTAGTACATCAGACGTGCTTTAGCACGAACGAACTGGAGAGCGACAGGTGGCATGTCTGTTAGCTCTAATTCTGCTACGATAACACAAGCAACTGGCTCTCCGATATCAAAGGTGTAGTTACCGTTATCGAATAGGTACTGCCCCCGGATTGCATAGTCCTTAGACGCATCAGCAGGATCGCATGTGAGTGCGTTACTAGGCACAACGATCTTACCATCTACGTTAGGTGTGAGTGTACGGTAGGTGGTGTTAAACCACAAGGGTTTAGAAGAGAACTCTTCGATCACATCATTTAAGATGAGATCAGCAGTGATATAGTTAGGGTGTGTTACATCAGCAGCAGCGAGTCTTGCCGTGCCAGTGGTCGCCAGCATGCTGTTAATCAGGTCCAGACGTGTGGTCATGGTAAGCCTCTCTAGTTAAGGGTGGGTGTTTCATTAGTAGAATAGCCATCGGGAGAGACGACAGCCACTCAACAAATGAAAAAAAGCCCCCTCCAATTAAGGAGAGGGCTGATTAGTTAGGCGATAATAGACTGAACTGCGTAGCAACCATCTGGACGGTTGAAGTTAGCACCGTACGCCATCAACGAGTCGATGAACCACTGGCGTTCGATCTTGCTGAAGTAGACATCAGAAGTCAACGGAATGGTTTCACCAACCAACAGAGCGGATGGGTGCAGCAACAGAGCTTCTGTACGTGCTTCGGCAGCAGATACATCGTAGAAGTTAGAGTTAGCTGCTGTGGACAAGGCGTGACCAGTGATAGCTGCGGTTGGCAGACGGTTAGTAGCTACAACAGGAACACCCATTACAGTCTTGAACTTACCGTTAGCGAAGTCGCCGTTCTCAGTGGAGTAGTCCTGATTCACCAGCTTGTCGTTGTTCAACAGAACAGCGTACTGAGTTGGAGTCACGAACCATACATACTCATCTGTGTCCATATCCGCTGTCTGCATAGCAACAACGCCTGTTTCAAGCGCAGTGTAGAGCTTAGTTGGGTCGAGTTCGTCACCGACTGCTGCAAGAGTTGCAGTTGTACCAGCACCGAAAGCACCGTTCAAACCAGCAGGAGCAGCAGCAGCAGCACCTTTGATGCCTGCGATAAGCAGGGATTCATCGAAGAGCTTACCGAGTTCTTTACCGTGATCCATACCGAGTTCTTTACGAGCATTGAAGTCGATCTGGAACTCATTGAGCATGGAGCGGTTGTCACGGGCCATGACTACAGTGTCGATGGTCAGCGATGTGGAACCGAACGCAGTCGCAGTTGCGGCAGGACGGACGCCAGCAGTCAGAGTAGTCAAGGAAGTCTTGCCTACGCGACGGTTAAGAATGGTGTCTGTACCCTTGACGGATTTGACGTTAGAGAAGTTGCGCATCATGGATTTCTTAGCGAACTGAGAGTCCACGAATCCACCATACTGTTCGATCATATCGGCAATTGCCTGATCGGATAGGTGAGTTGAGTCTACTGGAATGTTTACACCTGACATGAGGTATCTCCTTTAAGTGGCTTATAGGCCTTGTTTGCGCCCGAGAATTCGGGCTGCTTGGATGGTCGCGATCTCTTTATTAGACGCACCTTTACGATGTGCCTTATCAAGAGCGGCGACGTACTCTGCACGAGACATGGCTGTACGGGCCGGGGGAGATGTTGAGGTAGCCTCAACACGGGGTGTTTCTGGGGTGATGCTTGAGTTCGCAGGGGCTTTATTATAAGCCGCTAGGATTTCAGATACCGCGAATCGTGCGGATGCTCCACCTTTATCAATCATGGGACGGTACTCAGAGAGGTCCGCCTCCGGGATATTACTTGACGCCCACTTAGCTGCCTTGTCCCAGTTGTCCTTGCCGCCTGCGGCTTCATGGACTACTTTAACTGCAACTTCGTTCTTAGCGTTGTTCTCTGTAATGAAGGACTTCGTGCCTGTGAGAATGATCTCAGCAGCGTGCTTACCGACTTTAGCGGCAAGTGCTGCCTTATCAATCAAGGTCACGTCCCCTGCTTGGATTGCATCATACATCAATGCCTTAGCATCGTCTGTAGATACACCAGAGTTCTGTAGCATACCTAGTACGCTATTGCCCACATCTGAACCTGAGTCGCCCCAGACGTCCGAATCAAGCGGCTCGTCTTTCTCATCAGCAACTGGCTCCTCTTCTGCTTCCGCAGCTTCTGGTGCCTCTACTGGTGCCTCTTCAACTGCTTCTTTAACAGGTGCTTCGACGGGCGCTTCTTCGACAGGGGGTGCAGTCGTCTCCGCAGTAGGTACATTACCTGCTGCATTAAGAGACGAGTCTGGTGGGTTGATGTCGAGGTTAATTGGTTCTTCTGACAAAGTGTTCTCTCCTTACTTTGGTTGTTGTGCGTCTACTGCTGCTTTACCAGCATGTTCTGCGACATTAGCTTCACCCTGCTGAGACTGCATACGACCTGCTTCGGCCATAGCTGCTTCTTGGTTAGCCTGCATCTCTTCCGGTGTATTAAGGAAGGCGTTGAGGTCAACTGAACGGTTAGTGAACACAAACTTAGCGAAACGCAATGGGTTCATCGCACCACGGATGTCTTCTGGAACAGCCTCCATCATCTGAAGGTCTCCAATAGCCATGCGTAGGTTGTCGATCTGACCTTCACGTGACAGCGACTCAAGACCTGTTGTGACGAGCACTTCAAATGCAGCGCTGTCTTTACCAATCTCTGAGGCGAAGTCTACCTGACTGATAGCGTACTCAGCCTCGCGCTGTTGCCAGCTTTGTGCGAGTTGTGAGTACAGACCACCGAAGGCGCTTTCGAGTTCGTTAGCAAGCATACGGATTTCCGCTGCTG
>Ga0115545_1001053_pt1 | contig 14681 bp, 9 predicted proteins | sample COGITO_mtgs_1003_FD_87188 | JGI IMG/M metagenome (GOLD analysis project Ga0115545, IMG submission 87188) | Pelagic marine microbial communities from North Sea - COGITO_mtgs_100330 | ecosystem: Environmental > Aquatic > Marine > Epipelagic | place: Germany:Helgoland, sampling site Kabeltonne...
ACCCCATTTTTACGCAGAAAAATGCATGCGGCGGGATTTGAACCCGCGAATCAGCGGGTTTGACGTAGTGCTTTTAGGGACGAACGTCCCTTCTTGAAAAGCATGAAGAATGCACGGTAATCCCGTTAGCCACCGACTGTATGTCTGCACTGTATCTGTTGCCTTTTGATGATACTTAGCCTTCTTCAAAAGTGTCACTGGCGAGTATTTCTGTTGCTTAATCACTGTTAAGGTAGTGCGTGTGGTTGAGCGCCAGTAGCAAAAAAAATCCCCGCTCTTTCGAGTCGGGGACGTTTGTTAGAAGTGTGTTGCTAGACGCTTATTTGCGTTTCGCTTCTTCGCGCTCAAGCGCTTCCTTAACCACGACGTCCGCTACATTCTTCGGACATGCTGCATAGTGCGAGAACTCCATGGAGAACTGACCACGGCCAGATGTCATTGTGCGAAGTGCACCGATGTAACCGAACATCTCGCTCAAAGGAGCGTCGGCCTTTATGCGAACACCTGAGTTAGGTGCTGGCTCTTGGGTCTTGATGATGCCGCGGCGACGATTCAAGTCACCAATGACGTCACCCATCTTGTCCTCTGTGCAGAACACGTCGAGTTTCATGACTGGCTCCAGAATCTGCGGGCCTGCTTTAGGTAGGGACTGACGATACGCTGCTTTAGAAGCGGTCTCGAAAGCAACTGCAGATGAGTCAACTGCGTGGAACGCACCATCAGTAAGTGTGACCTTAAAGTCCAAACAAGGGTAGCCGGCGAGAACGCCTTTTTCCTTGGAGAACTTGAAGCCCTTCTCAACTGCTGGCCAGAATTCACGTGGAACGTTACCTCCCACAACCTTGGATTCGAACTGGAACCCTTCGCCTGGCTCGAGTGGCTCGAGCGTGTAGAGGATCTTAGCGAACTGACCAGAACCACCGGACTGCTTCTTGTGAGTATAGCTGTCTTCAATTGTTTGCGTGATGCTCTCGCGGTAAGCAACTTGTGGCTTACCAACAACTGCTTCAACCCCGTAGGTGCGCTTCAAGATGTCTACCTTAATGTCTAGGTGAAGCTCGCCCATGCCCTTAAGGATGGTTTCACCGGAGTCTTCGTCGGTTTCGACGATGAAAGTAGGATCTTCTGCAACCATCTTACCAATCGCTGTGCCCATCTTCTCAGAGTTGCCTTGGTCCTTTGGCTTCACTGCAATTGAGATCACAGGCTCAGGGAATACCATAGGCTCGAGTGTCGCTGGGAACTTAGGATCACAGAGTGTGTGACCTGTTTGTACCGACTTCATGCCCAGCAGGGCGACGATGTCACCCGCTTGTGCGGAATCGACTTCAGTCCGTTCGTCCGCGTGCATCTCGATAATACGGCCGATACGCTCTGTCTTGCCAGTGAAGGTATTGAGAACGCTGGTGCCTTTGCTGAGTTCACCGGAGTAGATGCGTGTGAAAGTCAACGCGCCGTATTTGTCATCCATGATCTTAAAGGCAAGAGCACGAAGAGGTTTTTCTGCATCAACGATCGCAAATTCACCGGTTTCTTCACCTTCAGCGTTCACTTCAGGCTGGGGTGGCACTTCAGTTGGGCTTGGAAGGTAATCGATGACGCCGTTGAGGACGTTTTGCACACCCTTGTTCTTAAATGCAGAACCACAAAAGGTTGGGAAGAAATCCAAAGCGATTGTACCTTTACGAATACAGGCCTTGATGACGGACATTTCTGGCTCGTTACCTTCTAGGTAAGCTTCCATCGCGTCGTCGTCTTGCTCAACAGCAGTTTCGATCAGCGCTGCGCGGTATTCTTCGACCTTGTCGACCATGTCCGCTGGCACGTCTTGTAGTTCGTAGTTCAAAGGGTCACCAGAGTTGTCCCATACCCATGCCTTACGTGTGAGGAGGTCAACGACACCCTTAAGTTCGCTCTCTTCACCGATTGGAAGCACCATCACGAGTGGATTAGCGCCGAGGATGTTTTTTACTTGGTCAACAACTTTGTAGAAATCAGCACCGACACGGTCGAGCTTGTTGACGTAGATCAAGCGAGCGACCTTAGAATCATTAGCGTAGCGCCAGTTGGTTTCGGATTGAGGCTCAACGCCACCAGAACCACAAAATACACCGACGCCGCCGTCGAGCACCTTTAATGAGCGGTACACTTCTACTGTGAAATCAACGTGCCCAGGAGTATCAATGATATTGAAACGGTAACCGTCCCAGAAACAAGTTGTCGCAGCCGACTGAATCGTGATGCCACGCTCTTGCTCTTGTTCCATAAAGTCAGTGGTTGCAGCACCATCGTGGACTTCGCCCAACTTATGAATTTTACCAGTGAGCTTCAAAATACGCTCGGTTGTCGTTGTTTTTCCGGCGTCAACGTGTGCGAAGATACCAATATTTCTATATTTTGATAGGTCGGTCATGATCTGATCTGATGTGTTTAGAGATTGTGATTACTACTTAAAATTGAGGACTCTGCGTACGCAAGTATCGCCCACGAAATTCCAAAAAAGAGGCGGAGATTAGGGGTGATTTTGAATACTGCAAGGCAAGAAAACAGGGTATTCACAGGATATATCGTTATGACGTTAAATTAATAGGATTAGACTTTCTGATTGAACTGAGTGGAATCTCTAAGGATGTTTTCAGCATGATTCATTACTCCAACTACATTAACGGTCAATTTGTCGAATCCCCTCACTCTAACACGATCACCGTGATCAACCCCGCCACTGGCGAAGCGATTTCGACGATCCCCGACAGTTCACCTGAGCAGGTCGAGGCCGCGATTGCTGCCGCAGAGGCTGCACAGCCAGCTTGGGCCGCTCTGCCAGCTGTTGCCCGGGCAAAGCATTTGCATTTACTCGCGGATAAAATCCGTGGACAAGTTGAGCCTCTGGCTCGTGTGATCACTGAGGAGCAGGGCAAAACACTGGGGCTGGCTCGTGTCGAAGTGAACTTCACTGCCGACTATCTCGACTACATGGCCGAGTGGGGACGTCGTATCGAAGGTGAAATCATCGAGAGCGATCGCCCGAAGGAGAACATCTTCCTCTTTCACAAGCCAATTGGCGTGGTGGCCGGTATCTTGCCATGGAATTTCCCTTTTTTTCTGATCGCTCGCAAATTAGCCCCAGCATTAATTACGGGCAACGCGATCGTGCTTAAGCCGAGCGAGGAGACACCCAACAACGCATTTGAATTTTGTAAAATCCTAGCGCAGACCGACATTCCGGCCGGCCTCGTCAATCTCATCTCAGGTTATGGGGCGTCTGCGGGGCGCGCATTAACAGAGAGTCCGAAGATCGGCATGATCAGCTTTACTGGAAGTGTAAACACTGGTTCGCGCATCATGGCGACTGCTGCGCAGCACATTACGCGAGTTAATTTGGAGCTTGGCGGCAAAGCCCCAGCGATTGTCACTGCCCATGCAGACCTCGACCTGGCGGCGACTGCGATTCAGGCCTCTCGTGTCATCAATAGCGGACAGGTGTGTAATTGCGCCGAGCGTATCTATGTGCAACGCAGTGTGGCTGAAGCTTTTACTGCGAAGCTGGTCGAGAAGATGCAGGCCGCGCGCTTTGGCAACCCGTTGCAAGATGAGACAGTCGATTATGGGCCAATGATTAATAAAGCTGGTTTCGATAAGATTGTGAGCCTGCTCGATAGCGCAGTGGACGATGGTGCGCAAATTTTGTGCGGCGGTCATCGCGGTGCGGATGAATCGGGCTACTATTTCGAGCCGACGGTCGTTGGCGCGTGCACTCATCAGATGGACATTGTGACTCAGGAAATCTTTGGCCCAGTTATCCCTGTCGTGATCTTTGACGAAATTGAGGAAGCGATTGCCATGGCTAACGACACGGAATACGGACTTACATCCTCGGTGTTCTCGAATGACATTAATGAGGCAATGAATCTAGTCGAAGCACTTAACTTCGGCGAAACGTATATTAACCGTGAGCACTTTGAGGCGATGCAGGGCTACCACGCGGGTTGGCGCAAGTCGGGCATCGGAGGTGCGGATGGTAAGCACGGACTGTATGAATTTATGCAGACACAAGTGGTCTATCTCCAGCGCTCGTAGCAGGGCGTCTTACCTCGTCGACGGCATACTTGGCTCATCAGTATACGACGCGTGCACTAAGGTTAGGCACGACATCTGACTGCTCTGCTGCGGTTTAGGTTTGCCCCAGACCTCTTAAGTCTTTGTTTTCGTCGGTTTTTCAAATCGTTTCTACTGATGACACCAGCACTCAAAATCTACGACACAACCCTACGCGATGGTACCCAAGGCGAAGGAGTCTCTTTGACCGTCGCGGCTAAAATCCGCGTCGCAGAGAAGCTGGATCAGTTTGGTATTGATTATATCGAAGGCGGCTGGCCGGGTTCGAACCCACGCGATATGGCGTTTTTCGACGAAGCAAAGAAGCTGAACATGAAGCATGCCAAGATTGCTGCCTTTGGTTCTACCCGTCGCGCTAGTCTCAAGGCAGAGGAAGATCCGCAACTGCAACTCTTACTTGATGCGGATACACCAGTAGTCACTATTTTTGGTAAGACTTGGTTGCTGCATGTCACGGAGATCATCCGCACGACTGCCGAAGAGAATCTTAAGATGATCGAAGACTCGGTACGCTTCCTGACTGATAATGGTCGCGAAGTGATCTATGACGCGGAGCACTTTTTCGATGGCTATTGTGACAACCCAGAATACGCGATCCAGACACTTGAGGCCGCGCAACGTGGCGGTGCGATCAACTTGACACTTTGCGATACCAATGGCGGTCAGCTCGTCAGTCAGATGCAGGCAATTGTCAGCAAGGTCGTGGCACATTTCCCGCATACGCCTGTTGGTATGCATTGTCATAATGATTCAGGCCTCGGCGTAGCATTGTCGCTCGCGGGAATCGAATCAGGCGCAACGCTCGTGCAGGGTACGATGAATGGTTTTGGCGAGCGTAATGGTAATGCCAATCTCAGTACTATTATTCCTAATTTGATTTTAAAGATGGATGCCGATCTGAACTGCGCACCTAACTTGAATAAACTGCGTGATCTTTCGTTGTTTGTCGATGAAATGGCGAATCGTGCATCGGATTCGACATTGCCATTTGTCGGAACGAGTTCCTTTGCACATAAGGGTGGGGTGCATGCCGATGCTGCCGCCAAAGTCAAACACAGCTACGAGCACATTGCACCTGAACTGGTCGGTAATCGTACACGGGTACTGGTTTCCGATATGTCCGGCCGTAGTAGTGTGATGATGAAGGCCAAGGAAATTGGTGTCGATCTCGACCCGCGTTCGCCGCAGTTGAAGGAATTTCTCGGTGAGTTGAAAGAGCTAGAATTTAAAGGCTATGAATACGAAGCCGCCGATGCATCTTTCAAATTACTGTTGAGTCGCTTCCTGAAAAATAAGCAGGCTGACTTTGAGCTTGTTGGCTATCGTGTGATGGTGAGTCACCAAGAGACTTCAGGTCGCGTAGTATCAGAAGCAACTGTGCAGGTCAAGATTGGTGACGAAGTACATCATACCGTGGCTGAGGCCAATGGCCCTGTCGGCGCGCTTGACCATGCCTTGCGTAAAGCGATTGCGCCCGTGTTCCCAGAGATCATGGCCGTTGAACTGATTGACTATAAGGTACGTATTCTCGAAACTGAGCAGGGCAGCGATGCGATCACTCGTGTACTGATTGAGTCAACTGATGGCGAAGCGACTTGGGGTACTGTAGGCGCCAGTGATAACATTATCGAAGCCACATGGCGTGCGTTGGTGGACTCCGTCGAATATAAGATCCTGCTTGATTCTGAGGCGTAAGCGTTGACTTGGGCCATCACGCTCATCGGCAGGAGAGCGAACCTTCTACCAACTTCGTGTCGGTGCAACGCGTAACGTCTCGTAGCGGCTGACATCGACTTCTTGCACAAAGCGGCTCGGGTTGAGGCGTATCACCGTATTACCTTGTTGATTGAGCATCGGGTAAGACAGGTAGAGCTCTTCCATCGAACGGGTAACGGCGACGTAAAACAGTCGGCGCTCTTCTTCGAGGTCGCCATCATCAATGGTACGCTTGAGTGGAAATAGGCCATCAGCCAGTCCGATAACAAATACGATCGGGAACTCTAGGCCCTTCGCTTGGTGAATAGTGGTTAGGCGCAAGCAGTTAAGCGCTTGTTCGGGGGTGCGTTCATTACTTTCGGAGGCCAACAGGACGAGCTGTGCGAGCAGTTCTTCCATCGTATCGAAGCGGCTGGCAAAACTGATTAAGCTTTGTAAGTCATCGGCGCGTTCAGTCCAGTTCGGATAGATCTCACGGATGAAGGAGCTATACCAACCGTCGAGGCCGAGTTGTACGATTGTTTCGGGTGTTTCGCTAGTCAGTGCGACAGACACTTCGCGAATTGTCTCGGCCAGTGATGGCCATTCCTCTTTGGCGTCGTTGGGCACCTTTTTAAGCACCGCTGCAGATGTTAGAACCTCACAGAAATCTTTCTCTTCTTTCTCTGCAAGTTTCTTGGTGAACGCATGAATCCGCTCCGCGGTCTTGGGCCCGACTTTGGGTAGTAGGCAAGTGAAGCGTGCAAACGCGGAGACGTCGGCAGGATTAGAGGCGAAGCGTAGTTGCGCGGTAAAGTCGCGGATGTGAGCTTGTTCGAAAAAACGCACGCCACTCGTGATTTGATAATCAATTCCGCGACGCGTAAGTTCCATCTGCAGGTCCATCGCTTGATAGTGGGCGCGGTAGAGGACCGCAACCTCGGAGAGGTCACGACCTTCGTCGATTAGGCCTTCGATACGCTGGATGATAAAATTGGCCTGATTGCGCGCATCCATGATCGGGGTGAAGTAGGGCTTCTCGCCATTGGGCCTAACTGCTCGTAGTTCTTTAGAATATCCCATACCGGGCGGTTGTGCGGCGAGCACGGCATTGGCAAATTCAAGGATTTGTGGGGAACTGCGGTAGTTCGTTTCGATCTTATAGATCGTGCACCTGGGTGGCGCTCGGTGAACCGCATAATATTGTCAAAGTCTGCCCCTCGCCACGTATAAATGCACTGTGCATCATCACCCACGGCCATAATTTGGTGGTGCACCCCAAGAATATCGACGATCTCGGATTGTAGGCGATTGGTATCTTGAAATTCGTCAACCAAGATGTGCTTGAAGCGTTGCTGATAATGCGTCGCTACCTCGGGATGCTCGCGCAAGAGTTTAAGCAAGTATTCGAGTAGGTCGTCGTAGTCGACAACCTGATGCTCTAACTTAGTCTTGTGATAGACCTTATAAATGTCGGCAATCTTTTGCGCCATGCCCTCGAGGAAGGGGTAGTGGTCGTCTGCTTCTTCCAGCACACTGCGGCAGGTGTTACGTGCATAGCTGATCATGTTGTGCACCACTTTGGGTTTCGGATTATTCTTCCCTTTAAGAAATGCAGGGTCGACTTTGTGAATTGCGCTTTTTAGCAGGCTCTCTGCTTCGCTTTCGTCGAGGATAGTATAGTTGCGCTTGAGGCCGACCGCTTCGCCATGCACGCGAAGGATACGTTGCGCGATACTGTGAAAAGTACCGCCCCAGAGCTGGTGCTTTTTAACGCCAGTCAGATCTTGCACGCGTCCCAACATTTCCTTGGCAGACTTGTTGGTAAAGGTCAGTAGCAGGATTTCGTAGGTTTCTATGCCTTGCTGCAATAAATAGGCGACTCGATAGGTTAAAGTGCGCGTCTTGCCTGAGCCAGCACCCGCGAGGACTAGCGCTGGGCCTGGTTCGGCCGTGACGGCGGCGTATTGCTCGTCGTTTAGTTCAGCGCGAAAGTCGATTGGTAATAAGGCGCTGGATTCGGTGTCGTAAAAATCGGTCATCAAAAAAGGAGTTAGCAGCGATAATGAGGTTTGCCGTAGATGGCGGAGCAAGTGGTTAATAAGTCGCTGGTCAGCACTTCTATATACTGCATCTAGGATATTGCGGTAGAGGGCAAAGTGAAAATGAGCAATAAGCGGCATCCTTTCGAAATTATTGAATTTTAATCACAAAAAAATCATGGGGCTGCTCTAAGTGCACAGCCCTGTTGCTTCTTTCTTTGATTTGATTATGTCAATCTGTCCATTTTGATTGCAGCCCGATCATTCGTTTCTCTACTACTTAGCAACTATGCAAATCATTCCTTCCAGTATGCTTCCAGAGCGCGACCAAGACGCGTTGCGTGTTTTCCTGGAGGGTTGTCGGGAGTCAGCGCGTGCCAAGCAGCATTTTCAAATCGCGAGTATTTCGCTGGCGGTGAAGCATATTGCTCCATTGGCGGTATTAGAATCGATCTACGAACCGAGTGAGTTACACTTTTATATCGAGCGTGCAGCCGACGAAGAAGCGCTCGCCGGCGCGGAGGCAGTCGCCGAGGCGACGTTTTCTGGAGTGGATCGTTTCGCTCAGGCACAGGCCTTTGCAGATAAGATCATGGATAATACGATCGTTGTCGGGGATCTGAATGAACCGTTTACTGGACCTCATTTTTTCACTGCATTTACTTTTAATGACACGGTGCCTGAGGGCAACGCCTTTGCGCCAGCAACAATTTTCCTGCCGCGTTGGCAGGTCTCGCGCGTTAAAGGGAAATATGGTGCGGTGGCGAATATCCGCATTGATCCTGACGCAGACCTTGATCAACTGGTAGCTCGGGTGTGGGGCGCGTATCAAAAATTTTCAATTTTTGATTATTCTACGACTCCTATTGAACCCGCGCCTGCGGTAAAGCCGACTTCAGTGGAACGCTCAGAGTTGGCACCGGGTATATATTCGCGAGCGGTGACTGAAGCGCTACAAGAGATTGCTGCTGGGGCGTACGAGAAGATCGTGCTGGCGCGTGGAATTAAGTTGCAGGCCAATGAGCCCTGGCAACCGCTTCATGCTTTAAACTGCTTACGTGAAAGGTTTGCCGGATGCTTCACTTTTTCGTTTGGCGGCGGAGATGGGCGTAGCTTTATTGGCGCCACACCAGAGCGTTTATTGCGCATTCGCGATGGTCAGCTTTTGACCGAGGCAATTGCTGGTTCGGCGCCACGCGGTGAGACTGCTGGTGAAGATGCCAAGTTCGCCCGAGACTTATTAGACAGCGATAAGGATTTACATGAACACGCCTGTGTGCGTGATTCGATTTTACGACGATTGAAGGCCGTTGGGGTCAATGGGCATGCGGACTCAGCGCCGCGCTTGTTACCTCTGGCTAATGTGCAGCACCTACAAACTGCGATCGAAGCGGAAGTGGGTGACGATGTGCACCTTCTTAATATTTTGCAAGAGATGCACCCGACGCCGGCCGTCGGAGGGACCCCACGCGGACAAGCAATGGCGCGGATCCATGACTTGGAGCAGCTAGATCGAGGTCTTTATTCTGGAGTGATCGGTTGGTTTAATCACCTCAATGAGGGCGAGATGATCGTTGGCATTCGTTCGGCTCTGATCGAAGGCACTACGGCCAACTTGTATGCAGGCGCTGGCATTGTCGAAGGCTCAGATCCAGAAAAAGAAACCCGCGAGACCGAGATGAAATTACGCGCCTTACTCGATGCCTTGATTGCATAGGCTAGAGCTGCTCGTCCTTGCCAGTTTTAGCGCCAGTTTCTAGCCCTGTGCCAGTCTTTCTGCCTCTAGTCACAGATTTGTCGATTCGATCCAAGTTTCTTTTAGAGCCAATTGCCTGATTCTTTTCGGCCTCAGTTCAAAAAGGTGTAATATCTAAGAATTTTAATCCGCTAGAGAAGAAGTATAGTCACGCTCCTAGGAGGCTTTATTTAAAACAGTATTTTTTTGAATTTTATAGTGGTCAATTACCTCCTATCGATGTGTGTTAATTAACATGAAGAGGGCAACTGTAGGTATGAAACAGATCGCTGCCGAGGCGGAGGTGTCATTGATGACAGTTTCGCGTGTTTTGCGCAATCAATCCAATGTCGCGCCCGCGACTAAACTAAAGATTCGTACCATCGCGGAGCGGTTGGGGTATAAACCAAACCGGTTGGTGCGTGGCATGCAGAGCGGTCGCAGCGGTATTGTCAGTGTGGTGATGCCTGCGGGGCATGCGATTGCGCCTGCGATCCTGGAGGGAGCTTATGATTACTTTAATGAAAAAGACATGCTCATGGCGCTTGATCTGGTACATGGGGATTATGGTGAAAAAGCGGTCGAAGAGCAGAGCAAAGTGATCAATCGCTTGCTCGAAAGCCGCGTCGATGGATTTATTTTGCTACCGGTCAATGAAGATGCGAGCCCGCTCTATTTTAAGGAAGTCATCGACCGCAAGATCCCTCTGGTGTTGGTGGACCGTAATACTATCCACTTTGATGCGGATTTTGTTGGAACCGATGATTTTGCTGGTGGCTACGAGGCGGCGCGTGTGTTGGCTGAAAATGGCTGTAAAAATGCGGTGCTGATTTCGACGGGCGATTTGGTGAGTACCAGTCGCTTGCGCTCAGAGGGCTTCAAGGCTGGTTTGAAAGCGTTTAAATTGAAGCTGATTGCGAATGTGATCGCACCGAACTTCACGTACAATGCAGATTTGATTGATAATGAACTGACGAAACACCAGGGTCGGTTTGACTGCGTATTCGGGATCGCTGACCGTCTGGCGATCAATGCTTGGCATAGTTGTCAACGACTGGAACTGAAGATTCCACAGCAGGTGAAGGTGGTGGGATTTGGTGCGTTGAATTTACGCGACCCGCGTGTCGCCTTGTCGTCGTTTGATCAGCAGCCTTATAAGGTCGGACGTGATGCGGCGAAGCTGTTGGTCGAACGCATTGAAAAGGGGCTGTTGAAAGGTAAGCTGAAAGCACGGACGATTTTGTGCCCGCCGCAATTTGTCGAAGGGACGTCTTGTCCGGCGGGTTAATACATACGACTCAACTAATAGGAGCCGAGGGCATGAATGCCGCATGCATTTAAGGCGTGTATTTATTCTCGACTGGTTTTTTTGAAGTCAGCACAGACGTCTTCGAACCAGGCGAGTAGGTCGCGCTCCATACTTTGCACGCGTTGCGGGCTTTGTATGGCTAGATTGGTTTGTTCCAGCGGGTCGTTTTTCAAGTTGTAAAGTTCGACGGGGGGCGGTGCTGGCAAATTCACCTCGGGCGCGGGATCGGTAATGATGCCGTTCTCGATAAAGTGCTCGGGTTGATACATCGAGACGTCGAGCCATTTGATGTCGGGCACTTCGAAGGCTTCGGGCACAAACGGGCGCACTAGTTTCCAATCGCCGTCTCGAATCGCGGCATTGTATTCGATCAGGGGATCGTAACGGTTCCACTGCCAGCAGCGTTTTGGATGGTAGGGGGCGACTTCGCCGCGCAATACCGCACTCTGATCGACGCCGTCTAGCTTGAGTGTGCTCGGTGCTTCGACCCCTGCGAAATTGAGGATGGTTGGTAGCCAATCGCACATGTGGAAGAAGGTGTTGTCGCCGGAGTCGTTCTTCTCTAGTCCTGCTGGCCAACGCACGATCGCGGGTACCCGAATGCCGCCTTCGTAGGTAGAGCCTTTGGAGCCGCGTGTGGCGATTTCGTCTTTTGACCAGGAGCCGTATCAGATCGGTCGCAATGCAGCGAAGCTGTTGGTCGAGCGCATCGAGAAGGGGCCGAGCAAGCGTCGCCCTAAGGCGAAGACAATCCTTAGTGAGCCGAAGTTTGTCGAGGGCACTTCGTGCTCCGCAGTTGAGGGGGAGTAGCAGAGGGCAGCGTGCCCTGCGAAGTCTGGAAGGCGACTGTGTCCTGCATCGCTTGAAAAGCGGCGCGGGAAGCGGGGAGGTCAGAGACCTGCATCGAGTAATAATCTAGGATGGTTGATTGTTGAAAATAAATGATAATGTTAACATTATTGCTTTGAAGTATTCCTAAAAACTGCTGTAAATAGCTAAATGACCAGTGAGCATCGCACTTTTGACCGATACTATTCGAGAATGACCTGTGTTAGAATCTGCCTTTAGTAATGACCACCCAGTTCCGTTTCTCTCCTGTCTGCTCAATGCGAGCTTAACGAATTTAATTCTAATTACTTAAAACGTAAAAATATGAAAACCACCAAACTATTAACCATTGGATTGCTAGGCGCTGGCCTACAATCGTTCTTATTTGCGGCGAGCTTGGATGATGTCAGTTTCGCCGATAATAGCTCTACGGTCGTCGCTGAGGCTTCGGGTATTGCTGAATTCACGGGTGCCTCGTCTGCGGTGTTTTCTATTGATGGTAAGCGTCATCGCATTGGCACTCAGGGCACGCAGCTGATTGGTGCTGTTCGCGAAAGCACGGTTGCCACGCCTTTTGGTAATGCAGATCTGCTGCAGGCCACGTATGGTCGTGCCGACTTTCCATTTGAGTATACGCTGAAGATTAAGACATTGCATGACGTGAACGCGTTTACGGTGCAAGCGGTGATTCATAATCGTAGTGACGCAGACATTCGCCTGCATGACTTCGATCTCTTCGATGCCCGTAAGGGGCAGGGCGGGGCGCTCAATGTCGCTGAGCCGTCCGAGTGGTTGATCACTCCGCTGATGCAGGATTTAGACGCAGTGACTTATGATCTGGCAGAGAGGCGCCTGAATGAAGCTGCCTTATTCAAGGGCTCGAACGGTGACGGCTTCCTGGTCGGTCCTGTCGGTCCTGCGGAAGCTTACACCAATGTGCAGTTTAACAACCAGGAGTTCGTCGCATCAGTGGCCATGGATGGTGTGCTCGTGTCTGCTGGTGAGAGCCGTCGCAGTGAGGAGATGATCTTCTGCTTTGAGCCGACCACAACTGCGACGAATATTTGGACACGCTGGGTGGCGGCGACGCATGGTGCGCGCTTGCATCGCGGTCCAGTCTACGGTTGGTGCAGCTGGTATGATACGACTACCAAGATTGATGCTGAGCATGTGCTCAATGTAACGGATACAATTGAAGCCAACCCAAACACATTTGGTAAGGGCATCGTTCAGATTGACGATGGCTACCAGAAGATGGACGGTGACTGGAGCGCCAATGAGAAGTTTCCGATGGGGATGGCTGCGGTTGCTGAGCGCGTCCGTGAGTCGGGTAACATTCCAGGTGTTTGGTTTGCGCCGCTGATGATCAACCCGGAGCACCCATGGATCGATGAGAATCCGGATGCGATTCAGACCAATGCCAAGGGGATCGCGAGTTTCATGAACGCGAATCCGTTCCACCCTGCAGGTGCGAAGTGGGTGAACCCCGATCACCCTGCGACCAAGAAGTATCTGCACAACATCATTACCGATGCGCGTGAGCGTGGCTTCGGTTACATTAAGATCGACTTCAATGGTATCGGTAATCGTTTCGTCGACCAGACCAAGACACGCCTTCAAGTCTTCCGTGATCTCTATACACTGTATCGTGATGCCGCTGGCGAAGACATCTACATCCTGTCCTGCCTCGGTTCACCCACTCGTGGTGTGATTGGTTTTATTGACGCGGCCCGCGTCGGTCCGGACTCACACCCGGCTCACTTTAATAAGTGCCTGAAGTCGGTGTTGCGCTTCCAAATCTACGACAATGTCTGGTGGCAAAATGACCCGGATGTCGCTTACGTGAGCCCAACGGGCACCAAGGTCGACGGCAATCCGCGCTCACTCGGTGGCACGCCTCAGGGCGAGGGCATGTGGAAAACATGGCATAATTCAGTCGGTCTCGTTGGTGGCACGTCTATGATCAGTGACCCGATCGACGCGCTCGACGCGATTGGCGCGCTCGAGGAGAAGGACATGTGGCGCAACTTCGAGATCTTACGTCCGGCCCACACTGAGACCACACGTCTCCTTACGCTTGGCCAGTCACCTTACAACGAGGTGTTTGGCTTTGCTGCCCAGCGCATCTATGGTGACTTCGCAGTCTACAATCTCTACAACCCGCGTCATGCAGACGAGGACCATCGCAATCAAAAAGCCAATGATCCTGAATACAAGAAGGCGGTTTCGATCGACTTCGCTGAAGCAGGTCTACCAGCTGGGGTGAATTGCGCGGTGTTCGACTTCTGGGAAAACAAGGTCGTCGGTTATGCCAAGGATAGCTACACCACTGAAGTGCTGCCAGCGCTGTCGTCTCAGTTGGTTCGTTTCACTCCGTTGATTGAGGCCGAAGCTGATCTTCCGGTGTTAGTTGGTTCCAATCTGCATATCGCAATGGGTGCCACTGAAATTGCCAATATTGCTGCGACGAAGACAGCTCTGACGGTAGAGCTGACAGATGCGGGTGCTCAAGAAGGCAGCCTCACTTTCTACAGCAAGAAAGCGTTGAAAGCAGTGAATGCTGAGAACTGTGAGATCACTTCCGTTGAAGATCTGGGTGAGAACCTCTGGCGTCTGAATCTTGCTGGCCGCCTCTTCGGCACGAAGCAACTGGTTCAGCTCAGCATCCAGTAGTCGCCTTCACTTTTAATTATGTGTCAGCCCCTCTTGCATTCGTCGTGAGAGGGGCTTTTGCTTTTTATGAAAGGTGCCGTGAAACTCGCTGTCTATCGCACGTATGAGTGATGTTGTTGGGGGACGATTTCTGGTAGGCTGTATACTTTATGAAGATGCCTCCGCGACTGTCGCAGTTTTTGACTCAATTGACCCCACGTTCCGTGCTGTTCGTGGTTCTATGTGTGCCTGCGTTGCTGCACGCGCTTCCTCAGGCGCAAGAGCCTCAGCGTCCCTCCGAATG
>Ga0115545_1001063_pt1 | contig 14604 bp, 9 predicted proteins | sample COGITO_mtgs_1003_FD_87188 | JGI IMG/M metagenome (GOLD analysis project Ga0115545, IMG submission 87188) | Pelagic marine microbial communities from North Sea - COGITO_mtgs_100330 | ecosystem: Environmental > Aquatic > Marine > Epipelagic | place: Germany:Helgoland, sampling site Kabeltonne...
CGAAGAGCCTATAACTGGTGACTTTAACACTTACGGATTATCGAAAAATGCGACCGTACCTTGGTTCTAACCCTTTTTTTTCAAGAGTTTTTTAGGTTGAATAAAATCAATCACTTACAGTAAGGCATAAAAAAAGGGTTTTTGAGGTTAAACTCGTTGTAATGTTGAAGAAATGAGTGTTTTAGCATTTTCTTCTCTAGTTCACTGCCGTATAGGCAGCTTAGAAAAAAATCATACGACCAAGCGACGCCCGAGATAAGTTCACTGCCGTATAGGCAGCTTAGAAACGATGATTCATCAAGACTATATTTTACATTTAGTTCACTGCCGTATAGGCAGCTTAGAAAGCTTTTAAAAAGCAAATGAGCGGTGTTTCTTCGTTCACTGCCGTATAGGCAGCTTAGAAAAGCGTTAAAAGCTGTTTTTGGTGATGTGAAATGTTCACTGCCGTATAGGCAGCTTAGAAAACGGGCGGCGCGTCAACCGCACCAACGCTTGAGTTCACTGCCGTATAGGCAGCTTAGAAAGCCTTTCGAGCAACAAAAAGCCCGACGCCAACGTTCACTGCCGTATAGGCAGCTTAGAAAACCAACACGCCGTCGACGCTGAACTATGAAACGTTCACTGCCGTATAGGCAGCTTAGAAAATATTGGGCCTTGCGTTATTGAAATGTGAGTCGTTCACTGCCGTATAGGCAGCTTAGAAAATTAAACGATCTCGAAATGTCATCAAGTACAAGTTCACTGCCGTATAGGCAGCTTAGAAAATGACCAATACATTGTCTTTGCCGTACAAGCCGTTCACTGCCGTATAGGCAGCTTAGAAATGATGCAAACCCTTTATCTTTTAGCCCCTGAAGTTCACTGCCGTATAGGCAGCTTAGAAAATCAGCGGCTTTAACGCGAAAAGGTAACTCAAGTTCACTGCCGTATAGGCAGCTTAGAAAAAGCGCGCCTTTGATTCGCAAATCAACTTGCTGTTCACTGCCGTATAGGCAGCTTAGAAAATATGTCAAAGCTTGCACAGGTGATGCCATAGGTTCACTGCCGTATAGGCAGCTTAGAAGGCAAAGATATTAAAGAATTAAAAAATCACGACTATACCCACAGATTAAAAAAAGGGCAATACCGGGCGCTTATATCTTATAGCGAAAATGGTCATCTTAAAGTATAAAAAATTGAAGAGGTAAAGAAAAAGAGATGAAAAAACATATTAAAATTAGTGAAAGTTTACAAGATTTTTTGCAAATTAAGAAAAAAGGGGTAGTTTTTGCAGCTTTTGAGTTTGAAAAAATACAGAAGTTGATAAAACTTGCTCAAAAGCTAGAAGAGCAAAAAGAAGAAGAAGCGCTTTTCAAGAACATGCGAGAGGATAGCGATGTACTGTTACCAAGCGAGGTTGTGAGGCTAAACGTTATTGACGGCTATAGCTTGATTGCGGCTTGGCGTATGCACCTTGGCTTGAGTCAAAAAACCCTTGCTAATTTGGTGGGCGTTGCTCAGTCGACTATAGCCAAATTTGAAAAGTCCGATTGTGTCAAGCTTACAACTCTAAAGCGCCTCGCTGATGCAATGGGCATTGAATACGATCAACTTGTGGAGTAGGGCATTTTGCCGATGTCTATTTTGGGGGTGGACAGATCCCGACAAAATGCACATGCCCTGCATTTAAGTGCCATTATTTAGGGGCCGTTCGATGATTAATTGTAAGCGGTCATCCTGACCATTATTTCCATTCTCACAATCCCCGCGTAATCTGACCTCACATCAACACAAGGAATCAGATATATGAAACGCACACAACGAACTCAAAAGCAATGGCTGGCCATACACCAAGACTCCTAATAAAGCGGGGCACCATCAACCGTTTTAAATGTTAATGTATCCATTTTTAGTCGTCCAACTTTTGCTGATATTAGATCTAATCTTCCATCACACGCTCTTTAAGTTTGCTTTGCTCTAACCGCCACTGAAGTTCAACGATCGTCTGTTGTTTTTGGACAAGATCGGTATCGAGTTTCAAGACCCTGTTCTCAAAAAATTCATTTTTGGCTTGTAGTGCTACTTCATGAGATCTCAGGCTGTTGTATTGCTCTGTTGTTTGCTGATATTGCAATGTGTCTTGAGCCAGCTTTTTCTCAAGATGTTGTTTTTCTTCCACAAGAAAATGGTTTTTATGCTCGAGTACTTGCTGATGGGCTTGTACGTTGACTACATCGGCTTTAGCTTGATGAAGGTCGGTGTACAGTGCTTTGATGTGTGATTGTAACTCTTGACGCTGTTGGTCGGCTTGAAGTTGTTCTTGTTGGCGTTGTTCTTGGATGGATGCTCTGAAATGCTCAAGGTTAGTAAAGGCGTGTTCGATTTGACGTTGCTGAGCTTTGACTTGCTGCTGTTTTTCTTGAAGCTTGGCTGATGCAATGGCCAAAGCGTCTTTTAGTTGTTGTAGTGTTTGATCTTTATTGACGATCAGAGCTTCGAATGCTGTGCATTGATCAGTCAATTTTTTACGTACTTCTTGTAATGATTCTATGTCTTTATTGTTGAGCTCAAGGGCTTGCTGCTCTTTCTCTAACGTTTGGCATAACTGTTGTTTTTCTTGTTGATGCTGTGTATTTAGCGCGTCTATATCGTTCTGAGTTGTTTGCTTCATGCCATCCCACAAACCTTGCACTAACGCTAATAGATCAGGTGGTAGTGAGGTTCGAGTTAGTGCAATATCGCCTTTATTGTCGTATTTCCATTGCTTTAAATGGGTTGAGATTGTGGTTTTACTGCCAGTGCCAAGATGTTCTCGTATTCGATCAATCGTCGGTTGTTGGCCTTGTTGCATGATGGTGGTTGCGGCTTGCGCCACATCGTAATACGTAATGCCAATTCGCCCCATGGTGATCCCTTTGTGTTTTTCGTACCGTCTTTCGGTACATGATTAAAACCGTAATAGTATGTTTTATTAGTGTTGAGAACAAGCCTTTATTAAGGATGCATAAGCGACCTTATGGGTTGTCTTGATTCTTGGCTTCAAATCTGATTTCATACTTGGGTACACACACAAGGATTCGAGGATGATCATGGAACTCCAGGCCCAAACATCGAACGCTGTGCCACTCACTTACGTGCAGCGCGCCACCTCTGATAACACTCGCGCCGCTTACCAGCGCGATATTCGTCACTTTGAATGTTGGGGTGGTCAACTTCCAGCCGACACCGCTTCAATCATTCGATACCTGCATGAACATGCAACCATACTAAACCCGCGAACTTTACAACGGCGAATCACAGCGCTTCGGTTATTCCACTCAAGCCAAGGCTTTATCGATCCAACGGCCCACCCATTAGTCAGTAAAACGCTGCAAGGCATTCAAAAAACCCATGGTCGACCACGAGTGCAAGCACCAGCACTAAGACTTGAACAATTACAGCAAGCCATTGAATGGCTGCAACAAGAAGAGTCTTGGGTCAGTTGCCGAAACCAATGTTTATTTGTGCTTGGGTTTTACGGCGCACTTCGTGGCAGTGAACTATTAAAGATCCACGTGGAACATGTGCACTTTTTAGAGCAGGGCCTTCGTATTAGCATTCCACAATCAAAAACTGATCAGATAGGGCAGGGGCATCAAGTGTTTTTGCCAGAGATTGGCGCTAAAAGTAGGACGTGCCCGATAGCACTGACCCGACAATGGCTGGATCTGTCTCAAATACAAACCGGCGCCTTATTTCCAAGTACAAAACAAGGCCAGACAGATAGAACCATTGTCATGACCAAAAGTGGTCTCAACAGTGTGCTGAAGACCATTGCCAAGGCGTGCGGCTGGACTCAACCACAAGCCTATTCCAGTCATAGCCTGCGACGAGGCCTTGCCACCAGCGCCAGCGCTGCAGGGGCTAGCGTCAAATCGATTATGAAACAAGGTCGGTGGCAAAGTGAAAAAACGGTACTGCAATATGTGGAAGAGGGGCAGGCTTTTGATGACAATGCCGTTAATGTCTTTTTTAAGAAGTGAGATCGAGATTGGGGAAGGCAAGTCATCAACAAGCTAGCGCTTCTTTTTAAAATCTTAGTTTCAGCTGATGTTGCACTTGGATAGTTAACGGGGCGTGCTTGTTGGTTTATAGCTTGGTGTTGAATAAGGTCTTTCATGCTGGGCATTGTAGTATTGATAACCCATGTTATCAATACTAACTGAGCTCTACAAAAGGATTTTGTTGTAAACAATACCAGTAGCTAAGTAAAACCAAGGCGAAGTACTTAGATTTTTAAAGGGGCCTGTAATGCTTATTACAAACTTAAATCTTGATGCCAAATACATTCGCAAATAGCACGATAGAGTTGTTGTCGAGTATCTACATCTTGTTTTTTGAAAAATTCGTGAGCCTTAAAAGGCAATTTCAACTCTTGATTTAATCGAGTGAAGTTTGGATTGTTGTCATAAGCCAATGGGCAAAGAGACTTTACTAATAAGTTTTCTTTGATGTAATGCGGATGTTTCAGATTGTATGGTAAATCTCCGTAGGACTGGTTAGTACCTTTTGGTAACAATACCAAGCCACCAATACGGTTGCGATAGTTATTGAATTCATGCTCTTGCTCAAACTCATCTTTAAGACGCTCAAATTTATTTGCCCAAATATGTTCTACCTCAAAAGGCTTACCCGTTTCAGGATAGTAATAGGTGGTAAAGCTGGTACTCATTCCTGTCTGTTGCTCAATCCATGCAGTCATACGCGAGAGTAAGAATTTTACAAACCGATAATTCTGGCCATGTAGACGGAACTCTCCCATGCCTTCAAAACTTTCCAGCATTTCTGTTAATTTTTTTGACAAAATTAGCTTAAGTTCAGCCAAGTTTTTACCTCGAATTTCCTTTACCAAGCTATACATAGTGTAACGAATAGAGCTAGCGGAGAATTTCCGGAAGTTAATCGAACGCCGCACTACAAATGTCTCAATGTAGCGGGCAACCGTATTAATTTTTTCGTAGATGGTTTCATCACTGTCACTGACATTAAGCGGTGCTAGCATTAATGGTAAACTTAAAGTCGGTGCTATGCCCCAGCAGTGAATATAGTATACATGCTCCATATGTGGCGTTAACGATTGTTCAGCACTAAGAATTTTAATATAAGCTTTTAGGTAAAACTGAAATTCGTTTTGAATAAATCTTTCAAAAGTGGAGCCGTCATTTGGATCCAGGCCGACTTTCTCCAAGTTATCACGCACCCAGCTATGGAAGCGAGTACCAATTTTTTCAAAGTCTTCGTTTTTAGAACCAGCCTTACCAGGACGAATAGTATCTGCAAATTGAGACCTTAACCAGGATTGAAAAAAACGCTGGTCTTCATCTTTTTCAAAACATTTCAACTTCATCATGGACATTTTCCAGATGTTATTTGCCTTTTGGCGCTTATCAGCATGATCAAAACGTGATAAAATAAACCCCTTAAGCATCTCTGGTGAGCTAAGGTTCAAACCTCGATCGTTCATGGTTTCAAAAATAGTGTAGGCATTCTCATCAGAGTAGGCGATTATTTCAACCATAACTACGTTGTATTTAAGCCAATCAATAAAGTATGGAAATGCCTCATTTTTTAATTCTTCTGGGAAGGCTCCGACAATATCTTGATATCTTTCAGCCATATTTACAGTGGATTCATCATCTATATCAGCCGGAATATAACTACCTTGATTAAATAAAGCTTCCAAGCAAGGAATACGCTCTTCAACTGTAATGTTAAAAGACTTACTACCACGCAGTTCAGAAAAAATCATCGGTTCAATTTTCTCATTTTTTTCAAGTTCTTTTTGTAGATTGTGTAGGTAAATTAACAATAGCGTTAATGAAGTCAAACGTTGTTGACCATCAATAATACTGCGCTTACCATCTTTACTGCTAACCACAAAAGGGCCAAGGTAGTAATTATTGTAGTTTTCACCTTGTTCGCGCTTATCGCCAAGGGTGAACTCATTAAGGAAGGCTGAAGTTAAATCTGTCACCAGTTGTTCAATATGTTTCTCGCCCCAGCTGTATTCACGTTGAAAATAGTCCACAGCGTATTTTTGTTCATTCAATACGTCGAACAAGTTACGGTGCCGTGCTTCAATCTTATTTTCTAGTTTGCTCATAATATGGCCTTTATATACGCTATAAAATAATTTGTTCCAATGCCAGAAAAGCTGGCTTGAGCTTTTGCCCCCGTTAACAATCTAAGTGCAAAGTCTTATTGATGACACCGTTACTGCATCACGTCAAAACAAATCGACTAGCTACCTTGCGGTTTCCTCTATTTTCTCATATTCTCTCTAGAGTTTAGAGGGTAATCAGTCACATGAATGATGAAATATTGACCTTAAAAGAAGTAGCCGTCTACTTAAAGCTTGCTGAAAAAACAGCCTACAAGCTAGCTGCGGCGGGTAAACTGCCGGGCTTTAAAGTTGGCGGCAGTTGGCGATTTAAACGTGAAGACATCAATTTGTGGATTGATAAAAATAAGGTCTCTATTACCTGTGAGACTTTTTGTCATAAATCCTAATCGCTTGAAAATTAATAAGTCTTATGGATTAGAAATTGTTTTTAAACATAGATGAATTGAAAAAATTGACCAACTGGGGAACAAATAATGATCAAAACAGTCAGGCAGGCATGTCAATTTAATCCTGTTATTCAAAATTACAGGATGAGCCAAGGCATTGAGAACCTTTCTGATTTGATTAGCGATGAGGGCGATGGTAGATCGTTCTTTGCCAGAAATTATGTCACTAGTGGAATGGAACAACTCTTTCGTGAAGGTATGCTCCGGCTGTCAGGAAAGTCGGATCAAGCTGTTTTCGAGTTAACCCAAGCCATGGGTGGTGGTAAAACTCATTTGATGATTGCGCTCGGGCTTTTGGCTAAACATAGCCATCTTCGTCCAGATTTTCTACCAAACGAACTCAATGATCGTGTAGATTTTGGAAATGCTAAGATAGCGGCTTTCAACGGCCGCAATAATCCAGATAATTATATCTGGGGTGAGATTGCCTCTCAGCTAGGTGCAAAAGAGCGTATAAAAGAGTATTGGGTTAGCGGGCCTAAAGCTGTTGACCAACAAACATGGAAAGAAATCATTGGGGATCATCCAACCCTCATTTTAATGGATGAATTGCCCCCCTATCTTGACTACGCAAGTACACAAGTTTTTGGGCAAGGCACTTTAGCAAACATGGTCGTTTATAGTATCAGCGCCCTAATGACAGCAGCACTTGAGCTTCCTAACTGCTGTATTGTCATCGCCAACCTCTCTGGTAGCTACACATCACAAACTAAGGCCCTCACTGAGTCTATCTCGAATCTTCAGCAAGAAACAAAACGTCAATCCATGACCATTACCCCTGTACAGCTGTCGGGGAATGAAATCTATGAAATTCTTAAAAAACGGCTTATCGATAAACTGCCAGAAGAGCATGTGGTTACGGAGATCGCTGAAGAATACGCACAACAAATTAAAAAGGCTGAGGATGGGGGCTACATTATAGCGGCTAGTATTGAGCAAATTGCCGAACAGGTGAGGCAAACCTATCCATTCCATCCTTCATTTAAACATTTAGTCGCACTATTTAAAGAAAATGAAGGGTTTAGACAAACACGTGGCTTGATGCAGTTTACGGCTCGACTGCTCAAGAGCGTTGATCAACGTGTGGACGATGATGTTTTCCTTATCGGCACTCAACACTTAGATTTAAATGATAACCAGGTTAAAGATGAAATAGAACGCATTGCAAACAAACTCATTCCAGCGGTGACCAGAGATATTGCAGATAATGGCAATGCAATTTCTGAAAAAATAGACGATGAGTTTGGTAGTGATGCAGCTCAGCAATCAATGACGTTATTGCTGGTATCTTCGCTCTCACGTGCATTAGGTGGACGTATTGGTCTATCTGACAGTGAGGTCATTGAGTTTCTTGCAGCACCTAACCGTAAGCCAGATGAATTTTTGAACGCACTGCAAAAGCTACGTGAGCAGGCCTGGTATTTGCACCGAGAAGACAAACGATTTTTCATTAAGGAAACCGAGAACCTCTCACGGCAAATAGAGCGTAATGCACGAGAAATACCGCAACCAAAGATAGATCAAGCGCTCATAAATCATTTGCAAGGCATTCTTTCACCTCGGCGAAAGAACGCTTACCAAGAAGTATATATTCTTCCGAAGCTCGATGAAATTAAGCTCTCTGGTCCTAGAGTATTATTGGTCATTAAACCTGACGGTAAAGTGCCGCCTGTTGAAATACATAATTTCTTCGATTATCAGCAGGAAAAGAACAATCTGCTGATACTCACTGGGCAGGATAGCTTACTCGCTGAAGCTGTTGAAGATCGCCTTCGAGAACTCTATGCCATTGAGCAAATTCATAAGCGCCAAAAGTCTGGCGACACCCTATTCGAAGATGCACGAGACCGTTTAGAAGAAGCTGAAGGTCGATTTGGAAAAGCACTTTCCGCTGCTTACAATTGCATTAACTTTCCTATTCAATGCAATATTGATGGTCAGTACACGCTTGGAAAAGTGACTATTGATAATGGCCTACAAGCAGGTGAGGGTGAGCAGTCTGCTGAAGCCCAAATTGAAAAATTGCTGGCCAGTCCTCGAGCCAACTATAAATTGGCGCTTGATTTTCAAGAAAATTTTACAGAATCTTTTGCCATGGCTGAACAATTTCTTTGGCCTGGCGGCAAAGACAATCGCCGAACACCTTGGAAGGATGTCACCAATCGAGCAAAATGCAATCCTGAGTGGCCTTGGATACCAGGTGCAAGCGGCATGGATACATTGAAATCTGAAGCCTTGAAGCAAGGGCGCTGGCGAGTTGGTGAAGATGGGTATGTTGAGAAAGGCCCTTTCCCTAAAGAAAAAGCAACTCTGAATGTGACCAATCTTGGAGTACAAATAGACACTGGCGAGAGCTTATTAAGCCTAACGCCTCGGCATGCTGGAGAAAGCCCATTAATCTATTATTCAACACAACCGAATGTTTCGGAAAGCGATGAAAAAGTCGAAGACTTCGAGCGCTTCAGCACTAAAGCAGGTACTTTGTATTTTCAGGTGAAAGATACTAATGGTCAATATGAAAGTGATGCAGCCTATCGATGGTTGGCAGATTTAAAAATACGCCATAAAATATCCCCTGCCGCTGATAAACGTCTAGTGACGCTAGACTCTACCCCTGCAGCGGAACTCAAATATACGCTGGATGGCGCCAACCCTAAAGACGGGCACACATACGAAGCTCCTTTTGAAGTAGGGCCTCAGGCTGCTCGATTGCTGGTGTATGCAATTTCGGGGGAAGCGAACAAAACAGCGGATTTTCAAATTCCGTCCAGTGGTGACAAGAGTGTACAAATCAATGATGCCAAACCTGCGCAGCTCGTGAATGATAAGCGAATTTCGCTTGATACAACGGATAAAGTTTTTGGTGTAATTAATCATTTCAAAGGGCAATCAGAAACACGCTTTAAGGGTGTTCGCATAGAGATTGGTGAAGGTGAAAAAACAGTAAGTGTTCGTTTTGAAGCTCGGCAAATAACAGCGGCTATTATTGAAGCCACAGTCAATAGCTTGCGCGATATCCTGAAAGAAGATCAATCGCCCATATTTATTACTATTCGCGATGGTATTGATTTTCAATCAGGCTTCGATGCGAAAAAATTTGCTGAAATTGCCGGTGTTGAATTACGACCTGGTGACATAGTGCAGGAGGGATAACTTCATATGGTAACCACGACTATGAAAAAACCGATGCAGCGCAAGCCAGTGGAAAAAAAAGCAGCCGCTACGCAAACCCTAGGCTTTGGTGTGCCTGCGACCAGTGATCCCCATCATTTCAAGGTGATTATTCCTAAGGGAAACAGCGCATCAATTGAAATACAAGAATATCTTGGTTTACAAGCCATGAGTGATGAGTTTTCTGTTATTGATCGAGTAAAACTTGAAAGACCTCGCTGGACAGCCATCCGTAGTGAAGTGCAGCGAGCCTTTAATGCCAGACTTAAAAGCCACCAAATGAAAACATCGGCTTGGAAAGTGGGTGATAATCCTGTGGATCGGTTGCTTGGCAAAGAGCTCTGTATATTGGCCTGGGCTGTAGAACACATGGATATGGATAATATACCCATCGCAGTTCGTAACTGGTTAGCGCTTCAACCTGAAGAGCGATGGTGGTTATTTGGTGTCACAGCTATGAGTACCGGCAGCTTGTTAGATGGTCAAGGTGGCTGGCGTAGAGCTCTACGTCATGCGCTGGGCGATGTAGCTCAAAGCGATTTATTACGGGCACGGGGTCGCAAAGCCGATAATCAATTTGAAGCACAAACGAGCTTCGATTTACCGCTTTTTACGAATAGTCAGGAGTAAGCTTTGAATGAATTAATTCCTCATAGTTTGAAAGGTGCGCCTGCACTAATTGAAGCTGTATTTCCAGCTCAGAAGGTTTCTTTTGAAGCGCAGCGTGAACGTAAAGCTGGTCCAGGTCAAACCTTAACATCGTTAGGCTCTTACTGGAAAGGTCGCAAACCACTAATCCTCGTTCGATCTATTGTGCTTGGTAGCCTGCTCCCACAAACAGATGATCGAGAAAAAGATCTTGAGACTTTTGAATTATTGATGGGGTTTGATCAATTAAGCCTCGCCAAACGAGCTATGATGCAAAATATTATCAAGCCTAAAGATATCGCAGCAAACATTGAACTACCAAATCCTTGGGATTTTTTTAGTCATAATATAAAGCCAGAAAACGAACAATTCCCTGCTATAGCAGAGTGGACCTTGCCCATAGATGCCAAGAGTGAAGGCGTGACTTTGCGTTGGCAACGAAATATTGAAGAGGCTGATAAACTTCACCTTATTGGATTATATCTCGAAACGAAAGTGGGCTATGAGGCCAAGGCCGAATTTTGTAAAAGGCCAGAAGAGCTAGATCAAGCTTGGCTCTACGAGCATGTTTGGCCGCTTGTGAACAAGCATTATGCATATTTAGGTATTAAAGCAGAATCCCATCAGGAATTAGTCGACCAGCTTGGCTTGCTGCGTTACGGACATCGCCCACGAGTTGGCGACACCTTCTGTGGCGGCGGCTCTATCCCCTTTGAAGCGGCACGGCTTGGCTGCGATGTCTATGCTTCTGATTTAAATCCAATTGCCTGTATGCTCACCTGGGGTGCGCTTAATATCATCGGTGCGACAAAAGAACGTCGTGAGGAAATTGAAGCAGCTCAGAAGGAGATTGCTCGAAAAGTTGACGAAGAAATAACTCAACTTGGTATTGAACATGATGCTCAAGGTAACCGAGCAAAAGCCTATCTTTACTGCCTTGAAACTCGATGTCCGCAGACTGGCTGGTTGGTTCCATTGTCTTCGTCCTGGGTTGTTTCACCACGGCAGAACACAGTAGCTAAACTAATCCCTGACTATGAGAAAAAGTCTTTTAACATAGAAATTACTAGTGGTGTTACGAACGAAGCTGTTTCAAAGGCAAAAGAAGGTACACTTCAAGATGGTTCATTAGTCTATGAGATAGATGGCAAAACTTACAGAACCTCAATTAAAACTATCCGAGGGGATTATAAAGACCAAGACGGTTCAAATAAAAATCGGCTAAGACGCTGGGGAAAACTCGACTTTAAACCCCGAAAAGACGACATATTTCAAGAGCGACTTTACGCCATACATTGGATTACTAGGGAAACGTTGGGCCAGAGTCGTCAGGAAACTTTCTTTACAGGTGTTTCTATAGAAGACATGGTGCACGTAAAGCAGGTTGAGCAAATTGTTGCTGATAATATTGAGCAGTGGCAGGAAGATGGACTGATCCCTGATATGGAAATTGAGCCGGGGGATAAAACAGACGAACCAATAAGAACAAGGGGCTGGACGCATTGGCATCATTTATTTAGTGCGCGTGATTTGATTAAATTAGCATTGATGAGGAAGGCAAGCACAGCTCCTTATCTTTTTCCAGAATTATGTGGAACATTAGATTTTTGCTCGAAGCTATCTAGATGGATAGTCAGATTTTCTTCAGGAGGTGGAAGTGACTTCACATCAAACGTTTTCTCAAATCAAGCATTAAATACGCTGTATAACTGGGCCGAAAGATCATTTATAGACCATGATTATTTACAAAATTATCAAAATATTCCAATTAACTCAGAAGCGAAAGTTTTTTCAGCTACAGCGAATAAAATTAACGAAGTTCTTGATTTATACATCACTGACCCTCCATATGCGGATGCCGTTCATTATCATGAAATTACCGAATTCTTTATTGCATGGCTCCGTAAAAATCCACCAAAACCTTTCGATGAATGGGTCTGGGATTCCCGCCGTGCCTTAGCCATCAAAGGCTCAGGTGACGACTTCCGAAAAGGCATGATCGATGCCTACACTGCCATGGCTAACCACATGCCGGATAACGGCATGCAGTGCGTGATGTTTACACATCAAGATACAAGTGTTTGGTCTGATATGGTCGGCATATTTTGGGCGGCTGGGCTACAAGTTGTCGCCGCTTGGTATATCGCAACTGAGACTACTTCGGAGCTTAAAAAAGGCGGTTACGTTCAAGGCACTGTCACCTTAATGCTACGAAAACGTCCCCCTGGCGATAACGTGGGCTTTAAATCACGGATACTACCTGCGGTCAGAACTGAAGTACAACGCCAAATTGAATCTATGATGCATCTCAATGACGATGTAAAAGACAAAATGGGCGAGCCAGTCTTTAATGATTCTGACTTGCAAATGGCGGGTTATGCCGCCGCCTTGAAGGTTCTGACCGCCTATACAGAAATTGGTGGTGAGGACGTCACAGCCTTTGCCTTGAAACCTCGTATTAAAGGTGAAGTCACCGTTGTTGATGAAATCGTGCAGCAGGCTGCTGAAGCTGCGAATAGTCTTCTTATCCCTGAAGGCTTAAAGGCTGTGACTTGGCAAAAGCTCAGCGGTATCCAGCGTTTTTATCTGCGTATGATGGATATAGAAACTACCGGTGCTTCGAAACTGGACAACTACCAAAATTTTGCTAAAGCGTTCCGCGTCGATGATTACACGCGGGTCATGGGGAGTATCAAAGCAAACGGTGCTCACCTGACGCCTATTGCCAAGTTTGAATCACGAGACTTAACTGACAGCACTGAAATTGGAGCAACTTGGCTTGGCCAGCTGGCGATCGGGCTTCAACAGCTCTTGAGCGATGTCGACCCCCAGCAAGTCATTCGCTTTTTACAAGAAGAACTGCCTGACTTTATGGAAGCGCGGCCTTGCTTGATAGATATACTCAACTTCATTGAGAAAAGATCCCTCGAACCGCAAGTGAGAGCAGTAGCGGAAACGCTTGGAGCACGCCTTAAAAATATGAGAGCTTTAGGGCAATAAGTCACCTGCAAAGAGATGTCATTAAATGAGCTCAATAATAGATATGGACATTGATCAGCTTATCCAGCAGCCGGAGGGTAAGCAGCTTGAGTTCAAACGAGATATCTCGTCACCAAAATCACTGATTAAGGCTTTAGTTGCATTCGCAAATACTGCTGGTGGACAACTGATTATTGGGATCGAAGATAATGGTGATATTGTCGGTGTGGATGATCCACTTCTCGAAGAAGAACGTTTATCCAACTTAATCTCAGACAGTATTGCACCTCGTTTAGTCCCCAGCATTGAAATCTTAACACTTTCCAACAAAACCCTATTAAAGGTTGAAGTTTTTCTCAGCAGCTCGAGGCCCCATTATTTGAGTTCCAAAGGTTCTGAAAATGGCGTATTGGTGCGTGTTGGTTCCAGTAATCGACAAGCGGATGTACAACTCATTGCAGAGTTACAACGCCATGCGGCCGGTCAAACCTTTGATGGAATGCCAATGCCAGAACTTAGTTTGGATGATCTTGACATAGTTACCATGCAACGAGCCTTTGGTGAAAACGTTAAGATAGACGAACAAAAATTAATGACACTCAAACTACTGGTGCGCGACCAAAATCGATTAGTACCAAGTCAAGGTGCTGTCTTATTATTCGGCAAGCAACGGTTGCAATACTTTGATGATGCTTGGATTCAGTGTGGTCGTTTTAGAGGCACAGACAAGGTGGATATTTTCGATCAAACCGAAATTCACGATCACCTGCCCCTAGCCGTCGATAGTATCGAACTCTTTCTCAAAAAGCATGCATTTAAGAGCGCTGAGTTTGCAGGCATGCGCCGTATGGATCATTGGAGCATTCCTCTGAAAATACTTCGAGAAGCCATAATCAATGCATTGGTCCATAGTGACTATTCGCAAAGAGGATCTCCCATTCGTATTGCTTTTTTTGATGATCGAATTGAAATTGAAAGCCCTGGCATGCTTATGCCAGGTATGACTGTAGAAGACATGAGACGTGGTATTTCTATGATTCGAAATCCTGTGATTGCCCGAGTGTTCCGAGAACTTAATTTAATCGAGCAATGGGGCAGTGGGGTTCAACGGATTTTTGCAGAAGCAGCGTCGCAAGGCTTGCCAGAACCGCAAATTGAAGAGATTGCTAACCGTGTGCGTCTTATCGTGCGACTAGGTCAAGCCCAGTCAGTGAC
>Ga0115545_1001067_pt1 | contig 14583 bp, 26 predicted proteins | sample COGITO_mtgs_1003_FD_87188 | JGI IMG/M metagenome (GOLD analysis project Ga0115545, IMG submission 87188) | Pelagic marine microbial communities from North Sea - COGITO_mtgs_100330 | ecosystem: Environmental > Aquatic > Marine > Epipelagic | place: Germany:Helgoland, sampling site Kabeltonne...
ATTATCTCACGAAGAAAGAGAGGATATCTTAACCAATAAAGAAGAGTACATTGGTAAAACGGCTGAAGTAAGATACTTTGAAACTACTGATGATGGTTCATTAAGATTTCCTGTATTTTGTGGTGTAAGATTAGATAAATAAAACAATTAAATATTAAATAATGAGTAAACAAACTAAAGATTGGATGGAAAGGCTAGTTGAAAACTACCGATTACCAACCGAAGATGAAGTTAAGAAAACTACTGAAAAGAAAAAAGTACTTAATGAATCTCAACTTAAAAAGATTTTAAGTAAAGATTAGGATATTCGAAAAAGATTTCGTATATTTGTATAATAAATTAAAGATATGGCTTATAATCCGTTCAGATATTTTACAGAAGGTAAGTATAGAAAGAGACCTTTAAAATCAAAGTTCCCACTTCTATTGAAGATTAGGAATGGTGATTTTGAATACTCACCTTACTTTAGAGAAGCAGATGATAATATTAAATTGTATGATAAAATGTACAATGAGTTTATTGAAACTTCTCAACTTAATGATATCAATGATAAAAAGCACGAAGCTCATCAAGTTGCTAAGATGAAACGAATCAAAGCAAATAAGTTGATGGAAGTTGGTATAGTTGAAGAACAAAATAGATTACATCAATTAAGAATTGAATTGGAATCTGAGTTCGGAAAAGATTTGTGGGAAAAATGTTTGGAGAAAAAGAGAGGAAAAGGTACTACCGAAGATATGTATTGGTGGTATAAGAAACAATGTAAGATGGGACAAACACCATCGGAGATAGCAATCGCATTGGGTAGAACAACAACAAAAGGATTGAAATGATGATGGAAGCATATATGAAAGTATATAAGAGTATTAAATCAGCAGATTATATTCATTTAAAGAATGGTTCAGTAATGAATCTAATAAATAATTTTAATAATATATATAATAGTGAGGCTAGATACAAAGAGTTAATCTTTGATTTTAACCAAAAATTAAAAATGTTCGAAAAGAACGAAAACAATAAGTAAAATGGAAATTGTAAAAAGTAGATACGGTTTAGATAGAACTGTTGAGAAAATCGGTTCAGACCGATTACGAGTTATGGGAGAAACACAATTCTCAAGACAAGCTCAGAATGATGAAGGAGAAATTACTATGTTTGATTTCGAAGGAGGTCCTTGTTTATCAGTTGGTGGTAGTATTACTTACCAAAAAATGAAATGGAAAATCGAATCAATCCAACCAGAAAAATCACCACATGAAGGTTTAGGTAGTTGTATTCTTTCAGTAGTACCAAATTATTAAATGAATATTTACGATTATATTACCGATGATGACTTAATAAAAGACCCGCTAATAACTAAAAAGATATTAGATGGGTTAACTCCTCGTCAAAACAAAATGTTAGATGAGGGTAGATTATTAATTAATCCAGTCAATGGTGATATGGTTGTACCGGTTATGAGGCAAGGTGGAATTGCAAAAATAATAGTTAACATATATTAAGAATGGTAAAGAAAGAATGGGTTTGGATGTATTTCAATGATGAGTGGAACGAACCCACCACCGATAACGATGGAGGGGATGAAGATATTATAGATGGTGTAGACTTCCCAAACGAATCTTCAAAAAATGATAATAGTGAATACGATTGGGATGGTGGATATGAGGAATTCGGAAATTAAACCCCTTAAAATCGTTTTATGGTGGGGGGTGAGTCGGAACCTTGATTTTTTTTGATAGTTTCTTAATACTTATACTTATATACAACAATAACATAATTAGTTATCGATAAGATAAAATGAAAGCATCCTATTTGATTTACATTATCCAGCACAACATTGGTTTCCAGCCCAAATGGGAAAGGGAATTAATCCAAAAGGATGAACATCTTCAAACGTTTGTACGTTGGATGAAGAAATCAAATGGAAATTGTAAATGTTCCCACTCCTTATATCACAACAGATTAAACTTTCTTAAAGGATGGTTAAGATAACTAAAAAGAAAATAAAAGAATTCATTCTCCAAATGGGGGAGAACATATGGAAATCCGTAGAAATGGGCTTCTTTCCACTTTACCCATAAATCTAAACAAAACAAATGAGACACATATTAACAATCGTAACGATATTTCTCCTCTACTCTTGTAGTGCTGATGCTCAAATTATAGAGCCTGAGTTAAGAGATGAGGTAATCATCGAAAACGGAGTATTCAAAGTTTGGTACTCTGAAGTGAAGGAACAACCCACAAAATTGATTTATACATCCACCAATCGACCTAAGAACGTAGATAGAGGTTCTATGAACTTTTATTTGGAAGATGATGTGGTAACATCAAACAACGCAGATTATTACCAAAATGTATGGGATAAAGGGCATCTTGCTCCTGCTGCTACTTATAGTGATTCAAAAGAAAATTTAAAACAAACGTTTTCTTTTTTAAATTGTGCTCTACAAGACCAATACCTTAATAGAGGTGAATGGAGATTGTTAGAGGAACAAGAAAGAGTTTGGGATGATACCGAAAATTTAACGATTACCGTTACTTTGGAATGGAACGAAGGATTCGAAATTCTTCCTACTAATGGACATGTACCAACTCATATGATAAAAGAAATTTACTTTGAAGGAACCCAAAGTTGTAAAAGATATAGGTTTCCAAACCAAAAGCCAACGAAAGGTTGGGAGGAATATGAAGTTCCTTGTGATTAAGTAAGAACAAAAAATAAGTTATAATGATTACACCATTTTCGGTATTGGATACAAGAACGAAGGAGTGGAAACAAAGAAAAGATTATTGGATTACCACTTATGGAATTCAATCTGAGTTAGGAAGAGAGGATATCGAATCCAAATCTCAATTTTGGGAATCCCAATCTAATGTTTCTATCTTCGACCCGGTTCTTTGTGAACTGATGTATGATTGGTTCGTACCTAAAGGTGGAAAAATCTTAGACCCATTCGCTGGAGGTTCCGTTAGAGGAATAGTAGGAGAAGAAATGGGGTTCCATTACGATGGAATCGAACTATCCGAAGAACAAGTCCTAGCAAATCAAAAACAATCAAACAAACCAAATTGGATAATAGGAGATTCTGATAAAGAAATTTTCTTTTTAGATGGAGATTATGATTTTGTATTTACCTGTCCTCCTTATTATGATTTAGAAGTTTACTCTGATAACGTTTCTGATTTATCTACAATGAGTGAACATAAGTTTGATACGAAGTATGAGAAAATCATCTATAAGTCTGCAACTAAGTTAAAAGAAAATCGTTTCTTTGGAATCGTAGTTAGTGAAGTTAGAAACCCTTCAACGACTGGTTCTTATTCAATAGGTAATTATAGGAAGTTAGTGAGTAAAACTATTTCGATGTGTGAAAAGCATGGTTTACATTTTTATAATGATATGGTACTATTCAATTCACAACACCAAGCATCTAGAGTTGGTAAAACATACTTCGATAGAAACCGAAAGATACCATCGGTACATCAAAACATCTTAATATTTGTAAAAGGGAATCCTGATATTGCTGCTGAAGAAATAAAGGGTGGAGAACCAATGTGTGAGGTTGAAGGAAAAAAATACCTTTCCTTTCGACATGCTGCTATTGATATAGAACCAAATAAGTTAGTAGCTTCTGAGGTAAAGAGAAGATGTATAAGTAGAAAATCAAAATATAAGGATTGGCAGATAATAGGAGAAGAAACCAGACCTGAGATAAAATATGTGGTTTGTGATATTCCATTTGAATCACCTCAACAAGTAAGTGAGTTGTTAGATGATGTGAGTGAACAACAATGTAGAAATATGTTTGAATCAAACAATCCAAAATTCAGACATTGGAAAAGAGTAGAACCAAAGGATTGGAACCTATCATATAAGGAGATGGAAGAGTTATGGAATTTATCAGATAAAGCTGGTGGGTTACATATCTTTTCAGAAACCATACAATGTGGAGATAAAAAATACATATCAATACATGAAGCTAGTAAGGATTTAAAACTTAGTGGTGAGAGGGTAAGACAAAAAATTAAATCCGAAAAATATAAAGATTGGATTTATTTGGATAATTGAAATATTATTCGTATATTAGTAAACATAAATAAAAATAAGTCAACATGAAAAAAATACTATTATTAGTAATGTTGGGATTGAGTACATCAGTATTCTCTCAACAAACTGAGAAAACAACTGAATTAGAAGAGGTTGTTATCACAGCAACTCGTAGTGAGATATCGTTAGAAGATTCTCCCATTCCTACTGAAGTAATTGGTAAGAAAGAAATCGAACAATTGAATCTAATTACAATGCAAGACCTTTTACAAGCAAAAGGTATTCAAGTAGCACCAATGAAAAGTGGAGGATTTCAATTAAGAGGTCTTTCATCTGAGTATGTATTGGTAATGATTGATGGAGTTCCAATCGCTGGAAGAGAAAGTGGAGCTTTGGATTTATCCAATATCAATCTAGCAAATGTAGAAAGAGTAGAAATCGTAAAAGGTTCAATGTCATCCTTATGGGGAAATCATGCAATTGGTGGTGTAATCAATATCATTACTAAGAAAGGTGGTGAACCATCTTTACAATTGAATACTCAATATGGAACGAACAACACATCTTTAATTGGATTGAGTGGAAACTTTGGAAAAGATAAATTCCAAAATGTATCTAAGGTAACATTAGGAAACTCAGATGGATTCGATTCAGACCCAAATACATATGGTAAGACTGTTTTACCATCTTCTTTATTAAACATATCAAATAGAAGTACATATAGTGATGGTGTAAACACATTCTCATTATCAGCTAATTACTTTAATAAAGATTCGAAAGGAGAAACTGTAACTGAAACTAATACAGCAGGTCAATTAATTGAAACTACTGAGGAAAATACATCCGATAACTTAATCTTAGATTTAAACTATAAAAGAGTATTCGGTAAGTATGTAAGTGAAATCAAATTATCAAACTCATCTTTTAGTAATTCTAACAAAGCATCATTTGAATTCTTTGGACAAGATGTTGAGAGATTAGATGAGAGTACACAAAACATATTCCAGCCTGAGATGATTAATTCTTATAATTGGAATGAGAAGAATCAGACTACTTTAGGATTTGGTATGAGAGATTACACTTATGATACTGAGAGATATGGTGGTGAAAGAGAATTAGGTTCATCGTTTGGATACATACAACATTATCTTAATCTAAATAAACTAAACATTATAGTAGGTGGTAGATTTGATAATTATACTGAATTCGGTTCTAACTTCTCACCAAAGATATCTGCTAAATACGATATAGGTAAGTTTTCATTTAACACATCAGTTGGTAGTGGATTCAGAGTACCTGATTTTAGAACAATGTATCTTACTTTAGGTGGATACTCACAAGGATTCTATGTATTAGGTTCTGAACTTATAGAAGATGAAATTAACTTCTATCAATCAAACAACCAGATATCATTCTTAACATATGATATCAACGATATTAATTCTTTATCATCTGAAACTTCTGTATCTTATGATTTCGGAGTATCTTATAAAATAAACGAAAGAAGTAAAATAGGTGTTAATGTATTTCAAACAAACACAACTGATTTAATTGAATCGGTATTTGTTGGACAATTTATCAATCAAACGATATTATTTGGATACACAAATATCAATGATGCAACATTTAAAGGAATTGAATTTGAAGGATTGTATCAGAAAGGTGGATTAAGATTAGATGGTTCTTACCAATACTTAGAAACTGAAGCTATTAAAGGTGATGGAACTGAGTTCTTCTTAGGAGAAAGACCAAAACACTTAACCAACTTATCAGCATCTTATACTACATTTGATAAATATTCATTTGTATTGAACGCTACACACAAATCAGAATACTTCTTTAGAGATACTGATGGTAATGGAGCACAGGATGCGAATGAGTTCATACCTCAACACACATTATTAAATGGAATTGTAACAAAGCAATTTGGAAAATACACAATTGGTGTAGGTTCTAATAATATATTAAACTTTACAAATAGTGAGTTTCTTAAATTTCAAAATGGGAGAACTGTATTTGGAAAGCTAACTTATAAATTTTAAAAAGCTATATGAAGATTTTAGTAACAGGCGGGAACGGCTTTATCGGTTCGAATTTGATTAAACGATTACTATCTGAAGGACATGAAGTAGTTTCAATTGATGACCTTTCAACTGGTTTGAAGGAATATGAGATTGAAGGATGTACTTATGTATATGGAGATATAGAAAACTTAATGTATTGGAAAGGTGAATCTTTTGACTTATGTTATCACCTTGCAGCATTGAGTAGAATCCAACCTTCATTTGATGACCCTGCTGAAACATTTAGGGTTAATGCCGGTGGGTGTTCCGTTGTTGCTGAATGGGCTAGAACAAACAAAGTTAAAGTTGTATATGCTGGTTCATCATCTCGATGGTGTAATCCACAAACTTCACCTTACGCAACTTGTAAACAAATAGGTGAGAATGTATTTAAATCTTATAGAAGTGCATATGGATGTGATTTTGAAATATGTAGATTCTATAATGTATATGGACCAAACGAATTAGTGGATGGGACATGGGCTGCTGTAATTGGAATTTGGAGAGACCAAGTCTCAAAGGAACAACCAATTACCATTGTATCTGATGGAGAACAACGTAGAGATTTCACTCACGTTATCGATATTGTAGATGCATTGTATAAAGTTGGTACTAATAATGAAAAGCATGAAGATGCTTGGGAATTAGGAACTGGTATGAACTACTCAATTAATGAGGTATTTTCGTTCTTCAAAGAAAGATTTGGAGAATTAAGTAAGGTACACCTTCCAGACCAACCAGGTAATTATAAATCAACTTGTAGAGAGAATGATGATACTTTGGATAGATTGGATTGGGCACCTAAAGATAGATTGAAAGATTACATTTTATCACTAAAAGATTGAAACAAACACAGAAACTTTACAAATACGGAGTAATTTACTTAGGAACATTATTAATGATGGTATCACCTTTTTTCATAGATTCAATAAGTGGAAAGGTTGGAATGGTGGTGGCACTTTCATTAATAACAATTCAGACACAATTAACAAAACAATATAACCTATCCCTATTAAATGTAGTAGGTATTTGTGGTTATCTTTATTCACTTATAAAAATGTTACAATGAGAAAGTTATTATTAATATTATCGATTATAATTCTAAGTTCATTTGGAGAGATTGCTGCTTGGGGTAAAATTGGACATAGAACAATTGGAGAAATTGCACAAAGACAACTATCTCTAACTGCTGAACAAAGAATTAATGAAATCTTAAATGGACAATCACTTGCAGTTGTAAGTACTTGGGCAGATGAGATGAGAAGTAATCCTGAGTTTGATAACTTTTCCAAATGGCATTATATTAACTTACCTATTGATAAGGAATATGATGAGATTGAAGTTAAGCAGGAAAATGTTATAATGATTATAGATAGGGCAGTAGCAATATTGAAATCTCCTTCAGCAGATAAGAAGATGAAATCATTCTATTTGAAATACTTAGTACATATGGTTGGTGATTTACACCAGCCTCTTCATACTGGTAGAGAAGAAGATTGGGGTGGTAATAAAATCAAAGTAAACTTCAAAGGTAGAAAGGGAGCTGATAATATTACTAACCTACATGATTTATGGGATGCTGGAATTATAGATGATTATAAGATGAGTTATACTGAATATGCAGATAAACTTATTAACCAATTTAAAAATACTCCAATAGAACAGGGTAATACTTTAGAATGGTCTAAGGAATCTCATTCATATGTACCTAAGATTTATGAAACCAAAGAAGGTTCTTACTTATCATATGATTATGTTTACGAAAATTTACCAATTATTGATAAGAGAGTTTATCAAGCCGGAATAAGATTGGGTAACCTACTAAATGAAATTTTCGGTGAGCAAATTGATTAATTTATTTGGAGGACCTGGTATAGGTAAATCTGGTATAGCAGCTGGTATTACTTATAAGATGAAAAAGAAACACATTAAGGTAAATAATCCTTATGAGTTCCCAAAAAAATTAGCATGGGATAATAACATACCAGCAATATCAGACCAACTTTATGTATTTGCAAACCAACATAGAGGAATAGCTGAATGTTATGGAAAGGTTGATTACATAGTAATTGATTCACCAATATTATTTTCTACAATATATCATAGATATTATACAAAAGGATACCCTGCTGAGATGTATGGTAAAGTATTTCACGATATGGTTATTGATTTACATAGAAGATATAGTAGTATTAATATTTTATTAGAAAGAGGAGTAACTATTCATAATGATGATGAAAGATTTCAAAATTATAAACAATCAGTTGAAATAGATACATTATGTAAAAATGTATTGGATGAAACAAAATCTCCATATCATACAGTAAAGGTTGGAGATAACAGTGTAAAGGATATTATGAAAATAATAAAAAAGCACGATAATGGATTTAGAGGACTACAATAACGAAATGACACGATATAGAATAATTGAACATACTCTTAGAGATAAATCAGTATTTGTCGTTGAATGGAATGATAGGTGGTTCTTTGGAATTTGGGGAAGATGGCACGAAAGATTTCATTGTTTTACATTAGAAGAAGCAATAAATAAAATACAAAGATTAATAAAAATAAAAAATAAAAAATAAATGAATATAGTTGTTACTGGTGGTTGTGGGTTTATAGGTTCATCCTTTGTTAATTACCTATATGAGAATGTTGATTGTGATATTACAGTCATAGATAAACTAACATATGCAGCTAATCCCAAATTAATACCATCAGATGTAGAACTAATTAAAGCTGATATATGTAAAATAGAGGAAGAAGATATCTATGATGCTGATTACATAGTTAACTTTGCTGCTGAATCTCATGTTGATAACTCTATTTCAAATGGAAAACCATTCATTAAAACAAATGTAATGGGAACTTATAATCTATTGGAAGTTTCTAGAAAAATACCTAATCTAAAAAAGTTTGTACAAATATCAACTGATGAAGTTTATGGTGATATGGAAAGTAGAAGTATTATGGAAGCCGATGAACATACTTCACTTAAACCATCATCAAATTACTCAGCTACTAAAGCAGCTGCTGACCATTTAGTAGAAGCTGCTGGGAGAACACATGGATTACCTTACTTAATTACTAGAACTTGTAACAATTATGGTGTAAATCAACACCACGAAAAGTTTTTACCTACAATAATTAATTCAATTAACTTAGGAAATGCAGTTCCACTTTATGGAGATGGTAAACAAATCAGAGAATGGATTTGGGTTGAGGATAATGTTAGATTAGTTTATGATTTAATGATATCTGAGACTGGAATATGGAATATTGGTAGTGGGGATAGTTGGTCTAATAGAAGTATCATTCAACAAATTGGAGTGATTCTAAATAAGAAGGTAAATTATAATCACGTTGAAGATAGATTGGGTCATGATAGAAGATACTCAATTGATTACAGCAAACTTCAATATCTAAAAAACGATTACAACGTAACTACAAAAAATTTACAAAAATTTCTTACCGAAAAATTTGGATAATTAAAATATTTTTCTTATATTAGGGTATAATTGAAAAAGTCCTAAGAGATGAAGAAAAAAGTAATTGGTCAAAAGTACGGAGTTCAGATAACTAAACCTTGGAATCAGCAGATGTATGCTTGGAATGACTTGGTTGCCAAAGTTATCAAAATTGATTTGTATAAGAAATTAGAAGAATTCTATAAAAACAATGATATCGATGGAATGAATGAGATTGCACAATCATTCGGAGCTGGTTATGGTGAAGGATATGATGTTGATTCAATTTATGATGGTATCTTTTCTGACTTAGGAGATATACAAAACTATCAACTCAACGAAGAGTTAGAATGGTTAGTTAGTAAGAATTTAATTAATAAACCTAAATACGAATTTGTAGGATATGATAAGTAAACTAAGAACTGAGTGGATTAAAGACCCTATACTAAAGAAATGGAGTGGAGTTAATTGTACTGATAAGAGTACCGATTGTAAGTGTGAAGATGGAAATCATCTAATAGAACTATGGGAACAAGATAGCTGTGTAAGAGGTAGAATCGATACAGTTGTTTGTATGAGTTGTGATTCGATTAAAACATTTAGTATAATAAGATAATGGGAGTTTGGGAATTTATAGGAATTTACATTATAGTAAGTGGATTAATTATAACCTATTTTATATTAGAAGCACCAATACATGATAAGGATGGTTCTATAATAGAAGAATCTAAATTAACAAAATTTAAAAAGTTATGGAAAAGAAAAAAGTAAGACAGTATAGAAGTAATCAAGGTAGAAGTCCTCGTCAACAAAGAGGTTCATATATGGTTATGGCTGCAGCATTTATTGGAATGTTAGCAACATTATTAATACTAGCTATTTCAAATTACTTAGGTTGGGAAATCTAAATAAAATCTTACCCGTAGTTGTGGTTCACAAAGGACCAAGAAAAAACTCTAAAGTAATTTTAGAAGTTTTTGAGAACACAAGAGTTGATGATATTATCAACCTAAGAAAATTGAAACCTCTGATACCCAAGGAAAATGAAATATTAGATATAGGTGTTGGTCTAAGTTTCGTAGAAAGATATAAAAAGAAACATAAATTAAAGTGAAGAAGAATTTTAAACATTTAGTAGTAATAGGTCATCCTAATGAGAAGTCATTTTGTTATAATGGTATTATGAAAACCATTAAAAGAGAACTACAAAAGCATGATGAAGAAATAGAAATTATTGATTTATACAGAGATAATTTTCATTCATCTCATAGAAAAGACTTAATCAAACGATACAAAAAGTTAGTTACTTGGTCAACTCACATATATTTTATATCACCAGTTCAATGGTTTAGGTTAACTCCAAGAGTGGAAATCTTTTTCGATGAAGTATTCACACCAGGATTTGCTTATAAGTTTATTCCTTTATTTGGTAAATATTCTTATCCAAAACCATTTTTGAAAGATAAAAAGGTTAGAACGTATATTACACATGGAGCACCTATGTTACCAGTTGTTACATTATATTTAAACTCAGTTAAACTGAGATTAGTTATGGGTGTGTACACATTTGTATTTGGTTGGAACATTAATCGATGGAGAAAAACAAAACAATTTTGGTCAGTACCATTTGTGGATGCAAATACAAGAAAAAAATACTTACAAGTAGTAAAAAAAGATATTAGAAAAGATTTAAATTTTGAAATATAAATGAAGTTTGTAGATAAAGTATATATAATCTCAATGCATAAAAACGGAATCCGTAGACAGAATCTATATAATGATTTACTATCTGCTGGATTTAGTAATGATAAAATAGAATGGATTCAGGCAATAGATGGTAATGAGTTAGATATCGATGAGTTATTAGATGAAAATAAAGTAAGTTTCAAATTCATAGACCCAAATGGTGCACTAACTAAATCTATTTATGGTTGTGCATTATCTCACCAAATTGCATATGAGAAATTTCTTAAAACTGATGATACTATAAAAACTGCTCTGATATTAGAAGATGATGCTGCATTAACTCATACTGCTCTAAGAAGTTTTATAAATGGTTCTAAGGGTTATGATATGTTAGTTGATGATGTGGAAACTATTGATTGGGGAGTTATACAAGTTGGGAGTTGGTCACAAAAAATAGAGGGTAAGCCTGCTTGTGATGGGTTTGTACTAAATCATATGGAAAGATATCCATTAGGATATGCAGCTCATTCGTATATTATAAACAAACCATCTGCTCAAAAACTTATAGATAACAACAAACCTATACAATTTGCTGCTGATGTTAATATTCATTGTAGTGATATCGAATTGTATTGTACACCAATATCTCACTTTGGACAAAAGACAGGTGATTACTTTAGATGGGATACTGCTAAGATGATGTTACAATTTGAAGAACACATTTTATTTGAAATGGAAAAATATGGTACTGAATTTTTATCTCATACAACTCATGGTGATGATTATTATACCGAAGAGGGTTGTAGAAATATTAAAACAACAAATATCACATCAGAATTTGATATTGAAAAAGTAACATTTGAACCATTTATGAATAGTTATGGAGATGTTATTAAAAATTGGGCAACAATATATTTAAGAACTAAAGATTATGAGTAATATAGAAAAACAATATCAAGGTATCCTCAGAAAGTTGGTGCTTTATGGAAAAGAAAAAGGAGATAGAACTGGAACAGGTACACTATCTTACTTTGGAGACCAAATCAGACACAATATGGCTGATGGATTTCCTTTACTAACCACAAAGAAGATGGCAGTTAAAACTATGATGACTGAATTGAAGTGGTTTCTAAAAGGAGATACTAATATCAAATACTTAGTTGATAACAATTGTCATATTTGGGATGGTGATGCTTACAAAGCATATCCACATAAAGATGAACTTACTCAAAAAGAGTTTATTCAAAGAATAAAAACCGATGATGAGTTTGCAAAAGTATGGGGTGAGTTAGGACCTATATATGGTAAACAATGGAGAGATTGGCATTCTCAGAAGTTTAATGTTGCTAAAGGTGAGGGTTACTTACTACAAATTGACCAGATTGCAAAACTTATTGTTGATATAAAAAAGAATCCCGATAGTAGAAGATTGATGGTATCAGCATGGAACGTAGGTGAAATTGAAGAAGTAGTTCTTCCTCCTTGTCATTATGGTTTCCAATGTTATGTTCAAGATGGTAAACTATCTTTGATGTGGAATCAGAGAAGTTGTGATACTTTCTTAGGTATTCCATTTAACATTGCAAGTTATGCAACTTTACTACTTTTACTTTGTGAAGAAACTGGATTAGAAGCTGGTGAACTGATTGGTAACTTAGGTGATGTACATTTATATAAGAATCACGTTCAACAAGCAAAAGAACAAATAGTAAGAGAACCATTTCCATTACCAACAATTGAATTATCAAATGTTAATATTTTAAATGGAGAATGGGATTATGAAGTAAACGGTTACGAATATCATCCAACAATAAAAGCACCATTAAGTAATTAAGATATGAACAAAAAAACAAAAGAATTAGCAGATTTAATCTCATTCAGATTATTAGCTACAAACAAACATTCAGATTATGAATGGTTATGTAATCAACTTGAAAAGAAACCAAGAACATTCAAGTCAATCATAAAATCATATCTGAGTCTTTTATTAGATGGATATAGACCAAACAATATTCGTAAAGATGGATAATATGAAACCACTAAAAGAAGCAACACATATCAAACATAAACAAGTTGAAAGAATGCCTTTCAATGTTAAAATGTTTAAAGGTCATTTAACCAAAGAACAATATGGATGGTATCTTCGTTCTCAATTAGGAATATTTTTGGCATTAGAAAATAACTTTAAATTTCCACATGAGGGATTAAAACGAGAAGAAGCTGTTATGTTTGACTTGATGTCTTTAGGTATTGGTGAATTATCATGTGATTTATCTACTAGGGAATATGTAGCATACTTAAAAGAATTATCTCAAGAAGATGCTAACGCTCACATTTATCTAAACTACTTAGCAATAATGTTTGGTGGTCAGATGATGAAGAAAGCTACACCTGGTCCTGGTAAAATGTATGAATTTGAAAATATGAAGGAGTGTATGGAATCAGTAAGAGCTATTCAAAAAGATGAGTGGGCTGATGAGGTTAATAAAGGTTTTGATTTTATGATTAAAATAATGAAAAATTTAGAAGGATGTTTAAACTAAAAGATAGAATATTTCATCATTCAGAAAAGTTCAAAGCATTGATTGAATCTCAAGAAGATGTTGAACTTATGGAAACTGAGGATTATGGTTGGGAAAATTATAGATATGAATCACCATTATTCAGATTAGCACACGTTGAACGTTATTCTCATATGGGATTAGAGGTTGTACACATAACTTGTTTTCCAAGAGAGAACTCAAAATCACCTGTTTTTGGATTTGATGTAGTTGGATATCAAAACGATGAGAAACAAATGTCTAAGATTAGTGGAGTGTTTATGGATTACTCACCAGTTATGTATGAAGAGAAGTGGCATGATACCCAATGGAACAAAGATAGAAAGTTACCTGTTTGGGCAACTGTATTCTCAAAAGATTTTATAGCAGTAAGACCTACTGAAGATGAATATGAGAAAATATTTGAAGTTGGATTTGAGGCATTTGAAAATTATATCAAAAAATTGAATAGTTTAGAAGATTTAACTGAAGATATTGGAGAAATTGAACAAATTATAGAGAAACAAAACATATATTGTGAACATCAAGCATCAAATAAGAGAACTTTTGGAGCATTGAAGGCAAATATTGGTGAGGAAAAGGCAAAATTCTTTATGGAAGAGGTATTATTTCCTAAAATAAAATTTAATTAAACTGACACATTGTCAGATTTGGATAATTGGTATAATTTTCGTATATTAGTAGAATATGTTTAAAGCAGAAGATATTAAAACAGTAGAAGGGTTTAGAAAACACTTCGGAGAACCCAGAAA
>Ga0115545_1001071_pt1 | contig 14567 bp, 18 predicted proteins | sample COGITO_mtgs_1003_FD_87188 | JGI IMG/M metagenome (GOLD analysis project Ga0115545, IMG submission 87188) | Pelagic marine microbial communities from North Sea - COGITO_mtgs_100330 | ecosystem: Environmental > Aquatic > Marine > Epipelagic | place: Germany:Helgoland, sampling site Kabeltonne...
CTGTTTCGGGTTTTGTGAACCAAGGGACGTACATCACTTTAACTCCACCTCTATAAACTTACCAATCATATTGATATCTGCATCACTCAACATTCCTGCTTGAGCCCACATAGTAGAAGACATATTACCAACTGTTTCTCTGTTTTTATATGCATTGAGTTTACTTACAATGTAATTAGAAGATTGACCAGCAAGTTTGGGGAAGACTGCCATACCTTGACCTTCTGCACCATGACACGCTGCACAACCACTCCATAGACCTCTAATAGAAGAGAATTCATCTGCATTTGCAAGTTCATTCTTTCTCTGTTCTATCTCTGATGCAGTTCCATTCAATTCAACGTAGTCAACATAACATTGACCAGTGCAAGAAGTATTACTACTGTATCCACTGTATTCTAAGTTAGGGTATACTTTTGCAACAAAGAAGGTTGCGATTGCTAAACACCCTAATAATGACATTCCCAATTCTTTCATAGTGAAATTCCTGTAATTGAGACAACGGAAACCATGAAGATAGCCACGAGTGTAGTTATCTCCAAGGTATCTCTAAGTTTTTGTTTCATCTATACAACCCCATAGGTGATGCATATAACATTATAATGAATGGTAATAAAAACGGAAGAGTCATCAGCACTAGAAATTCGATAGTTTCAACCAGTTTTCGTTTTTGAGGACGGACTATATGGTTAATTTCTCTAGCTTTTCGCACCATGCTCTTCGCAAAATAAGTTGCTGTGGTCATGGTTTTCCTAAAATTAAGTTATAAGTATTTTGTATAATCAGTTATAAGTTCACTGACTCTACGCACTTATTTAGTAAGTTTGAAAACCTAAGAATTAATGAATGACTTTTTTTTCTTTGGATTCTTGAAACGCTTCAAACTCTTCTAACATGTCAAGTTCTTCATCCGTGATATCCCCACCAGTTGCATCAATGACTTGTTGTAATGCATCATCGACAAAACCCTTTGCAAGTTTTCTACTATGAGAATGTAAATCATTAGTCAATGGAATAGTTCCCGTCTCTACCATGTTCAACCACTTAGATGAAGCTTCGTCATAGAACGGAATGAATTGTTCATTCATAACACTTCTATGCATGACATCATTTGGTGCAATCAATAAGACTGGGTCTGAAGATAGGGGTGCATATGGATAAAATGTTGCAAGAGTTGAATTAGTACCAGTGATTGATAAATGACATATCATAGGTAGGGTCACTTGTATTCCTTTAGGTGTTTCTCTGACCATTCCGACAAGTTCAGTACCAGTTCTGAGTTTTACAACTTCGTATTGTCTTGGTGTTAAATCTTGTGGTCTTGTCATTTTAAATCAAATTGCCTTATCTCATATGAAAAGTTTTCTTCGTTGTATATATTTATACGTTCCTTAAGGTGATTAAGGGTATGATTTTCACATTGTAAGTCATCTGATATATCAAATAATTTCATCGATGTTTTACCATCTGCCTTTCTTAGACCCCTACCAATAGACTGTAGGTTTCTGATTCTTGATTTTGAGGGTGATGCAAAGACTACATTATCAATCTTCTTAATATTGACACCAGTAGAGAAAGTTCCGTATGATGCTAGTATGACATTATCGTTTGACTTTTCAACTAACTCTCTAACTTCTTCTCTATCTGTCACATCAGTTCCACCATAAACATAGTGCAACTTATCTCCTAATCTTTTAAACATTTTACCATGCAATACTGTTCCGTGTTTCTCTACATATTGGAACAGTACTAGAGTGTTGCCTTTAAGGGAATACACTAAGTTGCATATAAATTCGTTTCTGTTATCATTTCCAACGAGATAATCCATCTCATCTTGATAGGTCATTTTTTTCATTTTAGTATGACGGAGTATGACACAATCAATATTTAAATTTGCAATAGTTCCTTCGTCCATCAATTCTTTTGTTGTTATGACCTTTTTAACAGGGCCGAACAACCCTTCTAGTTGTAGTCTATGGACTTCACTACCATCAAGTGTACCAGTAGTTCCGATACGAATTGCAGTAGTTTTCATCTTCTCTAAGATACCTTTAAGTGTTTGTGCTTTGAATAGATGTGCTTCATCCCCCACCACAACATCAAATGATTGTAATACCTCTTTAGGTGCCTTTGCAAAGGACTGCCATGTTGTGACTGTTATAGGGGAATCAAATACTTCTTGACCACTGTATATCTTACAAATAGGTTCTTTGTATCCATACTCTTGAAAATCTTTAGTCATCTGTTCTACCAACGAAGTGGTAGGAACTATTATTACAGTCTTACAATTCGGTAGAGACATCTCTCCTTCAAACCATCTACATAACATATAAATGATTAATGACTTACCACTAGCAGTAGGAGATAATAATAACTGTCTACCATACTGTACTGTAGATTTAAATGCATCTACTTGATAATCTCTTGGTGCAAAAGGAAGTCCTAAGCCTGGAATTAAATCGTCTCCATTGATAAAGAAGTCCACATCTTCATCTGTTATTCTAGTCTTATCACCTATAACATCTTGAATACCTTCAAACTCAAACCCTCTTTCTCTACAGAACTCATCTACATATGGAAGTAGTCCGATATAAATTTTGTGTGTTTTTATTGAAAAAAGATAGACCTTACCATCCCACCATTTGTTTTTGTAGGAAGGCATAAACTTTGCGCCTGGTACTTTGAATGAGAAGAAGTCATGTAAGTCTTTTGCAAGACCATCATCACAATCAACGTGCATGAAGACCTCATCCACTTTTGATACTGTAACTTTCATTTATCTATAAGGATATCCACATAACCAACCAACTAATGATATTCTAGTTCCTCTTAATAAGGGTGTGACTTGGTGATGTAGAAATGATGGGAATAGGATAAGAGACCCTTTTTGTTTTGCAGAGAATGGTGCAGTGACAACATAGTTTTCCATGTTTCTATTGTAATCACCTTTAGTAAGAGTATCCTTTGCACGTATATCTTCTATCCATTGGAAGTTTCCACCCTCATAATCATCGGGGTCTGATAATTGAATAGTATAACTCAACTTTCTTATCATCCCATTATGTTCATATGGAGTAGGGCCTGCATCTGTATGCCATGTATAGAAATCACCTGTCACTTCTGCATCAGGTCTATGTTTATATATTGTGTATTGGTTTTTTTCTTGATATTCAAAATCAAACCCCCAACCACATTCTGATTTTGCATGTTCAACTGCACCATATAACTTATCTATTAAATGCTGTGGTAACATGTCTTCACACCATCTTACATCAGATTGTCTTATCTTACTATCAGTTCTTCCACCATTGTCTTCCCCATCAGGGTCTATCTTTTGGAATCCTACCTGTCCATCCATAATAGGATATTGCATTGCATGTTGATGTATCTGTTCGACTTCACTATCATCAAACAACATAGGTATTGTATAACAGTAATTATTTAATATCATTATTGTCCTGCCATGAACTTTCTCCAATCGATTGTGTTTCTAATCGTTTGGTGTCTCCATGTAATATTTTGCATACATTCCTTAAGGAAGTCTACAGTGACTTTGAGGTACTCAATCTTTGCATTGAGGTCTTGTAAATCTTTATCTGCATTGAAGAATATTTGCATGTCATTCTTCATTATCTTAAGACCATTAAATGGGTCGGGTTCCCAACCTTTCTCTCTAACAGTCTCCTCGTCCATTTTACCATTATACCACAACCACTTATCTTTAAGTAGTTCATTGTATTTGTTTTGGTATTGTTTTAGTACAAGTATCTTACTGGTTAGTAAGTCTTGGTATTTTGCATGTAGTTTGGGAACTTCAAGTGATGCATTATCTAATTCGATATCATCTATTTGACAATCTTCCGTCCACTGTTTCTTTAATTCATCTAACGTCATAATATACCATTATACCACATATATGGGTATTTAGTAAGGGGATTTAGGAAGTACTTTCTATCTCGTAATAACTAAATCTAAAGTCAACTGTAGTAGTTACTGGTTCTGCTTCTGCACCACTCTCTAACTGTAATCCACTCAATCCTATTGGGAAACAGTCATGAAACCTAAAGTATCTATTAGGTAAGTTTTTGTTTGTATTTGTTACTAGTGTAATATCAGATGTTTGACTTATGTTATCGGTTCCACTGTATTGTTTAGTTTCAGTAGATGTTGTTGATGTATAAGTCTTATATAATGATGGGTCTCTAACGGGAACAATTGCATCCATCCAGTCATAGATTTCTTTAAAGTTTACTAGGTCTTCATCTACTAGAAACTCTACTGACATAGTTTCATAGAACACTTTGTCGCCAGGGAAAAATGCATCCAACCCAACACCTGCCGCTTGAGTCACTTCTGTAAATGTTAAGCCAGGAATATTTACTGACCTTACAAAGTATTCAACAGTAGGACACTTATCAACGATAAGTCTAAAGTTATTCTTATTAAGAATCGATTTATTGATATCAACCATTTATTTTTAGTATCCGTTTAGACGAAGAAGTATCGAAATAATCACCATCTCGATACTCTCTCGTTGTAGTTTCTTCACATAGATAACCATCTTTAATTAACGTTGTGATTGTCTTACGACTTAATACATTCGTTGTCTCTTCCCCATTAGGAAACGTTTTTGCTTCCCATGGCCCTTCTTTTACATTCACTTGTTTATCATACATAATTATCTCCGTGTACTACTATTTAGGTTACTTCTCGGTTACAAACTCATTTAACTGTCTTGCAGTTACAATAACCTCTTCACCAGTGATTTCTCTTAATGGTAAAGGTTTCTTATTATTAGGATTGTTTTCGTTATGCATATAGATAGCGTCAACTTCCCTCTGATAGTTTTGAGTCAAAAGACCCTCTGCTTGTGATAATAAGTCGGCTCTGATTTCGAACCCCGATTTTGTTGAATTACTCATATTTTCTCCTGTGTGTGTATGTGTAATGTAAAGATTATTCTTTACCTTATATTTAGTGCAGAAAATAGTTGACAATGGGTTGCATTTTTTAGTATACTATAAGTATGGAAAAACAAACTATAATTTTTGACGTTGACGGAACTATTGCTGATGTAGAGCATAGGAGATATCACGTCACCCAACAACCTACCGACTGGAAAGCATTCAAAGAGGCAACTCAATTTGACACTCCTGTACAGTGGGTTTGTGACCTTGCAAAAAAACATATCGAAGATGGACATGATGTTGCATTCTTCTCTGCAAGAAACGAATCACAAAGAAGTCTTACTGAAGCTCAGATTGATGAGTGGATTGGTAAGGGTCATCAAGGATTGTTCCTTAGACCCGAAGGTGACTACAGACCCGATGAAGTGTTCAAATCAGAACTTGCAGATAAATTCGAAGAGTTTGGTGGTAAAATTGACCTTGTATACGATGACAGGAACAAAGTTGTTGCAATGTGGAAGGCAAGAGGTATCACTGTTGTTCAAGTTGCAGAGGGTGACTTCTGATACTGCAACGTGTTTCTGCAAGACCAAAAAAAAGGGGACTCGAAAGTCCCCTTTTAGTATCAAAGTTAATTGACTTACAGAATGTTGCTAACTGCAAATTTTCTGTAGTATTGGTTTGTTCCAGCAGAAGCTAGTCCATCAGCAGGTGTAGCACCTACGAATGGGTTAGATACCATTCCGTATCTAGTTTTGAAACCAATTTTTGGTTGGAATGTATTCTCACCAACTGCACGAACCATTTGTAATGGAACGTAAGGGCAATAGAATAAACCAGCGTCATAAGGGTTAGACCCTCTATAACCTACTGTTAAGTAATCAACACCAGCATATGGGTCGATATATACTTTAACTCTTCCGTTTAATACACCAGCAAAAGTATTACCAGTATCGTCAACGTTTAAGTTAGTAGATAACGCAGGAGTATAATCTAATACACCAGCCATTGAAAGAGCAGATGCAACATCAGAACTACATAGGATAAAGTTACCTTTTCCTCTACGTGTTTCTTTTGCTATTACATTTGATTCTCTTTCGATTTGGAACAATAGACCTTTGAATTTCTCAACAGACCATCTTCCGTTTGCATCAACGTCTAAGTTAAACGTACCAGCAGATGCAGTTGCACTTGCTCCAGTTTTACCTTGGATGTTAACATTTCTGATAACTTCTCTGTTGATTTCTGCAAGAATTTCTGATGAAAGAATATTCGCAAGTTCTGATTCCGCGTCAAGACCATGGATTGCTTTGAGGTCTTGTGCTAATTCGAGTGTGTACTCAGCTTTTAATGCTCTTGATTTTGCTGTTACAGTAGCTTTCTCAATTGAGAATGCCATTTGAGCAAAACCATTTGATGCTTCAACATCACCAAGTGCTTCAGCACTTGCTGTTGACATACCAGCACCAGTGTCCGTAGCGTATGCACTAGCGAACGGGTCTTGGTTTTGAGCAGCCAACGCACCATCGGCAACAACTTGGTTGTCGTTAGAATATCCAGTATCTGCTTCGTTAAATAACGCTTCAGTTTTACCTTCTCTTCCTACAGATGGATAGTCATTATATCTTGCTTTCATAGCAAATATAAGTCCTGTTGGGCCTGTCATTGGTTGAACACCGCAAATGTCGTATGCAACGAGATTTGGCATAGCTCTACGAACTAGGGATATTAAAATCGGGTCCCAGTTACTAATTGCAGAACTACCAGTAGCATTTAAAGGTGCAGCTTCGTCAAGATTAACTCTATCTTCGTTGAGTGCTTTCTCTTGGTTTTCTAGGATAACTGCTGTGACTGCTCTTTTGTAGTTGTCTTCGATTTTTGGCAAATCGGAGTGTTCTAGAATAGGGCTCCACTTTTCTTGTAAGTTTTCTGATAAAAACATTTTATTTTCCTTTATTTTTAACCTAATGGTTTAAGTTTACTAATCGCAGATGAATATCTTGCAATAGTTGGGTCAAGTACAGGTTCAGAACTTTCGTCCTCGTATGTACCTTCACCTTCCATTACTAGAGTTTCTTCTACTATAGAATCTACATCACTTGGGAAATAAGCTTCTTTGATTTCAACTACTTTCTCTTGAAAGTCTTCTACGTCTTTGAAGTCTATACCATTTGATAGAGATTCTAATTTCTCTTTTTGTGATTCAGATAAGTCGTTTCCAGCTTCTCTAACCACATTACTTCTCTTGAGAGTATCTAACTCTTCAGTGATGTCCATATTTCTACTAACTTCACCATCGAGTTTTTGTTCCATCTCATCGAGACGATTTGCGAGTTCATCAATAACATTGTATTTATCTTCAGGAACTTCGACATAATGTTCAGTGAACAATGTCTTTAATCCATCAATAAACCCTTCTGTCATTTCTGACCTCAAACCCCTTTCTATTGCAAGTTCGTTTTCTTTCGTCCACTCTTCTGCACAATATGAAAGATACTTGTCAACTGCTTCCGTAAGGTCACCTTTAACAGTATCAACTGAGGTTTTTAAATTTTGTGAATACTGAGACTCTAACTCTTCTTTAAGTTCTGCAACTTTTGAAGTTACTGCAGCTGTAAAGATAGTTTTTGCTTTCTCAGCATTTTCTTCTGATAAGTCTAATGCTTCAGAAATTGCTGATAGGTCGTCATCTATTTCAATTTCAACTAAAGATGCTTCGACTGATGCAGACTCTTTGACTTCTTTGTCATCTTCATCTTCATCTTCGTCTTCATCCTTTTCTTCTTTGACTTCGTCTTCTTCATCTTCGTCATCATCTGACTTTTTCTTCATTTTTTCAAATGTTTCTGCAACTGACTCTTCGTCCATTGCTTTTAATGATTCGACTACTTGTCTTGCGACTTCTGCTTTAGTCAAGGTTTCGTCTAACTCTTCTTCAGATATTGTTCCCAATACTTGTTGAATTTCTTCCTTAGTCATTTCCTTCATGTTGTTGACGATAGCCTTGATTGATTCCATTTTAGACATTGAACTGTCTTCATCAGAGTCTTCTTTAACTTTTTTAAGTTTAGGTTGCTTCTCGGCAGGAGCTTCACCTTTCTGTTGAGCATCTCCACTCACTTCTTTGGTTCCTTTCTCTGCACTTTTAACTGAGGCAACTGCTTTGTCAACAGGATTTTCTTCAGGTTTGACGACTTCACCTTTTCCACCTTCAATTGAAGCTGCATCTGATGAACCTTGCTTTACAGGTTTTGAGTCACCTTTTTCTGCTTTAGAATCAGGCTGTACTGCCTCTTCTATTGCTTGTTCTAGGTTATTTTCTAAATCTGCCATTTCTTTCTCCTGTTTGAGATTATTTTGTATTCTCTTTTTTATTTATATGTTATAGACTCTCAACGAACCTTTTCCATAGATTTAACTTAGTTTCTTCTAACTTATTTAGTTTTGCAGATTTTAGTTGTTTCTGCATCATTTCTGCATCTTTCGCTTTAAGGATACCACTCTCCATTACCCACTCAACACCTTCCATAATACCTTCTACGAAGGCTTCGGGTGCAGACGGGTCGGCAACGATATCAGCTGCAGTTGCAAGTTGAAAGTCACTTTTCACATGTTGAATACCACCTTTTTCTTCCAAGGAACCTAATCCTCTAGATGATACTCCTAATTTAGCACCATCATTGATTAAATTCTTTACGATTTGACCATTGGGTGTGCTTAAAATCTTTGCTCGTCCCACGAAGTTATTACCATCTTCTTCTAAAGATGTAATCATGTGAGACACTTTGTCTAAATTGATTGTTGGGCCTTCAGGATGTCCTAACTCACCAAAAGCACGTTGCTTATTGATAAACTCATCCCTGTATCTGTTGACCTCTTTTAACATTACTTCTTTAGGGTAAACACGACCATTTCTGTTTTTGATGTTGGACTGCATAAAAACACCTTCGATAAAGTGTTCCTTCTCACCCTTTTCGTTTGCTTCAACGATGACTGGTGATATTGAGTAGTCGTTATATTCAGATATTAATTTCATCTAAGATTTCCCCTATTGTAATTCCTTCTTCGGACATGTTACCCATAATTTTTTTGATATCTTTCATCTCTTTCTGAGCAGATTTCAAATCTTTATATGGCATATCTCCACTAAATTTTCTTCCGTCCATGTACACATCAACTTTATTTCGTTTGTTCTGCACATAAACAATGTTTACTTTCTTCCCACCAACCTTTGCAGTTTCTTTAGATAACTCTTTCTCACCCGATGCAATTTTAAATTTTGCTTCGTGTAAGATATGTGATATCTCTGCAAATGTTTTCATTATTAGTCCTCTTGACTCGTTTTGTTTACCCAGTCTACTTGCATTTCGACTCTTTTCATGTCAACAGTTTCTGCAGCCTTTTCTTTCATACCAGTAAAAACTGATTCCTTCGCTGCATCTAGTTTACCATCTGCAATTTGGTCAACTATTGTTTTTGCTATTTCACTACTCATTAGTAATCATCTCCCTCGAATTCATCTTCGTCACCACCCTCTTCAGTTTCGTTACTGATTTGAGTATCAATTAATTTAATGTCCTCTTCGGACTGCATTAGAATGTATTTTCTAATATACTCTTTAGAGTAATATTGTCCAACATATTCTGCAACTTGTGATAGAACATCCATTCTATCTCTTAACAGTTCAAACTCTTTAAGTTCTTTAAAGTGATTGTCTGTTTCAAAGTCATAGAGTATAAAATCTCTAAACTTATCAAATTCTTCTGCACTTACAATTTCTTTAAGTGCTAATTGTGTTCTAAGAATGTCTGTAAACACTCTTGAAAATTTCTTCTGAAGTCTGTTCGTAAACTTGTTGAACTTAACTTCATCTCTAGTAATCTCTGCAGACCTTCCCATGTTGAAACCATTCTCTGCTTCCATTCTTGAGACTGGAACATTCAGTGAACGATATAACTTCTTCTTGAAGTATTCTATATCTTCTATCTCTGAAAGGTTCTGTCCGCCTGGTAAGGTCTCAATTTGAGTTCCTCTACCACCTTCTCTTCTCGGTAACCAAAAATCTTCCAACATACTCATATGTTTTCTGTCATCTTTGATTTCACCAGTATCTGCATTGTAGATAAGTTTATTTCTATACTTATTCATTACGTCTGCAAGGTACTGTTCTGCCTTTGCTTTTGGAAGGTTACCTACATCTATGTAGAATATCCTTCTTTCGGGAGCTCTTGATATCCTATAGATAACAAGTGCATCTTCCATCATTGATAACTGATTTGCAGTCTTCAATGCTTTATGAAGATACCCGATGACTACATTCTTACTGTAGTCTAATAGTCCTGAAGTAGTATATGATACTGCCTCGGGAGCAATCTTAAGTGTGTTACCTTCTCCAGCTGCACCACCCTTATCGAAACCTTTATCGTTGAAGACATAAAACTCTTCAACCTTTACAATCTTTTCTACACCCGTCTTCGGGTCTTTGTCTTTCTCTACGTTTCTGATTTTTTTAATCTTCAACGGGTCAACGTTTCTTATGTCGACAATACCTTTCTTGATATTTTTGGAGTCAACAACTTTATGAAAGTATACTCTTCCATCTACGTACCATTTTCTGAAAATTTCATGAGAGTTCTGATTGAACTTCATCATAGATAAGATGTTATTGAACTCGTCATGCACCTTTCCTTTGATACTTTCAGATAGTTCAACATCTCTTAAATCGAGTGACACAATTCGGTCTTGAACATCCGATGTGATACACTCGTTTATTATATCTTCAATCGCTAAGTCACACTCGGGGACTAAAGATATTTCTCGGTATTTCTTGATGAGACCTGTCTCATTCTTAATACCACCTTCCATATCGACATATGAACCATATGCACCACCTGATATAAAACCACCAGGCTGTTGTTGAATAACGGGAGTCCCATCATCCTCAACAGGTGCAACAAAAGAGGATGCCTTTGCAACCTCTAAATTTCTCAACTCGTCTTTTTTACGAGTTATTTCGTAACCAAAAATTTCCATACTAATATTTATACCACTTTAAAGTGGTCTTTTTCACGTTTATTAAATGACTCTTTCCCAGTGAGAGAATTCAAAATCAACTGTAAACTCTTCTAGTGCATCAACATTTTCATAAGATAGGTCAATCGCACCGATTGAAGTTGGGAACATATTGAAGAATTCATATCTCGCTAGTACTGAGTCATCTTTGTTTAACTGTTCAACATATGCACGGGATAGTAAATAATCCGTGGTTGTTGAGCCTTCACCACTATCTAATGATTGAATCTCAGTCTGCCACCCTTCTAGAGCAGTTCTTGATGAGAATTCTACATCATTAATAATAGTTACTGACCATGGTTCAAATGTTCTGTCACCAGCAAGTTTAAGAATATGTCCTCTAAAGTTTACTGGGACTGTACCTATAGTAGCAGGTGGTATTTGTGCAGCTTTACACAAAAATTCTATCTTATTACCTGCTCTAGGCAAGAACACTCTAAATCGGTTTGCCCTTGGGCCACCACCGATTAATTGTGCTTTAAATTGGTCTATTGTTGCCATGTTTTATGCTCCTTAAACTGCACCATATATTTCACTAAACTCGACACCACTTCTCGCAGCAACAAAGTTCAATGTAATAAAGTTAATTGATTTAGCAGGTTTGACAAAGATTGAACATACAAATTCATTTCTGTCAATCACTGTATCCGTGTTATTTGTTTCGTCACAAACAACTGAGAAGTCTACTAGTCCACGTCTGTTCTTAACGTCTCTTAAGAAAGGTTCAACAGCTGCTCTAAATTGAGCTCTTGTGAATGCATCGTTGAATTCAAACAACTGAGCTTTAGCTGCAGTTGCAATTGCTTTCTCTAATACGATGAATAGTCTTCTTACGTTAATTCTATCAAATGCAGATGGTACTGTTAATGCAGTTTTATCACCGAATAATACAGTTCCTTGTCCAGCAAATGTTACAACTGGGTTAATTCTGTTTCTATATAAGTCATCTCTAGATGATTTAGAAGGATTGAATGCAAGTTTAGTAATACCTAAGTATTGTCCTCTTGAGAATCCAGCAGGTGAGAACCATGCATCTCTCAATAGGTCTGAACGAACCATTAAACCAGCAGTATGTCCGTTAGCAGGTGTCCAACAGTACTTATCATTGTATCTGTCATATCCATATACCCAACCACTGTCGAATACTGCATATGAAGAAGATGATGCTGTTGCATAGTCTGCTAATACGTTTGTTAATTGTGATGACTCTGAAGTTACGTTAACTACTGATGCTCTTCTAGGAGAAACAACTGCCATACAGTCTTTTCTTCCTTCACATAGTAGGATTGCTTGGTTGGTCAATGTTGTCCAATCTGCAAGTGTATCTTGGTCAACACCAGCACCACTATCACATCTTGTTGAACCAACAACTAAGAATGATACGTCTGATGTTTCTCCATCACTGAAATGGTCTGTCCATGCACCATGTTTTTGTCCAGCAGTACTTGTTCTTCCATTTGCACCACCAGTCATTGATGTTTGAATAGGTGCAGAAGGTCTACCGAATGCAACACTTCCTGATGCACTATGAGTAGTTGAACTGTTTGCAGCTGCGTGAGTTGAAGTTTCATGTCCAGTTACATAAACATACTGAGAACCAGTCTCTATAACGTTTACATAGTAGTTTGATTGTCCTGATGCATCTTTAGCGTCTGATGCACATGATACGAAACCGAATGTTTCTAATACTGTTCCAGCTGTTCCAGTGAATAAACCATCTTCGTCTAGAATTACAACGTGCATTTCATCGTTTGAACCACCAGCAGCAAGTGCAGATGCACTCTTGCCTGGAGCTTTATCAAATGATGCATAGTGTTCCCAGTATCTATCGATAGATGTTGAATCCACGATTGCTGATGTTAGTCCAGTTCCAGCAGGTTGATTAAGTGCTTTGATTGTTAATGCATCAGTACTGATTGCAGTAATCTGATAATGTGTAGTATGGTTAGCAAAAGTTATAATATCACCTACAGTGAATTTTGCACCCCCATCTGCTACTAAATTTACAGTAGTTGCACCAATAGCTGCATCACCTGTAGTCGCATGAGTAGATGATACTGCATCATTATAGTATGCATCACTAGATGCACATACTGATGTTTTTAGTGAATTACCTAGTAATCCTGCGTATTTTGAAGTGAACTTACCAACGTTGGTATGTTGTGATAAATCTTTATATGTTGAACGATATTCTTCTAGGTTTTTTATTAATGAAGTTGCATGTCCTGAATAGTTTGCAGAATACAAACCAGTTGCATTAACCCTTACTATTCTGAGAGCAGAACCATATCTTAGGAACCCCTCTGCAGTATAGAAGTCTTCTGCACCAGCATCTGTATTTGCTGGATGATAGAAGTTATCTACTAAACCTTGACTATCGGAAACTGTTACTACCTCATCAACAGGGCCCCATTGGAAACTACCTGCGAATGCACCGACTGTTGACGATACCGCTGGCACAACATTCGTTAAGTCTACTTCTGAGACCTGAATGCCTGGTGATACTTGAAATGCCATACTTTTCTCCTGTTAATGTAAAAAGTGTTTACTGTTTTATTTATAAGTATTTATTCTCTAACGAATCCTAAGAACTGCTATCTACATACCATCTGTCACCTTCTACATCTACAAAGGTATCTTCTCGACCTTCTAATGCACCGAAGACTCCTGCTGGGAGTAAATCATCCTCTATTAGTTTCTGTTGTTCAGAATACAGTAACGTTTTTACAGCTTTATCTGTTAAGTGTTCGAAATAGGGGGTTGTTATAAACCAACTAAACAAAACACAATTCATAACCATATCATCATGATATCCTTTGTCTGCCTCATATGAGGTTCCTTTATGGACAAAGGTCATCAGTTCTGTTATAGTCGTTCTATCGATTAACGTCAATCGATTTTCTTCTAATAATTCTTTTAATGTTGAACATCCAATCCTTTTGATTTTTCTGTTCATTGTTACACCAATATCTTCTGCCTTACTCATTCCTTGAACGAAGACACTTTCATATTCTACGTCATAGTGTAACATCTTTGCAACCAAACTTCCTTCTGCATTGTTCTCTATTATTACAAGTGCATCATTGTATGGATGTGCATACTTATTGATGACATCGGGAAGTAACATAGGGGATATCATATTATCTCTATATGTTGCAACCTGTTTAAAGGGTTGAACCGATACATCAAAGATAGAAAAAGTAGAATAGTCAATACCACGTCCTTGTGAAACATCGACAGTACAAACGTACTCGTGTCCTTCTACAGGTCTATCGTATATATTTATGTTATCACGATTCCAATCAGGGTCAATTGACCTCATTCCTAGTAAAGTATTTGAATTAATAAGTGTTGTTCCTGTTCCTAAGAAACTATTACCATATTCTTGTTCGAACTGAGTCTCAGATGTATTTGCAATGGTTTGTTTCTTCCACTCTTCATCTCGGCCTGGCACATCAAACCAGTTGATAAGGAAGTGTTTATACTCTGATTGTTTCTGAATTGCACTCTCATATATCTTATAGAACATATTACCAACACCATTTGCAGTGGAAGTAATAATAACCTTTGACTGTTTACCCGATGTGA
>Ga0115545_1001080_pt1 | contig 14502 bp, 11 predicted proteins | sample COGITO_mtgs_1003_FD_87188 | JGI IMG/M metagenome (GOLD analysis project Ga0115545, IMG submission 87188) | Pelagic marine microbial communities from North Sea - COGITO_mtgs_100330 | ecosystem: Environmental > Aquatic > Marine > Epipelagic | place: Germany:Helgoland, sampling site Kabeltonne...
AAAATCTGAATCATCAAAATCGACGCAGTATGAAAAGTTGTGCTTCTGATCGACATTGAGAGCGCCAAAGAGATTGGGCCCCACATTGACATGCTCGGAATACGGAACCAGCGACAATGAAATCCGACCAGCATAGTCTGCCTGCAACATGTTTTCAGCGAACTTTACTGCGGCTTTGCGTAGCGCAACAATTTTTGTATCCGAGGTGCCGCTGGCGGGTTCTGCCATCGAACCAGAAAGATCGACGACCAAAGACACTTCGATATCCGCGACGCCGTCAACTGCGGTTGATGCTGCGTTTGACGAGAGTTTGTGAATGCCCAAAAGCTTTAAAAAGATCGTGTTGATCTCTTGATTTGCAACAACGCCGACTGAACGACGGCCCCCCAAGTCTTCGACATTGGGCTCGCCGACAATCGCACCGCTCAGGCCAGCCTTTTCGAAATAATCGATAACTACCTGTTTCTGATCCGCATCCTGGTCGAGGTCCGCCGCCGCAAGAACGGCACGGTCTGCAGTGCTTTGGAGCACAGCGCGTTCGGATTCAAAGCGCATAAAGTCGACAGCCATCCCGCCGATAGCGAGCATGAGAATCAACAGAAAGAGCGTGAAAATGATAATTGAGCCGTTCTCATCATCACGAAAGTCCGATGACCGCCGAGATAATTGCTGATTTACGCGCTGTTTCAAAGTCATCATTTCGTCACCACTCATTCCCGTTTTCCCGCCTTTTGGCTTCGTTGAACGGTCTTTCCCTCGGCTTATAGATCAAAAGTCTGTGGCCGAATTGGGGCGTAACCGCGTCAAATTAAGTTCTTATTGCCCAAATTCGTGAGGACATTTCAGGGGAGAATTGCCCATTGTTGCTGCATTTTCATCATTCTGGCGGCGAATCTCCTGCGGTAGGCTGGCGTGGCGGCAGATTGGACTTAAAACGTCAAAAGTTTCCAAATCGCCTAAACTTTCATCAAATCGCACCTATAGTGATCACGAGCAGACCGCTCCAATTGAAATACCCGACACAGTGTCGGTACATCGAAGGACATGACCCTATGACCACTGCCCATCAGACCGCCGCGGAGCCAAGCTTTCGCGAATCTGTTGATATGATGTTCAACCGCGCTGTGGCGCTCATGGATTTGAGCCCCGGTCTTGAGGAGAAAATCCGTGTGTGTAACGCGACCTATACGGTGCGTTTTGGCGTCCGTTTGCGCGGCGCTATTCATACATTTACCGGATATCGCTCGGTACACTCCGAGCATATGGAGCCAGTCAAGGGCGGCATTCGCTATGCCCTGTCGGTTCATCAAGACGAGGTTGAGGCGCTTGCTGCGTTGATGACATTCAAATGCGCGCTTTGGTGGAGGCCCCGTTTGGTGGCTCTAAGGGCGGATTGCGGATTGATCCGAATGCATGGGAGCCCCATGAGCTGGAGCAGATCACCCGCCGATTTGCCTATGAGCTGATCAAGAGCGACCTGATTAACCCCGCCCAAAACGTGCCAGCCCCTGATATGGGCACGGGCGAGCGCGAGATGGCATGGATTGCAGACCAATATAAGCGGATGAATACGACCGATATTAACGGTGCTGCCTGTGTAACGGGTAAGCCGATCAACGCAGGCGGTATTCAGGGCCGCACAGAGGCCACGGGGCGCGGCGTGCAATATGCGCTGCGCGAGTTCTTTCGCTATGACGAGGATAAGGCGGCCGCGGGTCTGACGGGCGATCTGTCGGGCAAGCGCGTGATTGTGCAAGGTCTTGGCAACGTAGGCTATCACGCGGCAAAGTTTCTGTCCGAGGAAGATGGTTGCCTGATCACGGGCATCATCGAGCGCGACGGAGCTTTGCATGACGAGAAGGGTCTCGATGTTGAGGCCGTGCACCAGTGGATTGCAAAACACGGCGGCCTGACGGGCTATCCCGATGCGGGGCATCAGGCGGATGGTGCGGCATTGCTAGAGGCCGAGTGCGATATCCTGATCCCGGCGGCGCTTGAAGGTGTGATCAACCTTTCGAACGCTGATCGTATTAAAGCGCCATTGATTATTGAGGCCGCGAACGGCCCTGTGACAGCAGGTGCAGATGAGATCCTGCGCGAGAAGGGTGCCGTGATTATCCCCGATATGTATGCCAACGCAGGCGGTGTGACGGTGTCGTATTTCGAGTGGGTCAAGAACCTGAGCCACATCCGCTTTGGCCGGATGCAGCGCCGCGCGGAGGAAGCGCGCCATCAGGTTCTCGTCGATGAGTTGCAGCGACTGGACCGTTATTTGGGTGCCGATTGGTCAATGTCTGCAGGCTTTAAGGAAAAGTATCTGCGCGGGGCGGATGAGTTGGAACTGGTCCGCTCTGGCCTCGATGACACGATGCGCGCGGCTTATCAGTCGATGCGCAACGTCTGGCACGGGCGCGATGATGTGACCGATTTGCGCACAGCGGCCTATATCGTGTCGATCAGCAAAGTTGCATTGAGCTACCAAGCCAAGGGCCTTTGATCCAAAGGAGCGCCTGACGGCGCAAGACATTCTAAGACAAGGCGCGCAGCAGCGGTTGCGCGCCATTTTTGTCGTTTGTGTGCTTTTCATCTGCCGCTATCCCGCCTAGCGTGAGGCATCAACGGGTGGAGTGCGCTGATGGGATATTCGGGATTTCGTGTGATCAAAGAGGGGTTATTCGGCCAGAAGGGCTGGAAGCCTCAGTGGCGTAATCCAGAGCCTAAGGCCGAATATGACATCGTGATTATTGGCGGCGGGGGGCATGGTCTCTCGACTGCGTTTTACCTCGCTAAAGAGCATGGGCTAAAGAATATCGCCGTGCTTGAGAAGGGCTACCTTGGCGGCGGCAATGTGGGGCGTAATACCACGATTGTGCGGGCCAATTACTTTTTGCCGGGCAATTCCGAGTTTTATTCCCATTCGCTGAAGCTGTGGGAGAACCTTGAGAACGAACTGAATTATAACGTCATGCATTCGCAGCGTGGCTTGATCAATCTGTTCCATTCTGACGGCCAGCGCGATGCCTTTGCCCGCCGTGGTAATGCGATGATCAATCAAGGAGATGATGCGGAACTGTTGGACACTGAGGGTGTGCGCAAGCATTTGCCGTATCTTGATTTCGAGAACACGCGGTTCCCGATTTATGGCGGTTTGCTGCATAAACGCGGTGGTACGGCGCGCCATGATGCGGTGGCGTGGGGCTATGCGCGTGGCGCTGACCAACGCGGCGTTGATCTGATCCAGAACTGCGAAGTGACGGGGATTGATATTGAAGGCGGCGTCGTGAAAGGCGTGCAGACCTCGCGCGGGGCCATTCGCGCCAAAAAGGTGGCGATCGTCACGGCGGGGCGGTCGGGGCAGGTGGCCGCAATGGCGGGGATGCGCCTGCCAATTGAAAGCCATATTTTGCAGGCGTTTGTGACCGAGGGTCTCAAGCCAGTGATCGATCACGTCGTCAGCTTTGGCATGGGCCACTTTTATATCAGCCAATCTGACAAGGGTGGTTTGGTGTTCGGTGGCGATCTGGATTTCTATTCAAGCTACGCCTCGCGCGGCAACCTGCCGATGAAGGAACATGTGATGGATGCGGCCATGACCCTGATGCCGATGATCGGCAAGGCCAAGGTGCTGCGGTCTTGGGGCGGGATCATGGATATGACGCCCGACGGCAGCCCGATTATTGATAAAACCCATATTGAGGGGCTCTTTTTGGATTGCGGCTGGTGTTATGGCGGGTTCAAGGCTGTGCCCGGATCGGGCTTTAGCCTTGCGCATTTGATCGCGACGGGCAACCACCACGCGCCTGCCGAGAAGTTCCGCTTGGACCGTTTCCGCACGGGGCGCGGCCTCATGGATGAGGAGGGCACAGGTGCGCAACATAACCTTCACTGATGGCGGCAAAGGTCGCATTTTGAGTATTTTGAACAAAGCGAGGCAGGGGTTCCATGCGTCTTAACTGTCCTGTTTGCGGCGAGCGTGATCGCCGCGAGTTTTATTATGGCGGCGATGCTGTGGCGATGGTGCGCCCTGCGCCGGATGCGGGTGTTGGCCCTTGGGATGACTATGTGCATTTGCGCGAGAACCCAGCGGGCCAGACCCGCGATTTGTGGCATCACGAGGCGGGCTGCGGCGCTTGGCTCGTTGTGACGCGTAACACGGTGACTCATGCGATCAAAGATGTGGCCTTGGCACGGGAGGCCAAACGATGAGATTGCGCAAAGCTGATGTGACGGTCCCGTTCACCTTTGACGGTGTGAAATATTGCGGGGTTGCGGGGGAAACTTTGGCAGCGGCATTGCTGGCCAATGGCGTCAAGCTGGTCGCCCGCTCATTCAAATACCATCGCCCGCGTGGCGTGATGGGGTCGGGGTCTGAGGAGCCGAACGCGCTTGTCACCATTGGCACAGGCGCGCAGGCGGACCCGAATGTCCGTGCGACCGTGCAGGAGGTTTACGAGGGGCTGGAGGCGTTTTCGCAGAATGCTTGGCCGACCCTCAAGAATGATGTGATGGCAGTGAATGATTTTGCATCGCCGTTCTTGGGCGCGGGATTTTACTACAAGACCTTCATGTGGCCTAAGGCGTTTTGGGAACGGGTCTATGAGCCGATTATCAGGCGGGCTGCGGGGCTTGGTGGCCTGAGTGGCAAGACTGATCCCGATACTTACGAGAAGGCTTTTGCGTTTTGCGACGTGCTTGTCATCGGCGCGGGGCCTGCGGGACTGATGGCGGCACTGGTCGCGGGGCGCTCTGGTGCGGATGTGATTTTGGCCGAAGAAGATACGGCGCTGGGCGGCAGATTGCTCTCAGAGGTCGAAGAGATCGACGGTGCGCCTGCGATGGACTGGGTAAAATCAGTCGATGCGGAGCTCTCCGCGATGCCAAACGTGCGGATCATGACGCGGACGGCGGTGACGGGCGCTTATGACCAAGGCACATTTGGGGCGTTGGAGCGGGTCGGTGATTTTGCGCCACGTCGTGTGGGCCTTCCGCGGTCCTGTTTCTGGCGGATCGTGGCGAAGCGGTCGGTGCTTTGCGCGGGCTCGCTTGAGCGGTCGATTGCGTTTCCAAATAACGACCGCCCCGGTGTGATGATGGCGGGGGCTGTGCGGGCTTATGTGAACCGCTGGGGCGTGGCGACAGGTAAGAAGGTCGCGGTTTTCGGCAATAACGATGATGTGGCAAAGACCGCGCGCGATTTGCGGGCTGCGGGCATAGACGTCGTGGCCGAACTTGATAGCCGCACAGGTGCGCGGGTGATTGATACCGCAGGGCGGCATGGATTGCAGAGCATAACGGTCTCGCAAAACGGTGAGAACGCCAAGATCGAGGCTGATTGTCTAGCCGTGACTGGTGGTTGGAACCCGACGGTGCATTTGACGTGCCACATGAATGGGCGCCCCGTTTGGGATGCCGGGATTGCAAGCTTTGTGCCAAGTGCAGGGGCGGTGCCGAACATGGTGACGGCGGGCGCTTGCCACGGGGTTTTCGACACGATGGGCTGTCTCGCGGATGCAGCACAGATTACGGAGGCGGCACTCAAGAACATGCAGATCAAGCCCGCAAAGGTGGATTTGCCCCAGGCCGATCATGCGCCCTATAACATCGAGCCGCTTTGGCATGTTGAGGGCAAGGGCCGCAAATGGATTGATTTCCAGAACGATGTGCATGTGAAAGATGTGCGCCTCGCTGCCCAAGAGAACTTCCGCTCTGTTGAGCATATGAAGCGCTACACGACCCAAGGCATGGCGCCCGATCAGGGGAAATCATCCAATGTGGTGGCTTTGGCCGTGCTGGCCGATGCGACAGGGCGGGGCATCCCCGAGACGGGCACGACGACCTTCCGTCCGCCTTTTGTGCCCGTGCCGATTGCGGCGATGGGGGCGGGGGCGCATGGTAAAGGCTTTGCGCCTGAACGCTTCACGACATCGCATAAGGCAAGCGTTGCCGCAGCTGCGCCGATGATCGAAGCGGGGCTTTGGTATCGGCCAAGCTATTTCCCGATTGCAGGCGAGACCACATGGCGGCAATCGTGCGACCGCGAGGTGAATATGGTCCGCAATGCTGTAGGGATCGTGGATGTGTCTACCCTTGGCAAGATTGACGTGCAGGGGCCTGATGCGGCCAAGCTATTGGATTTCGTTTATACAAATACGTTCTCGACGCTGAAGGTCGGCAAGGTCCGTTATGGATTGATGCTGCGCGAAGACGGCCATGTGCTGGATGATGGCACCACGGCGTGTCTGGCGGACAACCACTATGTGATGACGACGACCACGGCGGCGGCGGGTCTTGTGATGCGCCACCTTGAATATGTGCTGCAAGTGGTACGGCCCGATCTGGACGCAAAGGTGATCTCGGTCACCGAGCAATGGGCGCAGTTTGGGGTGGCGGGGCCAAAGTCGCGCGATGTGATCAATGGGATCATTGATGCGCCGATTGATGACGCGAGCTTCCCCTATATGGGCTGCGGTGCGATCACGATTGACGGGATAGCTGCGCGTCTGTTCCGGATTTCGTTCTCTGGCGAGCAAGCCTATGAGATTGCTGTGCCTGCGCGTTACGGTGCGAGCCTTTATAAACAACTCGTTGATCACGCTGTCAAACTTGACGGCGGGGCCTATGGGATGGAAGCGCTCAATGTGCTGCGTATCGAGAAGGGCTTTATCACCCATGCGGAAATTCACGGGCGGGTCACGGCGTTTGATATCGGCATGGACCGCATGGTCAGCCGCAAGAAGGATTGCATCGGCCAGACCATGGCCGCGCGTGAAGGCTTGATGGACGAGACCCGTGCGCAGCTGGTGGGCCTCAAACCTGTGGGGGCTGTGCAGCAGATGGTGGCTGGGGCACATTTGTTTGACGCGGGCGCTGACGCGGTGCGCGTGAACGATCAGGGCTATGTGACCTCGGTCGGGTTTTCGCCGACGCTGGGCCATAACATCGCGCTTGGTTTCCTTGATCGGGGTCGTGCGCGGCATGGCGAGGTGATCCGGATGGTTGACCATTTGCGTGAGATTGATGCGACGCTGGAGGTCTGCGATCCGGTATTCTTTGATCCGACAGGAGGGCGTTTGCGTGGTTAAATTGCTAGAAACAACGCCTTGCGCGGGGCTATTGCCACGTCAAATCGGGCAAGTGAAACTAAGCGAAGTGAGCTTTGGCAAGGTTTGGTCGGTCTCACCATTCGCAGGAAAATTGGCCGCAACTGATGCGGCATTGCGCAAGCTGGGCGTGGCCTTCCCAATGGCAGGTCAGATCGTCTCGGCGGGCCCCGTGACTGCGATGTGGTTCGGCCATGAGCAGGCCTTGGTGCTGGGTGCAGAGGCTTTGCCGAAGTTGCCAGCTGCCGTCACGGATCAAAGCGACGGGTGGGCCTGCGTGCGCATCGAAGGGCATGCGGTGGATGTGCTGGCACGATTGGCACCTGTGGATTTGCGCGGGGCCGCTGGTGCGCGCCGCACGTTGGTCGGGCATATGTCGGCGGTGATCATTGCACGCGATGGTGGCGCGTTTGACGTGATGGTCATGCGCTCGATGGCGGCAACTTTGGTGCATGAGTTGGAAGTGGCGGCAACGGGCGTTTCGGCGCGGGGCTGACCAATTTTCGTCGAAAATTGGACGACAGTCACATGCGGTTGCTCTCGACTCTGGCCGCTCATAGGCGGATAATGCGCTTATGAGTTTGCCCCCTGGTTTCCTTGATGAATTACGCACGCGGCTGTCGCTTGGACAGGTCGTTGGGCGAAAGGTTATGTGGGACACGCGTAAATCGAACCAAGGCAAGGGCGACCTCTGGGCACCTTGCCCGTTCCACCAAGAAAAATCCGCCAGTTTCCACGTCGATGACCGCAAAGGGTTTTATTACTGCTTTGGCTGCCACGCAAAGGGCGACGCGATTTCCTTCGTGCGCGAGACCGAAAACGTGGATTTCATGGAGGCGGTCAAGATTTTGGCCGCAGAGGCAGGCATGCCCGTGCCAGCCTCCGATCCCCGCGCGCAAGAAAAGGCTGATCTGCGGACCCAACTGACCGAGGTGATGGAGCAAGCGGTGCAATGGCATAGGTTGCAGCTGCAAACGGGGGCGGCGTCAGAGGCGCGTGATTATTTGGCGCGGCGCGGGCTCTCGCCTGAGGCGCAAGACCGCTGGGATATCGGCTTTGCCCCTGCAAATGGCGGGGTGATGGCGCATCTGACGGGCAAGGGCGTTGATCCGAAACTGGTGATCGAGGCAGGTCTTTCCGCCGAAAGTGACCGAGGCGGCGCGCCCTATGACCGCTTCCGTGGCCGTATCATTTTTCCGATCCGCGACGGGCGCAATCGCCCAATTGGCCTTGGCGGGCGCTCGCTCGACCCCAATGCGCGGGCGAAATATCTGAACTCTCCCGAAACGCCTTTGTTCGACAAGGGCCGCAGCCTGTATAACCACGGCCCCGCACGCGAGGCCGCAGGCAAAGGTCAGCTCTTGATTGTGGCCGAAGGCTATATGGACGTGATCGCGCTGTCCGAGGCGGGCTTTGGTGCGAGCGTTGCCCCCTTGGGGACGGCGGTAACGGAGGATCAATTGCGGCTTTTGTGGCGGATATCGCCTGAGCCGATCATCGCCCTTGATGGCGACACCGCTGGCCTACGCGCGGCGATGCGGGTGATCGATATTGCATTGCCGCTCCTAGAGGCGGGCAGCTCGCTGCGCTTTGCGCTGATGCCAGAGGGGCTGGACCCTGACGACCTGATCAAGGCGCAGGGCAAGGGTGCGATGCAGGCGCTGCTAGATGGTGCGATCCCGATGGTGCAACTGCTGTGGCGCCGCGAGACTGAGGGCAAGATTTTCGACAGCCCGGAACGGCGTGCGGCTCTTGATAAGACATTGCGCGAAAAGATTAAATTGATCGCGGACCCGTCGGTGCGCAGTCACTACGGCGAGGCCATTAAAGAGCTGCGTTGGGAGCTTTTCAATACCCGTAAACGGGGCGGCACCAGCGGTGGCAAGCGTGGCCCGAAACGCGCGTGGACAGGCAAAAAGCTAGAGCCTTGGCAGCAGGATATCGCGCCTGTGACCTCTTCCAAAATGTCCGAACTTGGGGCAGGGGTCAGTGACGTTGATCACCTGCGCGAAGCGGTGATTTTGGCAACTTTGTTGCACACCCCCGCCGTCATTCTCGCCTTCGAGGCGCAAGTCGAGCGCATGGAGTGCCGCGACCCGTTACATGCGACATTGCGCAACGCGGTCCTGCGGCATGCCACGGCCGAAAACGTAAAAGAGGCTGTGGTGGCAGAAGTTGGCGCGCAGGCCCTTGAAAAGCTGATGAGTAACCCACATTTGGCTATTACGCCCAGCCTGCGTAGGGCTGGTGACGTTGGCATTGCAAAACAACTTTTGGCCGAAGAACTCGGCAAACTCATGGCGAGACGTGGTCACATGCGTGAAATCAGCGACGGCATGGATGAAATGTATGGCATCGCGGACGAAAGCACGACATGGCGTCTGGCGCGGGCTGCGGCCTCGATTGATACGTCGGTGCGCAAAGATGTCGACAATAGTGCCGATTTCGAGCGGGCCAAAAACGGGGTGGAACTGAACAAGGATGAACGAAGCGCCTTTCAAAGCCTTTTGAACGCGCTAAGTGCGGACAAGAAAACGAAATAATCTTGGTTCAGTGGGAACCTCCAACACACGCTGTCCCGCAACATATCTGAGAAACACGACCACCTCACCTTGCGAATCACCCCAAATACAGGTTGATTCGTTTGAAACCGAATCATCCGGATCACTTTGATTCGTTTGACCTCTTGAAGGAGCCCCGCATGGCCGCGAAAGATAACGACGACCGTAAGGACGACCAAGACGGCGATATCAGCCTCGATATGTCCCAAGCCGCAGTCAAAAAGATGATCGCGGACGCCCGTGAACGTGGCTACATCACTTACGATCAGTTGAACGCGGTTCTGCCTCCTGAGCAGGTGTCCTCCGACCAGATTGAGGACGTCATGTCGATGTTGTCCGAGATGGGCATTCAGGTGACCGAGGAAGAAGAATCCGAAGAGACCGACGATCCAGAAGGCGGCACCGCTGTTGCCACTGTCGCGGGCTCTCGTGATATTATCCTTGGTGGTGCGGATGCTGAAAAGCTGGACCGCACCGATGACCCTGTTCGCATGTACCTGCGCGAAATGGGCTCTGTTGAGCTGCTGTCGCGTGAAGGCGAAATTGCGATTGCCAAGCGCATCGAGGCTGGCCGCAATACGATGATTTTGGGGCTTTGCGAAAGCCCGCTGACATTCCAAGCGATCACGATCTGGCGCGACGAACTTTTGTCCGAAGACATTCTGCTGCGCGACGTCATCGACCTTGAAACGACATTTGGCGACCAGATGGACGAAGATGGTCTGGGCGCTGTCGTGGCCCCCGTCGCAGGCGCACCTGCAGCCGAGAAGGAAGATTCAGCCGAGGTAGATGCCGACGGTAACCCGATCAGCAAGGATGATGATGACGACGAGGACGATCAGGCCAACATGTCGCTTGCGGCAATGGAAGCGGCCCTGAAACCACGCGTTCTGGAGACGCTGGAAGTCATCGCACGCGGCTTTGGTAAATTGTCTGACATGCAAGACGCGCGGATGTCCGCGACTCTTAATGAGGACTCTTCCTTTACAGGCAAAGAAGAGAAGAAATACCAAAAACTGCGCACCGAAATCGTGGGCTTAGTGAACTCGCTTCACCTGCACAACAACCGTATTGAAGCGTTGATCGACCAGCTTTACGGCATCAACCGCCGCATCATGTCCATCGACAGCGCGATGGTGAAGCTCGCCGACCAAGCCCGTATTAACCGTCGTGAATTCATCGACGAATATAAGGGCCGCGAGCTGGACCCGAACTGGCTTGAGGAAATGGGCGCAAAGGCTGGCCGAGGCTGGCAGGCGCTGATTGAACGTTCTACCGACAAGATCGAAGAACTTCGCGGCGACATGGCCCAAGTTGGCCAATATGTCGGTGTGGATATCAACGAATTCCGCCGCATCGTGCAGCAGGTTCAAAAAGGTGAGAAAGAGGCGCGTCAGGCCAAGAAAGAAATGGTCGAAGCGAACCTCCGTTTGGTTATTTCAATCGCGAAAAAGTACACGAACCGTGGCCTGCAATTCCTTGATCTTATTCAAGAAGGTAACATCGGCCTGATGAAGGCTGTTGATAAATTCGAGTACCGTCGCGGCTATAAGTTCTCGACTTATGCGACGTGGTGGATCCGTCAGGCGATCACCCGTTCCATCGCCGATCAGGCCCGCACGATCCGTATTCCTGTGCACATGATCGAGACGATCAACAAACTGGTCCGCACTGGTCGCCAGATGTTGCACGAAATTGGCCGCGAGCCGACACCAGAGGAATTGGCAGCCAAACTGCAAATGCCTTTGGAAAAGGTCCGCAAGGTTATGAAGATCGCGAAAGAGCCGATCTCTTTGGAGACGCCAATCGGCGACGAAGAAGATTCGCAGCTTGGCGATTTCATCGAAGACAAGAACGCGATCCTGCCGTTGGATTCCGCTATTCAGGAAAACCTGAAGGAAACCACGACCCGCGTTCTGGCCTCGCTGACACCACGTGAAGAGCGTGTTTTGCGGATGCGTTTTGGTATCGGCATGAACACCGACCACACGCTTGAAGAAGTTGGTCAGCAGTTCTCGGTGACACGTGAGCGTATTCGTCAGATCGAGGCAAAGGCGCTGCGCAAGCTCAAGCACCCAAGCCGTTCGCGCAAACTGCGGTCGTTCCTTGATCAATAAAATCCATAAAAACTGCCTTGGGCCATTGGCCTGAGGCACGACGATGTCATTGGATAAAGCCAAGGCGCTGGCCGCAAACGGGCGTATCGCCGAAGCGGAAACCTTGTTCGATGCGCTTGTGAGGGCCAAGCCGAAAAACGCGGTTGTCCTGTCCACCTACGTCCGCTTTCACAATCGCTATTCCCGCAAATTCCGCAAAGCGGCAGCAGCGGTGGAATCCCTCGTAGCGCTCAAGCCAAAATCAGCCGAAGTGCAGGCCCTTGCCGCCGAAACCTATAGCAATTGCAAACGTTTAGCCGAGGCAGAGCAGCATGCCGCCGCCGCCTTGCACATCGACCCCGCCAATCCTGATAGCCTGTTTATCGCAGCCCACGTAGACGCGGCCCGCAATCGCCCAGATGCCGCCATCGCCAAGATCGAACTTGCGCTAACAAAACGCCCTGACCACATGCCGTCGCTTATCCAAAAGGGGCGCTACCTGCGAGCGGCTGGCGATTTGACCAAAGCGGACGCCGTGGCCCGCGAGCTTTGGCAGATGTACCCCGATAATATCGACGTCATTAGCCTGCTATTCTCAGTCGGCCCAGTGGCCGACGACGACCCCGTTCTCGCACATCTCAAGACGCAGATTTTGCCGCCACTCGCGAAAACAAGCGGCGTCGCTTTTGCGGACGCGCTCAAGCTTTTGGCAAAGGCCCATCTAGACGCTGGCAATCACAACGCAGCCTATGACGCCTTCAGCCGCGCGAAATCAGCCGCCCCAATGCGCCGCGATGAAAAGGGTTACGCCAGCTTTATCCAGACCCTGTGCACTTCGGTCACACGGGCGGACTACGCGACACCGACAGGCGATCCCAGCGATCAACCTGTTCTGATCATCGGCTTCCCGCGCAGCGGCTCGACCCTGCTGGAACAAATGTTGACCGGCCATAGCCAGATCAGCAGCGTTGGCGAAAGTCCAGCGTTGCCCAACCTGTGCCAACAAACAGGGATGCGGTCCCATCATGGCGGCGATATGGTCTCAGCGATCAGGCAAATCCCCTTGGATGCGACCCATTCGTTTGGAAAGCGCTATCTCGCTGAAATCGCTTGCGAAAAATATCAACCACGGGTGATCGACAAGGCGCTGCATAACTTTGAGCTTTTGGGGCTATTCGCCAAAATCCTGCCCAACGCGCGGATCATCGACATGCGCCGCGATCCGCTGGATACCTGCGTGTCCTGCTACCTTCAGCCGCTGTCGGCATGGCACAGCTACACCCAAGACATCGGGCTGCTGGGGCGGACCTATGCGCAGTATCGCAAGCTGATGACCCATTGGGGGCAGGTGCTGCCGAACCCGATTTTGACGCTGCGCTACGAGGATGTGATAGCCGATCAGGAAACCGCGCTGCGCAAAACCCTCGCGTTTCTAGACCTGCCTTGGGACCCTGCGGTCTTGGATCATGCCAATAGCAAAAACCACAGCCACACCCTCTCGACAGCGCAGGTGCGCGCACCTTTGTCGTCAAAGGCGATGGGACGTTGGAAACATTACGAGCCGCACCTCGATCCGCTGAAAGCGGCGTTGCAGGATTTCTATCCAAACGGATGGGACGGGGCCTACCTTTAAGCATCAATTGGGGTTAACCCCGCTTTTGTTTTGCGGCTAAGGTAGGGACAACCCAAGAATGGAGACCTGCAATGAAGTTTCTCAAAACGCTCTTTGGCAGCAAGGCCACTGGGGAAACCTTTGAGATTTACAAAGATTTCCGCATCATTGTTGAGCCCATGCGTGAAGGGTCCAAATACCGCTTGGCCGCGCGTATTGAGAATGAGGTCGATGGCGAGGTCCAAACCCAACAAGTGATCCGCGCTGATACCTTTGACAGCCTTGAGCAAGCCAATGAGGTTTCCCTCGCAAAAGCCAAGCAAGTCATTGATGAGCAAGCAAAGATGCGGGTCGGAACGTGATGAGATATGCGGTTGCATTGAGCCTGCTCGCGGCGCCCGCTTGGGCAGAGTGCGGAGGTTACGACAGTACATTTCTATTTTGCCAGATCGAAAATAGCGCGAAAACCCTGTCGGTTTGTTTTGATGACGAGGCCGCCAGCTATCGTTTCGGTCCGACAATGGGGGCACCAGAACTCGAATTGGTTGAGCGCATCGCGACGCTGGATTACACCCCTTGGCCCGGTGCAGGCAGCACGATTTGGGAAGAGGTCGTGTTTTACAATCAAAACTATAGCTACACGGTGGCTGTTGCGGTCAGGCGGGACATTCCTGATGATCCTGACGCGTTGGTCAAAGTGGATCAATTTGGCGGGGTGATAGTGAAGCGGGACAATGTGGAAATTGTGAACCTGACCTGTGACCCTGCGACCATTTACATTGACCGATTGGGCGGGCTTTCAGAGGCGAAGAAAAATCTGGGTTATTCTTGGAACGTTGCGGACCAAGGCTGGGTCGAGCTGCCTGACTAAAGGGCGTGGGGAAACGATGCCGATGAAATACGTACTTCCTTTGGTCATCTTTGCCAGTCCTGCTTGGGCCATCTGCAATGCGGGCGAAGAAACCTTCATGTCCTGCCAGATTGCAGGCAGCGCAAAATTTCTTGAGGTGTGCTTTGATGACAAACACGCGACCTACAGCTTTGGCAAAGCGGGGCAGGTGCCAGAATTGACGCTACAGACAACGCTCGCCGCACTGGATTACCGCCCTTGGAATGCGACAGGTACCGCAATC
>Ga0115545_1001081_pt1 | contig 14497 bp, 16 predicted proteins | sample COGITO_mtgs_1003_FD_87188 | JGI IMG/M metagenome (GOLD analysis project Ga0115545, IMG submission 87188) | Pelagic marine microbial communities from North Sea - COGITO_mtgs_100330 | ecosystem: Environmental > Aquatic > Marine > Epipelagic | place: Germany:Helgoland, sampling site Kabeltonne...
ATCCACGTCCTGCTGCATATACCCATCCAACACCTTCAATGCTTGGGTACGAAACTCTTGAACAGTCGTGACTGGCACGATAACCATACGATTGGGGTCAATACCTCTATCAACCACCATCTGTTTAGTAATCGCACTCTCACTCTCGAAATATACGACACCACTATCTGGATTGGCATCAAGGAAGTTCTTGACAATACCCATAAGGAAATAGGTCTTACCAGTCGCACTCTCACCTGCCAATGCAGTAATCTTGTTCGCTGGTAAACCACCGTATATACTGCCACTCAATAGGGCATTAAACACATACGAACCCGTATCAATGAAGTTCTCCACATCACCTGCTTCAACACCATCACTCACCAGAGCCGCATACTCATTACCAGTCGTCTTAATAATATCCTTTAGAAAATTACTCATTCAATACTCCCATTGTTGTGTACTCTTAAATTAACTTGTCTATTCAGTAACCATTCCTCATAAGAGGAATAGTCATGCCTGTTAGGGTCTAGTAGATAATCTACCTTAGACTCTACTCTATCTAGTTGTTCTTTCAATTCATCAAATCTGTGTGTCATAATGACTCCTTATATAAGGTTATTGGTATCATATTATCATAGGGGAAGGGAGTTGTCAAGGGATTTTTAAATGATTGCGTAAAGGATATGGTACTGTATGGGATTTTATGGGTTTTTCGGACATTTATTAAAAAGGTTAAAATAAACATGGTTACGTTGTGTAGAGAGTGGGTTAGAATTTGTTATCTATCGGCAGAATAAAAACGAATCGCCTGTCATTTTTTGAGAAACGCAGAAAAAAAACTCTCAGAAATCTCAGCAAAAAACCCTTATAAAACAATGACTTACCCTATGGCCAAAGAAAGTGTTTGACTTATTCCTCAAATAGTGTATTATAATAGTATATCAACAAAGAGAAAGAAACAAAAATGAACGCAGTAGAATACATAAAAAAATATCAAGACACAAAAGAAGAATTAGATAAGATGTCACAAGAGTATATGGATTTAGTTCAAAAATACTTTAAGATACAAAGTGAATTAGAAGAAGCAAAAAAACAAGTTGCTGGTTGGTCTGCCATGGCTGGTAGATATGCTAGTGGACAATAATAAAGGAGATTTATATTGATAACATATTTAGACGCTACTGAGAACGGTTCTGTAATCCTTCAAGATACCACGTTTACTAACGGTGGAAAGGTTCTTTATGAAGGAAAGAATATCAATTCCATATGTGATGTGCTTATCGAACATGGGTTCGACTCTAACAACTACATGGCAGGTAGTACCATGTGTGAGAATGAGGAAGCTCAGGAGTTGTTCAATACTGCTGTTGATATATGTATTACTGAACAAAATAGTAATCCATTTTATTCATAAAAGACTTGACAAGATGAGTGGTTCTGTGTATAATAGTAATGTAGTGATTCGAGAGGTATAACATGATTTGGTATGATAAAGATTTTAACAGTAACAAGTATAAGAGTGATAACTATGTTTCACCACTCGCAGATGACTCAGCGATGCCCTGCGATACATGTCCCATGATGAATGAGTGTGCAGTATCAGGTAAAGAGTGTGTGGCCCTGAGAGGTTGGTATAATGATGGTAAGGCATATAAGAAGGAAGATGTAGGAAGATTGCTGAGGTAATCCCCTTGACATATGATGAGAGGTTATGGTATAATATATTAAGAGATTCGGTTCATGGAATACTAACGCATGGACACCACAGGTTACAAGACCCTTACTTGTGGTAAGCGAGAGGGACGCAGCTCACTAATAAGGCAGGGCACATAGGTTCAGAGAGAGGTCTTTAAGGTTGGTTGGCTCACAGTAAAGTTCCCAAACATGGGTGTGAGGATACATGTAGATGCTCTCTCTAACAAAGGTTGTCTTCTGGAGTGCGTGGGTACTAGAGACTCAATGGCTATGAGTCTACTGATAGACAAAGGTAGGGGTGACGCTGCATTGCAATATTGCCCCTACCCCTAAAAACTACATATGGTTTGGTAATCTATAAATGCAATAAGTATCCAGAGGAATATACTATGAAATACAAACATATACTACTATACATCACACTAGGGATTGCGTTGAGTCTGTGTGCTTCCTATCTCTTGTATGACGTGTTCTGCGAGTTTGATATCGAGATGGAAGATGTGAACTTCCTTGATGAGAACTGGAATGATACGCAGAAAAGACCTTATGACCCACATGGGTTAGATAGTGAGGGAGAATGAGTTACCTATTACACCCCATGTATAACTCTCTATCCACAAGGAAGCGTAAGAGTGGTAAGAAAACGAAGGAACTCCTAGTGGCTGAGAGAAAGCATAAGAAGTGGTTACTCACTATGGGTATTGATGGTAAGAAAACTAGCCCACCCCCCAAAACTTTAACCTTTACAAATGACTTAAAGGTACAAGATAATAAACCCATACATACAATGGGTACACCGTGCTATAAGAAGAAGAGATTTACAACAACCAAGACTTATACGATTGCACCAGCCTATAATAAGGGTGCGTATCAAGTCATATCAAAAGAAGAGGTAAAGAACATTGGAAAATAGACCAGCATTTGCATCACAAGATTCAGAACTCATTAAAAAATGTATACAGTTTTATATTCAGAACGGGCCTTATCTAAGTGAGAGTGAGAAGAATACCTATACACAACTCTTTCACCGTATGGGACGATTGGGTAATCAGAGTAGCGTACTGCGAGAGCCTGTGGAGAATCCAGACGCACCCCATCTGCGAGAGACCCTTTTTGATGATGTGTTATTTAATAACAAAATGGAAAAGTATGAGAAAGAGTAGTCTACAAAGATTTCGTGAGTTACTCGACAGAGAGGTCACCTATGGGAACTTCTTCTGGACTATGATAGCCCCATGGCGTTTGACGAGAGTGAAGAGAAAGATACGAGAGTTTTGGGCGTAACAGACGAAGAAATCAAAGAGATGCGTGAGATGTTTGGAGAGGGTGTCCTACCGAACCCAGAGATGTATCCGAAAAGTTTTGAGTATTACTATAAGGTCTTTAGGGTCTTTAAGTATGATAGGAGTTTCCGAGAGTGGAAAGAGAATGTCCATTATTGGAAGCCGTAAAAAACCTCGACTCGTTGTCGAGAGAAAGTGGAGAGAAGAATGTTTGAGAATATGATGTTAGTGATAAACTTAGAGAATCTAATAGGTTTGTTTTTTGTGTTTGCGTTGGGAATGAATATCTGGGCGTACTGCGAGATACGAAGTTTTCGTAAATACTTAGAGAAACAAGAAGATGAGTGGACTCAACTATAGTATGAGTGCGTATGGTTGGAAAGGGTATGATGTTAAACTGAGTACCCCTATACGTTATGAGAATCTAACTGAAGAGTTCGGTGGTATCAATTCCAAGATAGAATACTATATTCGTAAGACTGGTGATGTCATGCACCATGCGAGTAATGTCAAGGCGTCCATGACCGATTGGGACTCCCATGAAAAGAATATTCACATTAACTCTATTGCAGAGAAGGCTCTGTTTCTGTGTCAAGAAGATATGAAGACGAAGTACCCTCTGGAGATTGCTGACTGTTGGGGTGCGTTGTATACAAAGGGTGAACATACTATTGAACATCATCATTGGCCGTTCACTTGGAGTTTTTGTTACTATGTAAAGGTATCAGAAAAGTCAGCTCCTCTGACGTTCCACAACATACTCAATCCTCAATCACAAGAATTTCAAGAGATGTCCATACAACCTAAGAAGGGTGATATGTTTATCTTCCCTTCAACACTACGTCATAGTGTTCCCCCACAAGGGAGTGATGAGGAACGTATTATGGTTGCTGGAAATATTTGGTATAATTTTAACAGTACCTACAATCCAAACCACTAAATACACTCATGTTAAAGTATCGTATCGTCCAAGATAATGTGATACTACATGATGGACTCACACAAGAAGAAGCTCAAGAAACTCTGAATATATTATATTCTGGCATGACAGAACATTATACTATAGAGGAATACAATTCCCCTAGAGTAGTTGGTCTTGGTCGTGACCCAGACCTTCATTAATCCTTATAAATAACTCTGTAAGAGGAGTATATTATATGAACAGTAATCATTTTATGGGATTGGATGGATTCGTCTGGTTCACAGGTGTAGTTGAAGATAGAAATGACCCAGCAAAACTAGGTCGAGTTCGTGTTCGTTGTCTAGGATTTCATACAGAAAATAAAAACGATATACCTACAAAGGCTTTGCCATGGGCTCATGTCATGCACCCAGTTACAGACCCATCTATGCAAGGAATGGGAAATACTCCCACATTTCTTCTTGAGGGTTCTTGGGTTGTAGGATTCTTTCGTGATGCACAGGAAAAACAACAACCTATCATCATGGGTTCTCTGCCTGGCGTTCCGAGTTCTGCTGCTGATAGTTCCAAAGGGTTCAATGACCCTAATGCAAATTATCCCAATACTAAAATATCACAATCTGGACACTCAACTGGTGAGTCGGATACCAACCGTCTTGCAAGAGGTGGTGCTGATGCAGAGGCGCATCAATCCCTTATTGATAGAAGAGAATCAAGAGTAACAGATATTCCAATTGCAACCAAACCAAATTTTGGTGCAGATGGTGTATCCACAAAATTAATTTCTGAAGACCCACCAACAACTTGGGAAGAACCACACCCTCAAGGAATACCCACAAGTACGTCACAATATCCATACAACCATGTCTTTGAAAGTGAGTCTGGACACATCTTTGAAGTAGATGATACGCCTGGCAATGAAAGATTACATAGAGAACATAGGACTGGTACATCTGAAGAACTTTTTGCAGATGGTTCTAGAATGACAAAAATTGTACAGGATGACTACGAAATTGTTTATGGTGATAAAAGTGTTTTTATAGCTGGAAATGTAAATCTTACAATAAGTGGTAATGTTAGACATCTCATACAAGGAGATTATGTGCAAGAGGTTGAGGGTGATTATACTTTAAAGGTCGGTAAGAATATGTACACAAAGATAGGTGCGTTGGGTGTTGGTAACTACGAGCTAGATATACTAGGTGGACATAGTTATAGAGTTGCTGATAATCTGTATGGGGTTATTGGTATTGGAGAAAGTAGTAAATCAACTTACGATATTCAAATTAAAGGTAATGAGTCTAGACAGGTTGGTGGGGCATCTAGAACATCTGTTGTAGGAGATAACACTTATATCAGTAACGCATCATTACTTTTATTAGGAAAAACAAATTTAGTATTAAATCAAACAAATACATTAGGTACATTCAACATTGATGCACTTGGTAAATTAAATACAAGAATTACAGGAACAGTTAAAGAAACTTATTCTTCAACATTAACAACTGCTATTACAGGAGCTGTATCCGAAACTTATAGTGCTGGTCAGACAACCACAATTACTGGTGACCAAACAACTACAACTTCAGGAGTTATAAATCTAAACTAATGGCACACGAATTTCAAATAATGGATACCACAGGAGCAATCACAACTTACACAGATTATGATAGCATACCACTTGCGTCATTACTCCATGTGATTAAGTTTAAACCAGATGTTGGTACAGAGGTAGAACCACATGAAATACTATTAGAGATAGATACTCTTGATTCTGGTGAAACCGATAACTTTGTTACGGAGTCTACTTTAACAAGTATTGAAGTTGAACTTGAAACAGGGACTTCTACAGGGGGTCTTCTTTTAGAAACTGGAGATGATGTAAGCTTTGAAGATTTTACATTTATAGATGAAAGAACAATTACGGCCGGAGATAACATAGTTCTAAATGGTACAGATTCTTCTTCGACTAATGCTGACAGTAACTTAATTATGGAAAATGCTAATGGTAGACATAAATTAGTTCCAGAAGATTGGTCAACTGGTTCGGAAAATCATTTGGTATTAGAAACTGCACCAGATAATGTACCAGATAACCATGTTCACCCACCAGTTGGAGTTGAACATGCAGCAGGAGATGGACATACAGAGGAAGAACACAGGGAGATTGCATTATGGAATCACAAATTAAGTTTATTAATAACACAGGAGGATATAGCAAATGGGTAGAGCAGTAACATTTATTGGAGCATTTGATAATTACCATTGTAGTTTTCCATTTCGAGCAGTTGGTAGTGCAAATGTAAAGGTTGGTGGTATTGGAGTAAGTAGACAAGGTGATATAAATACAGGTCACTTAAAGCCTGGCGCTCCTTGCGGCCCACATGTAGCTCCAATAGCTATCGGTTCATTAAAAGTTAAAGTAAATGGTAGGGGTTGTGGTCGCATAGGCGACAGTATATCTGGTTGTACTTCTGTTGCACAAGGTCACCCCAAAGTATTTGCTGGATAATAAAAGGAGAAGAATATGGCAATACCAATATTAGATATAGGATGTGGAATAAGTAAAGACCTTAACTCTGCACTATCAACAATAGATGATATGATTAACGATATAATAAATGGAATAGGAGATATTACTGGAGCAATTGCAGATGCAGTATCAAGTGCATTAGATGCTTTGGGAACTGCTTTGGGTAAGATGCTTCCAGATATATCCAGTTTAATTCCAGACATAAGTTTATCAGGAGCAATAGAAGGACTTTTAGGTTTAGTTGAAGGGTCATTAGAATACCTTGCAAAACTTGCTGAAATTACACTTCAATTTGGACAATTTATATTGGACTCTGGATTTAATTTATTTGATATGATTGCAGATGCAGCTTTAGCATTTTTAAAAGGATTGAATCCATGTAGTGCGTTACCAATAGACGCATCAATAGGTGCAGACGGTGTTGCTAAAGAAGCTCCTGCTGCAGTTGGTTATGGTCAGGTAGCAGCTAAAAAAGAACCAAAGAAAAAGAAGGCAGACTATGGCACAATTAATAAAGACAAATCAGTAGTATCACAGGCGGACTCAAAAGGTAGAGGATTTGGGTTTGTACCAGAGGGTGCTGGAGCATCTACTGAAGCATTCATATCACAGGCGGACGCAGAGGGTAGAGGATTTGGTTTTATACCAGCGGATGCTGGAGCATCTACAGGAACAGGAACTACTACAGTTGCTGGAGTATCTACTGGAACATTAGGTACAATTGTTGGGCCATCTTTTGGAGGGTCAGGATTGCAAGCAAATAATGGAGTATCATCAACATCAACTACGTCTACTGGAAGTCTTGGAACATCCAAACCGAATATATATGGGGGAGGAGGATTACAATCTAATACAGATAGTCTTTCTGAAAACTTTATTCAACCACCTAAAAGTCCAACCCTTCCAACCATCCATCAACCAAAAGGTATTGAAAATAAAAAAGTTAGTATACCAGTAAAAGTTCAAAACACTATTGTGCCACCTGAAAGTTCAACCCTTCCAACCATTAACCAACCAGAAGGTATTAAAAATACATATGGAAAACCAAGACAAGTTGGTACTATTATTCAACCACCACCATCAAACATACCACAAGCAACTCCTAGTGTCGGTGAGTTACCAGAACATTTTGGAAAACAAAATTTTTTCCCAAGTGGCAAACCATTTTATACAAGAGATAACTTTCCTTATACAGAAGAAGGTGAAGTATTGTGGGAGAAATATCTTAACACACTTACTCGAAGAGAGAGATTGAAAGCAAACCCATTACTTGGTTGACAACAAAGGATTAATAATTTAACATAAAACTTTTTGTATAAATAATACAAACTAGGAGTCTACTAATGGCCACAAAAAAAGAGCATCAACGAAACGCATATAAAGATGCACAGGGTAACAATAACATTAGTAGAAATGTTAGACAGTATAGTGATTTAGATTTAAATTTTACTAAAAAAAGTTCTAATTCAGATGTAAATAAAATAACAGATGTTCAAGCAGTTAAAAGGTCTTTGCGTAATCTTGTTTTGCTTAATTACTACGAAAAACCTTTTCACCCAGAAATTGCTGGTGGTATAAGACAGATGTTATTTGAAAATATGACTCCGACAGTTGCCATTATTATTTCTAAACAATTAGAACAAGTAATTGCAAACTATGAACCAAGAGCAAAACTTGTTGGAATTAAAGCTATTCCAGATTATGATAGAAATTCATATGATGTAAACATTGAATTTTATGTAGTAAACACACCTACCGAATTAGTAGATATGTCAGTCATGTTAGAGAGGTTACGTTAATGGCAACAAACGATAAAAGACTTAGGGTTACGGAGTTTGACTTTGATGATGTTAAAGACAATCTTAAAACATTTTTAAAAGCACAGAACGAATTTAAAGACTATGACTTCGAAGGTTCTGGTATGAATATCTTATTAGATACTCTTGCATACAATACACACTATCTTGGTTTCAATGCAAACATGCTTGCAAATGAAATGTTTTTAGATAGTGCATCATTACGTTCTAGTATTGTTTCTCATGCAAAGATGTTAGGGTATGAAGTATCCTCACCCAAATCACCACGAGCAACAATTAATATATCTCTCGCAACATCCAAGACAACTGCAACTATGCCAGCAGGAACAGCATTCACTACAACTGTGGATGATGTAAGTTATCAGTTCGTAACCATTGCAGATATAACAGGAACTAATACAGGAAATGCCGTTCCCTTTGATAGCACAGAAATATATGAGGGGTCATATGTTACCACAAAATATCTTGTGGACAGTTCTGACATAGACCAAAGATTTATTTTAGTTGACCCTAGAGTTGATACCACTACCCTTACTGTAAAGGTACAAACTTCTGCTGATGATGCATCAACTACAACATATACAAAAGCCACAGACATATCACAATTGTCTAGGTCAAGTACTGTATATTTTTTACAGGAAATAGAAGCAGGAAGATTTGAGGTATACTTTGGAGATGGTATTGTAAGTCAAGCTATATCAGATGGTAATATCGTTTCTTTAAATTATGTTGTTACAAACAAAGAAGAAGCAAATGGTGCTTCATCATTTACTAATGGTGGTGCAATTGATACTGTTACCGACATTACTATCACTACCGTTTCAAATGCAGCAGGTGGAACAGAGGCAGAATCACTTCAGTCTATTAAACTTAATGCACCTTTAGATTTTGCAGCTCAAGGTCGTGCTGTTACTACAGAGGACTATAAATTATATGCAAGAAAACTTTTTGCAAATACCCAAGCTGTTTCTGTATGGGGTGGAGAAGATGGAAGTTATAATACAAGTAGTGGTGTGAGTGCAACTGCTGAATATGGAAAAGTTTTTATCTCTATCAAAAGTACAACTGGAGAAAACCTAACGACTACACAGAAAGACCAATTGATAAAAGACTTTGAACCTTATAAGGTTGCATCTATTACTCCTGTTGTGGTTGACCCAGAAACAACTTTTTTAATATTGGGTGTTACTTTTAATTACGACTCTAGTGCAACAACAAAAACTGCGACAGATTTGGGGTCATTGATAGGTGTAACATTACAAGATTATAATACTACAAATTTAAATACATTCAATGCACCATTTAGACATTCACAATTAACAGGATTAATTGATGACACAGATACTTCTATTCTTATGAATACAACAACTGTAACAATGGCTAGATTATTTACTCCAACAACTACAGGGTCTACATCATATACAATTAATTTTAATAACGCATTTTACAATCCAGTTAGCGGATATCAAAATTCTGTTATCGCATCTACTGGGTTTTATATTAATGGTGAAACTACTGAATACTTCTTTGATGATGATGGTTCAGGCAATCTAAGAATTTATTCTATTGCAGTCGGTGTTAAAACATATTATAGTTCTGAAGCTGGTACGATTGATTATGTAAATGGATTAATTACAATTAATGGTATATTAATTTCAAGTGTATCTAATGTAGATGGGGTTTCTTCCACGCAAGTTCGTATTACTGCATTGTCTGACTCAAATGATGTTGTTCCAGTTCGTAATCAACTATTAGAAATTGATTTTACAAACACCACAGTTAGTTCTAAGGTTGATGCAGCTGCAACAACTGGTGTAGGGTATACAACAACAACCACAGGAACAACAACTAGTACGAGTGTAAGCACAACTAAATCAACTACATCATCTTCGAGTTATTAAAAAAATGACAGACCAAAAGTCAAAATTACTGAATAAGTTATCACCACTTATTGATGGACAGGTGCCTGATTTTATACAATCAGACCATCCAATCTTTGTTAATTTTCTTAGACAATATTATCAGTTTATGGAAGCAGGACAGATTACCTATACTGCGACTGTTAACTATGTAACATTAGAAACAACCACAGTTGCATATGTATTAGAAGAGAGTGATGGGGATAGAGTTGTTACAGAAAGTGGTTCTAATGGAAGTACTGGTAAGTTTGTTAATAATGAAACTATTACAGGTGCAACCTCTGGTGCGACAGCCACAGTCCTTGTAGAAGATTCTCGTGGTTCAAAACTATTTGTTTCTTCTCAACAAAAATTTATTACAGGGGAAACAATTACAGGTGGTACTTCTGGTGCGACTGGAACTATCAATGAGTATCGTGCTAACCCCATACAAAACATACAACAACTTTTAGATTACGCAGATGTAGATAATACCATCTATGATTTCCTAGACCAGATGCGTACATCTTTGATGACTGCAATTCCTAACTCACTTGCAACAAGTGTATCTAAAAGAGATTTAATTAAAAACATCAAAGACTTGTATTCTGCAAAGGGTACAAAAGAAGGACATGAATTATTCTTTAGAATATTACTTGGTGAAGAAGCAGAAATCTTTTATCCGAACATTCATATGTTACGAACTTCAGATGGAGATTGGAGAACGGAAACAACATTAAGATGTACAGCCTTTCAAGGTGTTACTGGTGATGAGGTTCTCAATCAAATAATCACAGGTGCGAGTTCTGGTGCAACAGCCACAGTTAATGATGTGATAACATTCCAAGAGGGAATACAATCCGTAACTGAATTTGAACTTGCAAACATTGTTGGAACATTTACAGACGGAGAAGTGATTACTGGAAATTCTACCTCTAGAGATGTTGATGTATCCTTTACAGTTTCTTCAATCGTGTCAAGTACGTCTACAACAAATGACGGTATTCTTCACACCGACCAAGAACCAGTTGACCTAGAAAATCTTGGTAATAATGAAGCAACACTTATCGTTGATGGTATCGCAAAGGGTAGTGTAAGTGAAGTCCTAGTTGATGATGCTGGTTCATTATATGAGGTGGGTGATGCATTAACATTTACAACTTCTGAGTCTGATACTAAATCAGCGACTGCATTTGTAAGTATGGTTGGTGGTGGTATATTACAGGAAACTGGAACACTTGATGACATAACTTTAACTACAGATGCAATAACTTTAGAATCAGATACAAGTACATCATTACAACCATTTAATATTATATTAGAAACAACACAATCAGATTCCTTTACTGGTGATGCAGAAACAGAAGCATTTACTCTTGTAAACACTAATGCTTCTACAGACGACCTTAAAGTTTATTTAGATAATATTTTAACAGCTGCTACTAATAGTGAGGGTTCAGTAATATGGACAGCAAGTAGTGCAACACTTACATTCACAGATGCACCTGCTGTTGGTGTTCGTATATTTGTTGAAGGTAATGCTATTGATAACCTTTTACTAAATGGTACAGACAGTTCTTCTACAGATGCTGGTCATACTATACTTACCGACACCGTTGTAGAAACTCCAGACACACACAGTACTTCTACAGACCAGATAGTTCTAGAGTTTGATACCTTTGCAAATCTTTCTGTAACTGCTGAGTCAGGTGCAATACAAAAAGTATTCATACAAGATGGTGGAGTTGCATACACAGATTTACCTACTGTTACAGTTACAACTACAACTGGAACTGGTACTAAACTACTTTCTACCACAACAGACATTGGTGCTGTTGAGTCTGTCAAGATACAGAACACAGGATTTAATTATACAATTTCAAATCCACCAGAGGCAACTCTTAGAGCTCACTTTGTTTTAAAAGATGTAACAGGAACTTTTGCAAATGCAAATACTCTTACTACTCACACAGGTACAGTTAAGGGTTGGGATGCTAACACACAAATTCTTGATACAACATTTGAAAATGTTGTAAGGACAACCCAAGAACAAGCAGGAACTTTCAATGAGGGAATAACATTAGAAGAAGGTACAACCATACAGGGTCATGCTGGTATCCTATTAGAAGACGAACAAGACTTTGATGATGGTGTAAATATTATTCTTGATGGTACAGGAACAACAACTGCGACTGCAAGAACTATTAACTTCACAGTCTATGTTGCAGATGACGGCACAGGCTTACAAAATGTTTTCTATATTAACTCTGTAAAGAATCCAGTTCTAACTTTAGAAGAGGGTAACACATATTACTTTGACTTGTCAAATGTTTCTCTATACAATGCAGTAAGTACAAAACATCATCAACTAAAATTCTCTACCACACCAGATGGTACACATGGTAGTGGTGTTGCATATACTACAGGAGTTACAGATAGTGGTGCAGTAATTGATATTGGAACTGCTGGTGCATATGTTCAGATTACTGTTGCAACTGGAGCTCCAACTCTTTATTACTATTGTGTAAATCATTCTGGTATGGGTAATAGTATTATCACACCACAGTTACCTACAACTATAGACAACGAAGGTTCTGCTGTAATAATGAATGGTGAGAGTAAACATGAATTTGGAATTGCAATAGAGTCAGGAACACTTGGAAACTCCACAGACCTTATAGAACTTGAGGGTGGTGCTGGTGTAATACAAACAGAAGAAAGTATTTTAAATTTTGTTCAAGGGGAAAATAGTAATCTATTATTAAACAGATATCGTGAGAACCAATCAGCTGGTTCACAATTTATTTTATTAGATGGAATAAATTCAGATGGTGATAACGCTGGTGGAGTATTACAATCAGAGGACTTTGGTAATGTACTTATCTTAGATGGTACGGACTCTGATAGTGCAGATGTAATGAGTGGGTTCTTACTAGATGATGAAACTGGTGATGGTGAAATTATCTTAAATGGCACGGATAGTTCCTCTACAGATGCTGGTTCTAATATTATTAATGAAAATGTAATTGACTTTAGTAATAACAATGTTACCATAACAGATTCAGGTGGTGCGAGTGGTACAATTATTAATGCAGATATTGCTACAACGGATATAACTGTTGCAACCACATCTATCTCAGATGGACAATACTTTGGTGTAGAAAGTATTATTGGTGAAGACTTAATTCGTATCCAAGACTCTTACTATTATCAACAGTTCTCTTATGAGGTACGAGTGGGTGCGTCATTATCTACATACATAAACGAATTAAAGAAAGCAGTTCACCCTGCTGGGTTTGCACCGTTTGGTAAAGTTACAATTGCAACTGCTCTGTCTGCAGCCATTAAGGGTGCAAGTGGTGTATCTGGATATACTGGTAGATTACCAGAAGAAACATTCTCACCAATCCTATCATCTACTCTTGAAACATTATTTGACCAAGAATTCCAGTTACGATTACAAGCAACAAACAGTCCGATAGGAAATAAGAACGATAGGATAATGTATGAAACAGGACATGTCAATACTGACAAACTTGTTCTTGACGCATCATCAAGTACGGTGGATGCAACTAACCCTAGTGGTTCATCTTTATTATTAGAACCATTTACTATAACAAACAGTACAGCATACGATTATAATGGTACAGACTTCTTAGCATTTGAACAAACATCAGCATATAATGAGGGTATAGAGTTAGAGGCTGGTGTTGTCATGGTTAGTGGAGCAGGAAACATTGTTATTAATTCTACGGTTGGTTCAGACGGAAATGCTGGTAGTCAAATAATAACTGAGGACGATAGTACATCAGCTGGTGACGTATTTGATTTAGAAGCAGGTTCATTTGTAGATGAGTTTGATAATATCCTTGATGAACTTGGTGCTACTATTTCATTAGAAGATGGTTTTAATTCCATAGGGGATAGTGTACTTTACGAAGATGCTAAATTAGTTGCCAACCTAGACAATGGTGGTATCATGAGAGCTGAAACTGCTCGTGATGCTGTAAGTGGAACAAACGAAAGAAGTCTTACACATGTAATTGTTACAAAGATTGCTACCAGACCAACACCTAGAAGTAGAAAGAATTTATTCCTAAATCTTGCAACAAAACCATTTGGACAGGACAATCCATTGGGTGGTATTCAAATGGAAGATACTATATTCATAAGATTAGAAGAAGCATCTGCATTGAATGACCCAGATAGAAATACAATATTACTAGAAACAGGTGGTTTGCTTGTTGCAGAAAAAGAAACACAAAGATTTGTATACGATAATATTGTTCTTAACGGAACACAAGCATTAAGAACACAATACTTCCTTGTATTAAATGGTACGGATAGTGATTCATCTAATGCTGGTG
>Ga0115545_1001085_pt1 | contig 14456 bp, 30 predicted proteins | sample COGITO_mtgs_1003_FD_87188 | JGI IMG/M metagenome (GOLD analysis project Ga0115545, IMG submission 87188) | Pelagic marine microbial communities from North Sea - COGITO_mtgs_100330 | ecosystem: Environmental > Aquatic > Marine > Epipelagic | place: Germany:Helgoland, sampling site Kabeltonne...
GCCTTCAAAAGAACCTTGCGACTGGTGCACAGCGGGAAACACTGAATATGACTACTACGGGCAATACGCAGAACGCGGCGACCTCTTCTACGTTGAAGTAGGAGGAAAGAGATACCAGGTCCATTTCGCTACAGGTCAGTTTATGGATGTTACTGATAATGAACTCCACGGCGAGGAGTTTAAGAAGGTCTTAGATGTCTTGTTTGATGCACTTGCTCAAGAGTTCGGAGGTTTTAACGAAATGAACGACGAAGGAGCATACACAGCTGCACTTAAAATCGCGGAGAAATACTCTGGGTCTGACACCGCGCTTGATGCTGTTGGCCTTCTTGGTGCGCCCCAATATTGACCTGAGTGCATATTGCATTAATGCAATTTAAAATAATCTCACCAAGGAGGTTATTATGGGTGGCAAAGCTCATGGCGGAAAACGAATTAGTAGAGAAACAGCATTGAGTCTATATTCTGAGATTGTGGACCAGATGCCGACTGTAGAGAGTGTTATTTTGTGTGGGAGCGCAAGACGTCAAAAGCCCACATGCGGTGACCTCGATATTGTTGTTGTACCAGCTCAAGATTCTGAACTTGCAGATAGGCTCAATGAGTTCTTTGTCCGCATGTTTGGTCACCAAAAAAGCGGAAAGCCTGCTAAAACTGGGTTGTTTCGTGGAGTCCAAACAGAGTTCTATGTTGCCACGCCAGATAATTACGGCACATTTAAGCAGATGTGGACCGGCAGCGCGTATCATAACGTATCACTTCGTCGAAAGGCAACAAAGATGGGTTACTCGCTTTCGCAGTATGGTCTTAAATGTAAAAACACAGGCAATGTTGTAGAATTTAAAAGTGAAGAGGACCTTTACGAGGCACTCAACACACCATTTAAGAAACCGGAGGACAGGTAAAATGGCAAATACAGAAGTTTTAAAAGAGTTTATCGTAAAAGTCAAACAGCTTGAGTCTGAAAAAGAAGAATTAAAAGAATATCAGAAGCAGCTTTTTGCAGAATACAAAGATCAACTTGATGTCAAGGCATTTAAATATGCACTTCGAATTGCGAAGATTAAGCAAAAGCTTACAGACACAGAAGACGCAGAAGTCGAGCAACAGATAGAAGTACTCCTTGAGAGATTCTAGTGAAGTCGGCTGAGATTGTTGCGCTCACTGACATACTTGTTGAGTACTGGGAAAATGCCTTTCATATAAAAGAAGAAGGCAATGTGTTTAGTATTTTTGTTGAAATGGAAAACACAAATCTATCAACAAATCTCTGGTCACAGATTCCTATGAAACTTAAGAAAAAGAATGTCTTGATTTACAAAGTCCCGACTGGGTATATAGATGCAATCATTAAAAAATCATCTTGAGCCAAAGATTGACGTAGTGATTGTTGAGAAAAATACTCGAGGAAAATTTCCAGGACCAAAAGCTAAGAAAGGTACTGTAGGCTTAGTTTGGTCTACTTGGGTCTCAAATACTACATGGGCAACTCAAAAAATATCAATTCTTTCAGAATCGAGCGAAATACTTTTTACAACAAAAAAGTGTTCATCTACGATAGGTACATTTGAAGAATTTGAAAATCTAGTTGATGCCTACAACAAACATGTTGAAAAAGAATATATTCCTGTCTTTGCTTCTGCTGAAATATTACCTAAAATAGAATATTCAATACGTTTAAAAATCTTAGGTTTTGATATAACTATTGATGCAAATAGATCAACGATTGAAAAGTCAGACATGTCTTACATTCTAAATAATCCAAACAAACAAATGTACTCGGTGCGTATTGAACCCTGGGTCTTGAAAAAGTGGAATATTATTTAGTGTGCATTCTTAATGCATACATACTAAAATAACACTGTAGGAGAAAAACAATGTATATTTCAAAAGAAGATGCTTCTCGAATCCTTGCGAGAATGAAAGGCTTTGAGTATGATCTAAAATCTGTGTATCATAACTGGGAATACGATTTTCATGAAAATCTCGGTCGAAGAAATGCACTTGTTTCTATGTCGCAGGAAGTAGAAACAGCAAGGGTTCTATCTGAAAAGTTTAGCGGCGTTTCTTCCGACGGTGCGCCCGGAAAGCCTGATATTGTTATTGATGAAATCAATGCTGAGCTCGAGTGCAAGCTAACAAGTGGCTCGAGAAGCGGTAACTCTGTTACTTATGATTTTAGAACTGACTGGGATACTATTTGTAACAAAGGTAAGCTTGACTACGTTTACATCTTAGCTGATGAACAATTTGAAAAGTTTTGCTTTCTCTTTTTTGAAGGGCTTACACCCGAAGACTTTTTTCCTCCTGCTAGCGGCTCTAGAGGAAAGTCAAGAATGAACAAGGCGAAAGGAATGAAAAAGTGCACTCCGTTATTTGGCGGGTATGTTCTTCGTAACGATACCTTTGTCAAGTCGCTTAATGAAGAAATCAAAGATGCGACTGAGAAATTTAAAACTCGAATGAGTAAACTTTCCGAAAGACCAGTCAGGACAGAAAAGCAGCAATCAAAAATCAAAAAGCTTGTTTCGTCTGAAATGTCTCGCGTAGAGAAGAAGATGTCTAAGCTGCAAGATCGAATTGAGTACTGGGAAGAGTCCCCTGACAGCTACACATTTATTCTTGAAAGTTTAAAGTAAGTGCGCACTGAGTGCATAAGTAACCTAATTAATGTATAATAAAGAAGCTAACGTAAGGAGCAAATATGAAAATCAATGTTACAATCGATGACATTCCATTCGGCACTTCAATCCAGGACGTCAAGGTTCCGGATGTTCTAAAGAAGCGCATTCCGACAGGTTTGGACTATTTTGATGCTGTAATTGGCGGCGAAGGATTTACTCCTTCTATGGTTACGCTATTTACTGGTACACCAGGCTGCGGAAAGACTACAATGATGCTTTCTCTTGCAAATTCTCTGCAAGGGCACGGAGCACAAGTTGTTTTCAATACTGCTGAAGAGTCTCTTCACCAGGTAAAGATGACAACCGATCGTCTTCGCCTACGAAATTCTTTCATGGTTGGAGGTCTGGACAATGTTGAAGCACTACTCAAGGGTTGCGACAAGGTTCGAGAGACGCACCCTGATCGCCCTTTCTTTCTTATCGTTGATTCGTTGCAGTGCATGAATGATGGCTATTTCAAGAGTGGACGCATTACTTCTGCTACTTCTGAGCGATCTTTGCAAATGATCACCAACTATGCAAAAGAGCATGCAGTCAACATTCTAGTGATTGGACAGGTTACAAAAGACGGCAAGATGGCTGGTTCAAACAAGCTTAAGCATATGGTAGATTCGCACATCCACCTGTCTGTTGAAGAAAAGGATGAAGATCTTCGAGGCTGCCGCGTTCTTGAAACACAGAAGAATCGATTCGGCGGATGTGGCCACATTGTTTTCCTAAATCTTCGAAAGACTGGCTTCCAGGAAGTCGCAAGAATCTCTGCGGCCGGCATTTGATATAAAACGATCCATGTTCTTAGAGAACATGGATCGTTCGCTGCATATATATCGTTAACAGGAGAAGCGTCATGCTTAATAATTTTATAAAAATGTTTTCAATTTTACTCGGGCTCGGGTCGATCGTTTCGTTCTTTGCAATCTTTGCACCAAGCGCCCAGGTGGATACTGTGCCGCTTGGTGTGATCAGCACGCCTACGTCGTCTGTTGTATTAGAAAATCTTATTATGAATCATAGCGAAATTGCGAATGATTATGAAAGTGCTTACGGAGAATGCAGTGCAGATTGACGATCTTGTCAGTCAAGTCTGGGGCAATATTCTTAGACTAGGTGTTGTCACAGACTGTGTAATCAAAAAAGATGGTTGGCTGTATTTAGATATCAAGTGGTTCCAGGATAAAGTATACGATGCTGCAAGGTCGAGTGCTTTATCAAGTAATCACAGTTTCAAAGACGGTGACGTCGATGGTCTGTATCGGGTTGATCATGTTCAAAAGTTTGACTTTTGGAAAGTACATAAGTTTTGTGTTAAATATGCATCAAAAGAGATTAATTTTGATTGGTCTACTTGATTCTGCTGTGTGCATGTTAAATAATTAAGAATTATAATAATCACAATAGGAAGGTAGTTATGAACATGGTGCGTCTATTACAACACTGTTTCTAAAATTGCGCCAAGACAAGAAGTAACTCCTTACTACGTTGTCGCTTTTGTCAAGCACGGTAATTCAATAATCGCTGCTACAAATCAGTCTAAGTCTTCCCCTAAGTTCTTTAGAATCTACCGAGAAGGGTACAAACTGACAGCAAGTTGTGGACATGCAGAAATGATTCTTTGTGACCGCGTTAAGTTTAAAAAAGGTGAAACTGTCTACGTTATAAGATTTTTAAAAGATGGTACGCCAACAATGGCGAAACCGTGCCGTTTTTGTCAAGCACACCTATACAAAAACGGCGTTACCCGTGTAAGGTACACAGACTGGAGCGGTAAGTGGACCAAAATGACGCTTAGGCCCGAACCCCACTAAAGAGAGAAAATGAAAAATACAGTTTTGTTAATGTTGTGCTTCACTATGAGTGGCTGCCCGATTGCAATGGCATACGATACACCGAATGAGCCTGAGTGTGTTATTGATCAATGCGATGAAAGGTCATGCTCAGTTGAGACGCCTGAAGGCTGGGTTGATATCACTAGGCAACCTTATCATGAGGAGGGCAAGAAAATTACATGCCCTGTTTGGCTTATTGATCCTACGTGATACCCGGAGAATAAAGAATGACCCTTCCACCTAAAATGCCGAAGATGAACAGGGAACAACGAGACTACCAAAACAGATCAGACTGGTGGTACGTGTTTGCTGGTTTTGTCATGGGACTTTTTGTTGCTGCTATGATTTGTCACTAATAAAACCTATAATCGGAGAACGAAAAATGAAACACACGCTAACATTTTCAATGACATCGATATCGGGTGATGAACACGATGCCGAAGTAATCTTCGACACTAAAGAAGATGCTCAAAAAGCATTGAATCACATTGAGCAAAAGCCAGGCCCATGTCATAGTTTTTCAATTCAGCCTTATTGTGAACCCCAATCTATGACTTTTGATGAATGGAAAATTCGTTTTGGATAAGCTTTTGAGTGTAAACATTTAAAAGTTTTGCTATAATATAAGAGTGAGGAAACACATGTACGTAATTCAAATCTTAGACAATCACAAAAAGCCAGTCGGTCCTACTTTTTTTACAGGGACAGACGAAAAGTACAAAACATATAACGAAGGAAAAGCAGCCGCTATGATGTGGATTAAAAAGACTGGTAAACCAGATCAGTACACCATTGACTCAAGAATCATGGGCTGCCTTTAAAACTAATCGTGCCGCTTTAGCTCAGTTGGTAGAGCAACGGTTTTGTAAACCGTAGGTCAACAGTTCAAGTCTGTTAAGCGGCTCCATATTTAGGAAGCGTGACCGAGTGGTTTAAGGTACTGGTCTTGAAAACCAGCGTACTGAAAGGTACCGTGAGTTCGAATCTCACCGCTTCCGCCACTTTTAAGGAGTTAGGCATGGGACCAAAATTCTTTCAAACGATTATGGGAAGGTCCTTCTTTGAAGGACAAGTTCCTAGACTGATCAAGGTCTTAGAAAAGATTGCATGCGAACTTGAACGTTTTAACAATAATCAGGAAAAGAAATGAATAGAGACCCAATGGAGTATGTAGGGATTGTTGTTGCAATTCTCGGCATAGCGTGGTTTGTTTCAATGCTTTTAAGAGCAACCCATGTATGAATACAGAGCGTTTGTTAGAAAAGTTTATGACGGCGATACTATCACATGCGACATCGATTTAGGCTTCAATGTAATTATGCGAAATCAGAAACTTCGCCTGGTAGGTATAAATACGCCTGAAGTTCGTGGAGAATCGCGCCCTGAGGGTCTGAAGGTTAGAGACATTGTAAGATCTAGGATATCTAACAAGTGGGTTGTTATCAAGACCCATAAAGATAAGAAAGGGAAATACGGTCGATGGCTTGGTGAAATCTACGAGTCAGACGCTGAAGAATCTTTAAATCAGTGGCTTCTTAATGAAGGTCACGCTGTGGAGTATAAATGATTAATGTAAATGACAATAACTTTCAGAAAGAAGTTATCGACTTTGATGATCTTGTTTTTATTGATTTCTGGGCAAACTGGTGTGGTCCATGCAAAATGATGTCGCCTAAGTACAATAAAGCTTCTGAAGATTTTAGTTCTAAAACAGTTAAGTTTACTAAGTACGAGGCGGGCAGCGAAGGTTGTAATGACATCGCCGGCGAGTACAATGTTCGAGGGCTTCCGACTTTTCTAGCAATCTATAAGAATCAAGTTGTTGATACAATGGTGGGTGCAGGCGATGTCCAATCATTTGTCAGGAGGAATGTCGATGAGTGGGGTTGATTATGCTGATGTTGTGTGTGGCCTCGCTTGGGGTGATGAAGGAAAAGGAAAAGTTACTTCTCGCCTAGTAGACATTGAAGACTATGACTATGTTTGCAGATGGGCTGGAGGTTCAAATGCCGGTCATACTATTTATGTAGACGGCAAGAAGTATAAGACGCATATTGTTCCAGCTGGTGTATTTCACGGAGTGAAATCTGTTATTGGACCCGGGTGTGTCTTGCATGTAAAGTCTTTTTTTAAAGAACTTAAATATCTTGAAGATGCTGGGTTTGATACAACCCTTGTAAAAGTCTCTCCTCGCACGCACATTGTCACTGACGAACACAAAGAAAAAGATTCAGGTGACTATTCTAAAAGATTGGGTACTACATCCTCCGGTATCGGCCCTGCTTATTCATCCAAGACAAATAGAAGTGGGGTGAGAGCCCAGGATGTCTTACCTTCTAATCTACTGTGGAGTGAAAAATTTGAATCTTCCCCAAGGAGCTTCGGCGCAAAGGTACTTTGCGAGGGGGCCCAAGGAATCTGGCTCGACATTGACTGGGGAAATTACCCTTATGTTACTTCGTCCAATACGCTTCCTTATGCTGCTTGTAGCTTAGGGTTTCCAACACAGAAGATTAGAAAAGTTTGGGGTTGCGCAAAGGCATACGATACAAGATCTGGGACCGATCCTGAGTTTCCCGATACACTTTCAACAGACTTTCACTTGTCTTGTTTGCAAGAGTGGGGCCAAGAGTTTGGAGTTACTACAGGCAGAAAGCGAGCTGTAAACTGGTTAAACCTTGATCGATTAATTCGTGCCGTCAACATGACAGGAACAACACATCTTGTAGTCTCTAAGTGTGATATTCTTGAAAAAGCATCAGTAAAGAAAATAAAGTTTTCAGGTGGAAAGTTCGAACCTGATACTTACATGAACATTAAAGACATGAATCAGTTTGAGCACTTTGTTGAAAAGCAAATTAGAGAAAATTGCTTTGAAATCAAAACAATTAAGTTTTCTTATAGCCCAGAAATGATTTAGCGTAAGATGTCTTGCGCCCGCGCGCGCGTGCAAGCGCGCAAAAAAGAGTTTATGATATACCCACAATGGAAGGTGATGTATGTTTTCTATCTCTAAAAAGAAAGCCCGCGAGGCAATGCTTGAAGAAGCAAAGCGTCAGATGTACAGAAACCAGGTTGTCTTTGCTGAAGACAATAGGCCGGTCAACTCTGTCAAGGCACTCTACGCTGAGCTTAATAAAGAAATTTTCAGTGAAGAGCTTCCGCGCATCGAAGTAAAAATGAACGGTCGTCTTAGAAAGACGTTGGGTAAAGCATTCTACCTTCTCGAGGCAGGTGGCAAAATGCGTCCGACAAGAATCGAAATCAAGAAATCACATAGGTGGACGCCTAGATTCTTGAGAAAAGTTATGATTCATGAGATGTGTCATATCTGGGCATACCACTTTCATAACGAAAAAGGTCATGGACTAAAGTTTTGGACTAAGATGAAAGAGTTAGGTTACCCTAAAACCCACAGTTGGTCCGATGCCCAATCTTTTGAAAAAGATATTTATTCTTGAGTGTAAAAGTTAAAAGTAGAGTATAAAGTAATAACTAAAGGAGACGCTTTATAAATGGAAAACGATCTAGAGATTGAAACAGGCCCGTTCGTTGTTTTGAGTGATGGCTCAATTTTTGATGACGCGCTAGACTGCGAGGTTGCCTATCTTTCTAGCAGAGGAAAAGAAGAAGTAATTGAAATCCAGAATAGATTCTGGGATCCAACAGAAGGACCCGGGTCACACTTTAGTGCAGCAGATCCGAGTGACGTATACTCGATTCCGCTCCGAGAAATCTTGCGATTTTACTTTGAGAATCACCCAAATGAGGATCCAATGAGATGATCTACACAGCGATTTTTCAAAATGCAGAAACTGGAGATTTTTCCAGGTCGGTTACTTTTAATGCCTCCTACAGTAGAAAGGAAGCTTGGGCGATGGCTCTTGAAATGCAATGCCCAGGTTCCGAAGTCGCTGGTGTCGATGAAGACTATCTTTTCTGCCTAGTTTCAGGCGCACAGGAAGTTTGGTCTCCAGACACTGAATAGTGTGCATTTTATCATCTTATGTGTTAAAATAAACACACGAGGTAAGAATGAATAACCCAGGTATCCTCAAAGAACTTAACGAGCTTAGTACAGAAATCACCAAGCAAATTGTTGAGCATATTATTGGCAGCGATTATGAAATTACAGAAGGTGACGCCTGGTTTACAGAAGATCTAAAAGCCAGATGTGGATTGTCAGAAGGTGTTAAGAAGTTTCTTTGGCTAGGCTACCAACTTCCCGAATCAATGAACACACTTGACGAAGAGTGTGAAGAAGTAACAATCACTGTTGCTGTATTCGAAGATTTTCAGCCATCGGTGTCAGCGGACAATTGTCCACTTGATGGCTCACCTGTTGGCATGCATCTAAATGTCTTTCTGAAAGACTCAGTCGATGAGTTTGTCACTGAAGAGATTTGTAATGCTATCAGGCACGAACTTGAGCATATCGTTCAAGATGACTTCGAAGATCTTGTAGACTATCTTGACTATCATAAGATTAAAATAGCTATAGCATCTGACCCAACACTCATGTGTCTGTATCTTACTCAGCCGCAAGAAGTTTCAGCACACGTCAGAGGTTATCAGGCAGTTACTTCAAACATTCTAGAGTTTTCTAAGAAAGTAGGAAGTCTGCTCGAAGGGTACGTCGACCAAGGACACATCTCTAAAGCAGAAAAATCTGCTGTATTTTGGTGTTGGAAAGATTGGTACGACCGAAATAATTATAATACTAATATAGCTGGAGCAGATCAATGTGCGAAGTAGTTTCACTTAGTGATTATAAGAAATCTTTAGAAAAGAAAAAAGAAGAAATCGAGCTCGACAGCCTCTGGAGTCAAGTTGATGAAATCATGGACATAATTGGGGAAATTGAACCAGAACCTTACTATCATACTGATGATTCAGATATTAATGCACTTGCTGCATCAGGTATCGAAATAGGTCCTTCAGAGTCTGCATTGTTCAACGCATACTATACACTAATTCATGAAGGCCGCGAAGATTTAGCTGAACTGGTGATGGAAATTCTTAAGATGAAGTAAGTGCATAAAGGCTTACAATGAGGTAAGATAACAGGAGAGGAAGATGAAGTATTCAATCAAGCAAGATGTTGTTGATACCAAGGGTAACCGAGGTACAATTGTAAACGCTTCTGAGACTCGGGGCGGCGCTTTTTATCAAGTTCTTTTTGACAAAGATTGGTCGACTGGCAAAGCTGACTATGTACCAGAAGAAAATTTGATGCCGTTACATGCGCAACAGCAATATGACTTTGACGATAAACCTGACTGGGCTGTAAACATTGATACGCTTGAAGACATGTCTGTTCTAACAAAAGTTATGCGATAGACGCTCTGCGTTGAACTCTGTTAAACTTTAAAACTATCTATGATTGTATAATCATTTCGAAGGAGAAAAGAAATGAGTGACTATATCAAGAACGGTGTGTACTACGCCATTGACGCTGCAAACAATGAACTTGAAAGAATGCCTTATGCATTTAACGTCAAGGTTGACGGTGACAATCCATTTGCAGACAATATGCCGGCTGGTATTTACGCGTGCGTGGGATGGGGCCGAGAAGCACACGTCAACTCTGACTACGGATCCGCGTCTGGGTGGTCTAACATTCCGAGAGGACAGGAATACTACATCCTTTCAGGACAGTCTGGGGTCTTTGCTACAACTGCTGTACACGCCCGAGAAAACTATGAGTTTCTTTTTGCAGCTGGAGGTATTCGAGCGATGATCTGTAACGTCGCTCAGGATGTTTTCCATCATGCAGGTGAAGGCGCATGGGGTGACCGCGAAATCGAAGAGATCGAGACTGACATGGATATGGAAGAAGCATCGCAGTGGGACGAGGAAGCGGCGTGAAGCAGTCAGCAGGAATAATTCTTCTTGATGTAATGCAAGATCCACCGAAAGTCCTCTGTCTCAGAGCTTACGCAAACTGGGACTTTCCAAAGGGTCAGCTTGACCCCGGGGAAACTCATCAGGAAGCTGCACTGCGAGAGCTCGAAGAAGAGACAGGGTACACACCGGATGACATTCGAATGATCGGGAGTCTTCTAAATACCCCTGAGTCTGTAACTTACGGTAAGGGCAAAAAACAGAAGACTGCGACATATTTCTACGCTGTTCTGGAAAATTTTGACAAGGAACCCTACCTTCCGGTGAACCCAGAACTAGGACACCCAGAACATGATGAATGGCGCTGGGTTTCAGTGTCAGATCTTCCTGACTTGCTTCCCAATCGATTGCAGATTATTGCTCAGAAGCTGAGTGCAAGCGCTCAAAACTCGTATTAAGATATACACATAATAAAGGAGGTGCTCTTTGCATCCAAACATTCGTGAACTGGTCACGCTTATCACGACCGACATTCGTTCCAACGCTGACAAAAAGGAGAAGTGGGCTGACTTTAAGCGCAGCAACGTTGAAGAACTGACTCGTCTGCTCCAGCTTGAAGGCAAGGGAATGGATAATCCTGGCGCTCTCATCGGCATCGACTTCGACGAAGAGCGCAATCTCATGCTGCTCAACTACACTGGGCAGGCACATAACTTCCTTCACGAGATCGAGGGCGGTTGGACTCCCATTCTGCGACAGCTTCGAGGGCTGATTGTTTCTTATGATGGTGAACCTAAGATGGTATCACGTGGATTCGAGAAGTTCTTCAACTACAACGAGCTCTATGAGTGTTCTGTTGAAGGTCTCGGCGAAAAGTTTGGTGCAGATACAAAGTTTCTTGCTCGTGAAAAGGCTGACGGCCATATGATCGAGTACTTCGTTCACAATGGTGAACTCTGTGCTTCGACCCGCGGTAAGTTTGGTACTGCAAGCTCTGATCTTGCGACAGGTATGTTTAATCTTGAAACATTCAATAGTGTTGTTGCTAATGCTCCGAACGGCGTCATGTCTATCGTTGTTGAGCTAGTTCATCCTGACACTCGAGTCCACGTTGACTATGACAAGTCTCACTTGTTCTTGCTTGCTGTTTTCGACAAGGATGGTAATCGGTATGGTAATGAGATTCTTGAGTCTCTTTACAAGAAGTTTACATGCTTCACGAGACCTGCAGGGACGATGATGTCTCTCAACGATATGATTGCTGAAATCAACGATCGTGACGTTCTCAACAACGAGGGTTGGGTCATGGACTTCGACGGCTACCTTGTCAAGTTCAAGTACATCTCGTACATCGGTGAGATGGTCAAGTCCAAGCTGTCCTACAAGTACATCATGAATTGCTTGAAGAACAATCGTCTCGACAAGATGCTCTTTACTCTGCCTGAAGAGATTCGTGAGGAAGCGTATCAGATGGTTGATGTTGTCAAGGCTAAGACCCGCGCAGCGTTGTTCGCTGGCTCTTACAAGCCGCTCTACGAGCTGCACAATCCAGAAACGGAAGGTTCAAAGGGTTACTTCACTCAGGTGTGTCGGCTTTACTGGCGGGAGCATGTGATTCCGAACGGTTTGGATGATGCTCGTCGACAGTTGCATGGTCGACTTCCGCCGCTTCCATTTGCCTTTGCGGGATAACTTCTTGTCCTCCGAAAATCGGCTTTCCGGCGCCTAGTTTGACGAGGAAGAAAAGCCCTACTATTATACCGCACATCATCCAGACCAATGCAACCTCGACTATTCTTGCTTCCCGCATAAAGTAAATATGCTTGGTGTGCAACTTTGTCACTTGTTTGATACAATATAAATGTTGACGCATGGAAACAATTAACTTTACGATTCCTTTTGGCGATACAGCTGATCCTGAAAAGGTCGCGTCAGAAATCGCTAAAGACCTGCAGTTTCAAAGCTGGATGCTAAGAAAGTCTGAAGAAGGTGCTGAGGAAGAAGGTATCGCTGCTATAAAGTTTACACTTATGGGATGGACAACAGAATGGTGATAGGAAAGCGCGTGTTTCATCATGCTTACGGTGCAGGAACTGTTCTCGGTACCCAAGCGATTAAGTCGGGTAGTCTGATTGTTCAAGTCGTATGGGACGACCCGTCCCTGTCACAATGGCCAGGTGAAGAACCACTAGAGTCTTTCTGGACTAATCTTGAAGATCTGGAGTATGAAGAATGACACGTTTTATTTTACTATTTCCGTTAGTTGCCTGTTCTAAAGTAGACTACGACGATCTCGATACAGGCACTTTTAAAGAAGTTATTTGTTCACACCCAAACTCTCAGTTTGAGGCACAGGTAGAAGTAAACTATTCTGATGATGGATTCACTTCAGTCGAGTTTGTACTGGGCCAGAACGACGAGTTTTGGATTACAGACTTGAAGCGCCCTGACGAAGATGTCATGACTTGGAATGCGACAATGCAGATTCTCGAATTCGACTGTTACGCAAATTTTACATACGACTTTATTGTTGAGGACTAGCCATGACTGATTTTGCTGGATTGCTATATCTTTGGATTGTTTCGGGATTTTTAATTGTTTTTTTCGGTATTCAGATTTGGGCCCTTGATTTTTTCTTAGACAAGTTTAAAAACAAGTTCGATGTTGGCAGATTTTTTACTCCGCTTTATCTCTTCATTGTTTGGATTTTTGGAGGAGAATTTATTGCGTTTGGTTATCTTCTTGCTTGTTTGACAGAATAAAGTGCAAAAGTCACAAAAAAGAGTTAAAATAAACATGCCAACAACAAGGAGGCCAATCATGGCTAAGGCAATTGACAACGCAACAGCTGTTCTAATTTCAGACATTCAGACAGGTGACACACACCCTAATCAAATGATTGCAACAGAAGCAGTAAGACTTGCTGCGCGAGGCTTTGTCAAGCTTACAGCAACCGGAGATCTTGCAATTACTAGCAAGGCACATAGAGCACTCCGACGATTTGAAAAGCAGAACGAAATTGCTGTTGCAACTGAAGCTGTTCGTGGAGTTATCGATGAAATCCTTGTCGAACCAGGTGCTGTCACCCAGCATCGCGCGGTCTGGAATGCAGTCGGTGGTCCTGATAAGTTTGAGCGTGACACTGTTCTGCAGGCACTTAATGTGCTAAAGGCCGAGGGCGTTCTCAACAATCATCGGACTAGTGGCAATAACTTCCAGATCTTCTGGAAGCGTGCTGATGATGTTGTTCCTACTCCTGACTTTGAGGAGAACTGATGTATCGAAACGACAACACTGGTCTAGGCCTTGCTTCTCTTTTTGCAATCGGCATGCTCGCGATCATGTCTGTTGGCGTTAATGAAGCAACAGAGTTTGAAGACACAATTACAGTTGCTAAGTCCTGGACCAAGATGCAATGTGACGAAGGCGGAAATTGTCATGAGAAGTATCTTGTCCGAGCTACTTCGGGAGAAGTATTTCAGATTACTGACTCTCTGTATCGAGCTCAGTTCCGAAGTAGTGATATTTGGTCTGTCATGGACCCCGGAGAAACTTTCAAGATCAAGGGCGATGGGTATCGATTCGGCTGTACCAGCTCTTATCGACGTATCTACAGCGTAGAGGCAGTAAAGTGATGAAAGAACTTTATTTGGTAGAAGTTGTTAGATTTGGAAATCCAGATTTGGGAGTGCATGTTTTCGGAGTTTTTGATGACTTTGAAAAGATTGCACCCACTATGGCAGAATACAATGCCTACAGGGGCGGAAAATATCCCGAGTATTACGTCACTAGCATCGGTGTCGTAAATCCTACAGATTCTGAGTTTAATAGACGACATGGATATAAAGTTGAATATTAGTGTGTAAATGAAGCAAAGATGAGTTAAGATATAAAGGTAAGGCAGGAAACAAACCTTACAAAGCGGGCCTATAGCTCAATTGGCAGAGCATCGGACTCTTAATCCGCAGGTTCCAGGTTCGATTCCTGGTGGGCCCACCATTTAAAACAAGTAAGGGGGATTAGCTCAGTTGGGAGAGCAATAGCTTTGCAAGCTATAGGTCGTCGGTTCGATCCCGACATCCTCCACCCTTGTCCGCTGGCA
>Ga0115545_1001090_pt1 | contig 14408 bp, 15 predicted proteins | sample COGITO_mtgs_1003_FD_87188 | JGI IMG/M metagenome (GOLD analysis project Ga0115545, IMG submission 87188) | Pelagic marine microbial communities from North Sea - COGITO_mtgs_100330 | ecosystem: Environmental > Aquatic > Marine > Epipelagic | place: Germany:Helgoland, sampling site Kabeltonne...
TGTTTGCAGAAGTTCGCTGCAGTCCACTCTTCAGTCCACAACCATTTCAATCAGGAACGCCACTTCTACTCACGAGACAATTTCAAGCTAAACCGTGCCGCCGCTCTTACTGAGTGGCGCCAACTATTCAGCGCATAGGTTCAGGCAGCGCCTACAATCCGATGCGAGTTCTCATTCGTCTGACAGCACCTGCGCGAGCAATCTGATGCGAGTTCTCATTAGTTTAACAGCTGCAAAAATACAGTACCATTTTGGCAAATTTCACGGAATTCATTTTCTGGAAATAAGTAATCCTGATACAACCATTAAGTAGGCAAGGCCATGAGATATTGTGAGCGTTTCTCCAAGAAATGAAGCCCCCAAAATACTCGCAAAAATTGGTACAATATAGCTGTTGGTTGAAGTGAACAGAATACCTTCCCTTTTGATAAGAATGCCCCTGATGAATGTCGCAAGACCAGTGGCTATAATACCAAGCCATAAAACACTGAGAACGCTTGTCATAGGTGGCCACTGTTCTGGAAGTGAAATGAGAAATACAGGCACCGCAATAATGTTGCCAGCAAGAAATGCCGACGCAACCAAAGAAAGTGGTGAAATGTTAGGCGCAGTCTGAAGTTGAACTCCGCCTGCCGCAATGCCAAGAGCAGCGAATAGTAACACTAAATAGGGAAGTAGTGATAATGTACCAGAAAAATTTGCATCCGAATTAATTGAATCAGTTCCATTACCCGCCAGAAAAATTAGTCCAATACTTCCAATGGCAAAGCCAACCCATTTGAGTGGAGTGATCGGTATTTTTAAAAAAATACGAGAAAGGACCAATACCCACAAAGGAATTGAAGCAAATGAAATAGCGGCCGCCGATGAGCTCACAAACTGTAATGCCCAGGGCAGAGCCAAAAATGGAAGAGTTGAGAAAGCTGTCCCATAAATAGTAACAAACTTCCAATGTGACAGTGATTTCACCAGAGATTGGTTAAATACCTTCAGCGCAACTAGCAAAAATACACTAGCAAAAACAACTCTGAGAGACCCCACCGCCATCGGGCTAAAGCCGTTCATCGCTATCACCGAAAACATAAAAACCGATCCTAAACATGTGGAGAAAGCAATCAGGAGGATAATCGATGCTGTTTTTGATTTTAGTTTCATACGCTCAGCTTAAACTTTCATTCATCTATTTTAGTTCGGTATTGAATAAATTAGCCATATTAGAGGTAATTCAAATAAATAAGGCGATCTAAAAAGCTGACTATTTTCTCAATTTTACAAGCTGCTGATCTAGCTGGCTCTTATTAAAATTATAAAGTAGTAAAAATCTAACCTAGCAATAAACTTGTCTTAGCCCGTACGACGCATTTTTTGCAAACCGAAAAAGCCAAGTAAAACTGAGAGACCAATTCCATTAAGCCATGCGGCACTTGAAAAGGCCTCCAGTGGACATAGAATGGCTAATCCAACACTAATTACTACAATACGTTCAGGCACTGGAAGATTCCGGCCCATAAATCCCACAATGCCTCCAGTAATCGCGTAAACACCCACCAAAGATTTTGCCACAGTTACCGCGATAATTCCCCCGGAACCGTAGAACAACAACGCTGGGGAAGCCGCAAAGAAAAATGGGATTAGATACGCAGGCCAAGCTATGCGGACCGCCTCTACCGCAGTCGCCATAGTTGGAGCCTTGGCCATGTTAGCCGCAACAAAGGCCGCAATAGCCACAGGAGGGGTCAGCATAGATAGCATGCCAAAATAAAGTACAAACATATGTGCGGCCATCGGCTGCAATCCCAATTCCACTAATGGTGGGGCCGCAAGAGATGCAAGCAGCAAATAAACTCCCACTGTAGGTAGCCCCATGCCCATTACAATGCACACTAGCGCAGTAACGATGAGCAGAAGAATAAGACTAGATTGGCCAAGCTGCACCAAAAAAAATCCAAGTCCAAATGACAAGCCTGAGCGCGCAACAAGCCCAATTATCATACCAGCAATTGCACAGATCAGAATAATCTCAACTGCAGCTCTGCCAGTAGAGACCAACACTCCGATTAATACCTGAAAAGTAACTCGACTGCCGTCATAGGTTTGCACCAAAGACAATGCAAGCAATACTAAAACAGCAGCTAGAGCAGCTGTCTCAGGACGCAAATTAAAGCTAAACAACCCAAGCAAAAGCACCATAAAAGGCATGAAGACGAACCAGCCTTTACGCATTATACGGCCCATCGGTGGGATCTTCTCTTCTGCAACACGAGAGATCTTTAACCGCCCTGCCTCAAGGTCTGCAAATACAAATACGCTAAAGTAGTAAAGGAGCGAAGGTATAAGAGCAGCCAACATTACATCGATATAGCTAGCCTGTAGGTTTTCGGCCAATAGGAATGCAGCGGCCCCCATGACTGGTGGCATCAACTGACCACCAGTCGAGGCTGCCGCTTCAATTGCAGCGGCCGTCTTGGGCCGATATCCACCATCTTTCATCATTGGAATGGTAATCGCTCCGGTCGAGGCCACGTTGGACACTGCACTGCCAGAGATCGATCCAAAGAAAGCGGACCCAAGGATTGCAATCTTACCGGCTCCACCACGTTTCCGACCCGCTAGTGCCAACGAAAGATCCGAAAAAAACGCTGACCCACCTGTCGCCAATAAAAGTTGAGAAAGAATTAAGAAAGGCACCACGACTGCCACCGCAATTGATAAGGCCGCACCGGCAAGTGATGCACTATCCAACATCAGAAAAGTGATTAACCTGTCAGGAGCAATCGATCGGCTTTGCAGTGGCCCTGAAAAGTTATTTGCAAAGAGGGCGTAAAGGCAAATACAGCCAAGAATAAAAATCAAACTCCACCCCATGGTTCTGCGCACTGCATCTAGCAATAGTACAAAGCCAGTTATCGAAACGATTAACGCTTCGGTGGGATGGTAAAACACATTTTCAGACAAAGTGGGAAAGCGTACTGTGAGCCACGCACCAAAGCAAAGCGAAGCTATCGCGGCTAACCTTGACCACCAGAGAGGCCCAGATTGGCTTGTAATGAACGCAACCGCCATGGCAAAAGCCAATGCCGCTATCAAAACCTGTTCAGAATAGACCCGCCAGCCAATCCATAGTGGCGCACCCGAAGACCAGAGCACCGCCGTTAACGTGATCAGCGCGGCGAGAATACCGGTTATAGGTATTCCGCCCCGCATTTTTCTTTCAGTGTTCTTATATTCCACAGTCGTGTCTCTGATTATTCAATCCAGACACCCATTTCCTTATAAAATTTGATGGCACCAGGATGGTAGGTTAGGCCAAGTGGCGTACTCATCTTCTCTTTTGTAAAACCGTTCCAAAATGGTCCAGCTGCCAGTAAGTCAGCTTCTTTTTCCCAAAGTGCTTTTACAGACTTGTAAACCATGTCATCGGAAACATCCTTGCCCGCAAACAGAGTGTAATCGAACACGTTCACATTTGTAGGTTTGTCGATTCCTGGCACACTGCCTGCAGGCATTTCTTGCAAATACATTTGAGGCAAAAATTTACGCGTACGAGCTAGAGCTTCCGGAGTATTTTCGAATGATAGATACCTTATGCCAAAGGAGGCATCATATTCACGGCTATTAGCTGCGCCTACAACGACAATTGCCACGTCCGCAGAGCCTTCAGCAAAACTTGCCCACATGCGGGGAAAATTAGGCACGGCGACACCGTCAACCTGGTCAAGGCTCATATTAGCATTAGCAAAATAGCCTTTAGTCACATAATCACCCAACGCCTTATCAGCGAAGACTGGGACTCGCCTTCCCTTCAAATCCTCAACACTTTTGATGTCACTATCCTTGCGGACGATATAAGCACTGCGAAATGGCATCAGAGTGGCAACCATTTTTAGGTTTGAATTTGGGCGCCCTTCGGACATGCCCGTTCCATTAACCGCATAAGTCAACTGCACAACATTCGCGATTCCGAACTCAATCTCACCTGCGTTCACAAGGGGGATGTAATCGGCAGTATTGGCCAGTTCCTGTGGTCGGATCTGCAATTCGCCCACTTCAGAAATCGCTGCGGCCAGCGTTCTGCCTATCTGGCTGGTGCCACCGCGCGCCGTAGAACCTAGAGCCGCAAGTTCAGCGACGACAGCCGAAGCTCCTAGTGCCACCATGAGGGTAAGACTTGTAAGATATTTCAGTTTCATATTCATTAACTCCCTTTTTGTTTAGTGTTTTTCAAATAATGGCCCATGACCAGAAAACTGGTCGTAGATCCCCATCGCCCGTAACGAATGCCAATAGGTGGCCGCATTTATCGCTACAAAAGGTTTACCGTACTCCACTTCCAACTCAGTACAGAGCTCACACATGCTCAAATTCGTGCCCACCTGCACAAAGGCATCAACATCATCACCATCCATTTCGGCTACATGAGCTCGCAGCGTGGCTTCTTCCACTTGGGCGATAGCGACTGGGCTAGAGCATTTAAGCCCACGAAATCGTACAACCTCAAATCCACAATCCTGAAAAAATAAAGTCACGTTCTTGTCTGAAACTGGGAAATAGGGTGAGATTACCGCAATTTTCTTGGCACCAGTCAGGTTCAAAGCAGCTTCGCAGGCAAAAGATCCGGCCGAAACCTGCAAACCACAATGGTCCGATAATTCTTGCATTCGCTGTTCCGAAGCCGCGCGCCCATCCCAAAACATCAACGCTGACATCCCCATGATCAAATAATCAGGTTCACACGTCATACATCGATCCACAGCGTCATACAGAGTGGCACCGATGGCATCAACAAGGGCGACAAACTCTTCATCGTTTTGGACTTTCATATTTGGGATATGTATTCGGCCAAAATGGTTAGTCACGCCGCGCACGCGAAAGTCATCCATATCAGGCTGCACTATTGTATTAGTAGACGGCGCAACTACAGCAAACTTTGAGCGCCAACCGCGTGCATCTTTGGGCATAAAAAACACCTCCTGATTCATTAACAATAAGTCAAACATAGTTTTTAGTGTCCGTCAACAATTTGTCCGGACAACTCGGGAAGTTGCAGAGTAAATATGTTCGCTTACTTAAGATTCACACCACCGCGTGTTAAATAGTCAATATGAAAGAAATACACTGCCATTCCATCACTTATACAGGTAACGGAACGGGGGGCTCATGAAGCTAAGTTTTTAAATTTGTCCTTTAACTCTGACCGAAAAGATCGCCTTTGAGGTCGGGCATCGCACTAAAATTTTTGGTTAGATTTTTTGGAACTGCCCGATTCGGGAAATGTATTTTCAAGCCATTATATAGCCTTCATGGCTTCGGCCACAGCTTCGGGAACACTACTGAACTCTACCGAGCCTTGGTGTCCAATACTGAACCAACCTCGTCCATCTTCGGGATCACGGCGAAACTCATCAAACCCATAAGTATTATTTGGGCGGATAAAAATATCTATACAAATGTTGTCACCAGGCAAATTGATCGATTTAAGTACTCTATTTTTATGATCCATAAAAATTTTAGTCTCATTATTAAGTAATAGGATAAAAGACAGCCGTTGGCGGAGCAGTATTTCATTAATTATGGCCAGCTCGGCTACAAAAAATTTACCTACCGTTAAGGTAATCGTGTAAACGTGTATTCCTATTTGTTAAGTATCAGCTTAATCATTTTGTGACCATAACAGCTCGGTCCACAAATTTAGTAGTCAAAACTTCATCAAACTGAATACTCGGCAAACTTGGATTCAATGAGGCGAATGCTTTAAGTTGTTTGTTCCAATGGTCTTTAGACATTTCACCGTCAATAGCAAAACCCTTTGACTGCCGCTCTTGCAGCCAAATCTGTTCGATTTCTTTTGGCGCGAGTTTGACACTTACATAATGCTCAAACGTTTGCAGAAAGGCTTCAAAACTTTCGTTTAATCGCTGTGATGCAGCTACAATTCCTTTTGCCAACAATTCAAGTTTTTCGGGTTCAGCATGTTCGTATGCTTCTGTGGTTGCTAACACGCCGTGAGGTTGCACTGGTACCAAAACTTTAAGATCAAAAAAGCCAAGCAGCAATTTCAAGCTGTTGTCAGGATCGTTAGTTAAAGCTAATGCTTCTTCCACACGGATCAGCGAAACATCGGCTTGCCCTGATAAAAGCTCTGCGATGCGTTCAGGAGGTGGGCCTGTGACGCGCCATTTAATATCATCATCCGTTATGGGCAATTTTGCTACAATTGACCGCGCCATGTGGTGGCTAAGAGCGCCAATACCATCAACGGCCCAAGATGCGTCTTTCAAATCAGCAGTTGATTTTATATGCGGCTGGACAACGAGATTTTGAGCCAATGCGCGCGCCATTGAGGCTATAATCCTCATGGGGTGGCCCTGCGACCGGAGCTGTAGCACTGGACCTAATCCACCATAGGCAGCATCAACTTCACCATCCAGTATTTTATTCATCGCCTTCACCCCACCAAAAGCAGGTGTCCATTCAACTATCAGGCCGGCATCTTCCCATAAGCCAAGATGGCTGGCAGCCGCGCAGGCAATATCATCCACTCCAAAAGTTGGTCCAGCGCCTGATGCTAATCGGATATGATGTTTGGCCATTTATCGCTCCTAACGGTTGCTATCCTAATTTATCGCTTCGGCATCACGCAGTGACGCAATCATTGAAGACTTTAGCACAAATTCGTGGTGACGCTTGTCGTCGGCCACTACGGCGCGCATGTCGTCATGAAATAATTTACGCTCTTGGGGAGTCTTAGCAGCCATCATCTTACGATTACGGATTGATTGCTGCTGAACTGTGTCGATACAGACCTGTCGTCGCTGGCGTTCATACAGCCCAAGCATAGATTCGGCTTCCGCTCCATCATAAATCTTACGGATTTTATCAACAAGGTTTATGGCATCATGTACCCCTCCATTTAGCCCCATGCCGCCCAGTGGATTATTAAGATGCGCGGAATCGCCAGCCAGTAAAGCGCGCCCGGAGAAATAACGATCGGCTACGCGCTGCTGCACACGATATGCTGTTGAATGTTCAATCTCATAGATCCCATCTTTAGGACATAATGCTTGAATGCGCGCGTCCTGTTTGATTTTGTCATACATGTCAGCTTCACTTGCGTCTGGGTCAGTGGGTACCATGATACGCCATAGCGTTGGTGTGCGCAGCAACACTACCCATTCGTCAGGGTCAGTAATGTAAGCAATGTTTGCAAGATTAGGAATGGCATCTTCAAAACGATAATCTGTTGACATTGTGAGAAACAATTCAGGTATTGTGGTGCCCTCCAGCCTGATTCCGGTACTTTTGCGTACGACGCTATTTGCACCATCTGCACCAATGACATAGCGGCCACGGTGATGTCGCTTTGAGCCGTCGGCATGTTGTACAGTAAGCGATGCCCCACCATCATCTTGAGCAATGTCGATTACCTCAGCTGCGTAATTCAGATCAATCGCGTCGTCGGTGTCTGCGAGAGCGTCCAACGCAGTTGCCAGTTTCCATTGCTCACACTGTAATCGGTAAGGGTGGTTTGTTTCATTTTTCAATAGGCTAAGATCAAAGGTAGCTACTTCGCCTTCCTGTCGGTCACGAAATTGCCAAGTTGGGCAAATCAACCCCTGATTAACAAGTGTTTTCGTAACGCCAATCTGCTCCAGCATGTCAAGTGTCGGTGGGTGGAACGTCGAAGCTCGGAGGTCTTTGGGGATGCCTTCAGAACGCTCAAAAACGCTAGAAGGTATCCCATGAAGGGAAAGAAATGAAGCCAACACAAGCCCCACTGGTCCACCGCCTACAATAAGAACTGTGTCAGTATTTGATGTCATTGACATTTCCTTCGATTTTTACAATTTAAGATGCAAATTATAGCCATATTATGCCGGAAAAAACTTTTATTACATGATAACAGGTGCCTCACAACTTTTTGATCTGGCCCCCGCAGAGGCAACTGGCGAAGCCACTGTGTCGTCCCACGCTCGGGCGATGAACCGGCCACCCGTTACTCCGTCCGACAATGCTGAGCTTAGCCATACCGCACCTCGACGCATGATAGATGCTGGTAGAAGATTGCCATCCGCGCCGCGCCTATTGATGCCACCTGGGATGAAATCAGTATCTGAGGCACCACCAGGCAGATAGACATTCACAGTTACACCCGTGTTTTGAAGATCTTGCGCCCAAATACGTGATGCGGCTTCCAGTGCTGCCTTACTGGGCCCATAGGGGGCATATCCTTGGCGCACCAAGGTTTGAGTGGAAGTAGATATGTTGATGATTTTTCCACAACCGCGGTTCACCATATGTTTGGCCGTGATGCGGGTAGTGAAAAACGCGCCATTTACATTGGTATCCATAATTGAGCACCAATCCTCAGGCTCAGTGTCCCAAAATCGCGTTGGTTCTACGTTGAATTTTTCTGAGACCTGACGCATGCCAAGCCCGGCATTGTTAATTAATACATCTAACTTACCAAAAGATTTTATGGCGTTAAGCACCAACGCCTCACATGCATGATTGTCAGTCAAATCGGCGACACACTGATAAATTTTCGGTTTTCCTTCCAAGCCCTTTGCGATTTTTTTCAGCTTATTATAGGTGTCTGACAAAGCACTGCTGTGCCGTCGACCTGAAATCATAACATCAGCGCCAGCCTCAACCAACGCCTGCGCCATCTCACTGCCAAGGCCACGTGATCCGCCCGTGATTAGGATGGACCTCCCTCTAAGAGATATTGAGTTCGCCACTGTCATCTTTTGCCGTCCGATCCAAGACCCATGCCTGCAAAGCTACGGCGTCTCTGCCCGATTATAGCGGCGCTCCCTACAGTAAACATTTCCTCGAAATTAGGCTTCAGCGATTTGGTTTTATACTTATAAATAAAATAAAAATTCTTTCTATGCTCAAGATAATCAGTCATATTTTAGCCCCGTTAGGTTTCAAAATTTCAACAGATACGTGTGTGTGGCAGCCAATTACTTTTTTAGATGTATCCCACATCAGGCTGTGTCGAGACAGATTTACAAATTTATATGCACAAATCAACAGGTATTTCTATATTTGTTCGAACAAATTTATTCATACAGTTCAGTGCAGCAGCAGTTCTATAGTGCTGTGCGCTAGTGTTACGGTGGTTGAGTTGCCTGACACAGACTGAACCAGTTCTTCACAAAGGCGATAAGTACAGCATAGGTTTTACCCGCAAAAAATATTGGATTCTTATTTGCCGCCGCTGGCCACTGCTGTTTGAGCATCCGCATGGGTGGGCATCTTTATCGCTGCTAGCCCCACTTCAGGATGCCCCAGTATTCCAATTGCAACACTATAAGTTTTGCTTATGGAGGCGCTAGAAATAGCTCTTCTTCTGCAACGTAATATTTAAACTTACGTCCAACAATATTTTAATGTCTCTATCATATACAACAAATTGTATTTAGTTATTGCCGTACAAATGAAAACCCAACTGCAACCGTTATATTACTCGTTGCCAGAGAGATTATTTATTTGCAGCCCCACGATTACTATCTATCGTCATTTTATAAACAAACTGATCAGCAGGGTGCCAATTGAATGAAGCAATAATGACACCATCCTTGGTAATATAACGGCGAAGGAGTTGGAGGGCTAAAGCATCTGGACGCAGTCCGAGTTGTCGGCTTATGCGCAGCGGCATGGCGAGCGACCTAATTTCTTGCACAACCTGCTCGATTGGTTCGCCACAATGTTTTTCCAAAAGGTTAAAAAATGCTCCCCTATGCTGTTCAAGCGTATCTATCTGGTCCCCAAAACGAGGCGGGATATAGCTTTCAATCATAGCAATTGATCTCCCACCGGGTTCTGTCCACCGAACGCCAGTAATGCAGAACCACTCCTCCCCTGCCTTTCCGCCCACACTTTTGGCAAGCTCATCATCAAGAACGATGCGTTTTGTGCCATGGACGACAAACCAGGTCTCCAAAGCTACTTGAAATAGCTCTTCTAAGGTTTGTATAGACTGGAGATAGCTACGCCTTGGGTTGCTCGAGACAACTTCAGTCCCACGACCTTGAGTGCGCGAGACATAACCAAGTTCGGTTAATTTGCGCAATGCCTCTCGAACCGTAAACCTGCTGGCCTTGAATTCAAAACCAAGATCGGCTTCCGTAGGAAGTAATGATCCAACAGGATATAGCCCCCGCGATAGGCGATCTTCCAAATCCCGCTGAATTCTGCGATACCTTGGCTCACCATCTTGCACTGCAGGAACCTCTCAAAAATCAGCGTCAAAAACGACCTATATTTACACTCTAAACATCATAATTTACCACGTACGTCAATAAACAAGACCGGTGGCGCACACAGGTGGTCTATTATAAAGAGAGACAAAGATATGGACAAATATATTAAAATTCCTTAAGTTTAACGAACAAATTGAGTCTGAGTAGAGTATTTTCCATACATGCGCGCTAAACAATTTTGAAAGCTTGTCAAATGACTTGGGTTTAATTGCCATTTTATACACTGAACTTAACCCCCTAGGTCTGATTGTGGGATTAAGTAAAAATCAGGTTTAGGAAAAAACTAGGCCAGCAGAACTTGATGATTGCCCATATTCTTGGCCTACTTACGGCCCTTTAAACGGAGAACATTACCAATGCCAAACAAAGCCATGAAGTCAACTCTTGATGATGGCGGGTTCATCCTTGCACCAGGCGTATTCGATCTCATCTCGGCAAAAATTGCTGACAAAATGGATTTCCCTGCGCTATACATCACTGGATACGGCACTGTAGCATCCTATCTCGGCGTACCAGACGCAGGAATAGCGACCTACCGAGACATGATTGAGCGAATTTCTCAAATTGTAAAAATGACCAATACACCCGTTATAGCCGATGCTGATACCGGCTATGGGGGCCTGCTTAATGTGCGCGAGACTGTTCGCGGCTATGAGGCCGCGGGCGTTACGGCAATGCAGATGGAAGACCAAGAATTTCCTAAGCGCTGCGGCCACACGCTAGGACGTCGTGTCGTTCCGATGGAGGATATGGTGCGCAAGCTAGAAGTAGCATTGGATAGTCGTAGGAACGATGATTTTCTACTGATTGCGCGCACTGACTCACGAACTTCTCTGGGCTTAGATGAAGCTATCAAGCGCGGCAGAGCATACCAACAGGCTGGCGCTGATGTCATATTTGTAGAGAGCCCCGAAAGCGAAGACGAAATGAAACGCGTGCGTGACGAAATTGATGGACCGTTGTTTGCTAACATGGTGAACGGTGGACGCACGCCATTATTGTCTGCGGAAAAACTTACGGCGATGGGGTACCAGATTGCGATCCACCCAGCAGTTGGTTTTTTGGCAATCGGCCACGCGCTCAACCATGCCTATGCCGATTTGCTCCACCATGGGGAGACCACCAAAGAGGTGCCGCTTTATTCCTTTGACGAGTTTAATAAACTTATTGGCTTTGAGGATATTTGGGAGTTCGAAAAGAAGTTCATAAGCTGATACATGGAGCTCCATAAAAAATGCCATCCCTGACTGTTTCCCCAAAGGAGATTTTTATGACGGACGCAATAAATAATTATGCTAATGTTTACAATAATAATGTGGGGTTTGGTCAAAACCCTGCTCTGATCATGGTTGATTTTGCACATGCATATTTTGATATTGATTGCCCACTATTCGCGGATGTTGAAGATGCGCTAGAAAGTGCACTTAGGGTTAGAGACGCCGCGCATCAGGCAGGTATTCCTGTTTTTTTGACCCGTGTCATCTATCAAAAAAATGGGTATGACGGTGGCCGGTTTTTCGAGAAAGCCAAACCGCTGGAGGCCTTCATAGAAGGCCGTGGCACAGCTGAATTTGTCAAGGGACTGGAGCCGCGCGAAAATGAAACAATCATCACCAAACAATATCCAAGCGCATTTTTTGGAACTAGCCTTGCCTCCACACTACACGCCGCAAAGTTGGATAGTGTAATTCTGACAGGTCTGACCACAAGTGGCTGTGTACGCGCTTCTTGTGTCGATTCGATGTCACATGGGTTCACAACCAGTGTCGTGAGAGAGGCATGTGGCGATCGCCACGAAGCACCGCATCAGGCTAACTTGTTTGATATGAACGCCAAATATGCTGATGTTGTTACTGAATCTGATATCTTATCCTATATGAAAACGCTGGCATGAGTACGGTTGCAATTATTGGAGCAGCCGGTGGCATTGGTCGAGTTCTTGTGGATGAGCTGAGTGCAAATGGTAGCAATGTAATTGCCTTGGATCTTCCCACTTCCCTACGCGCTCACCCTTTAAAATGTACTTCAATACCAATTGACATACTTGACACCGAAAGCATCGATCTAGCTACCAACATTGTCAGAAGCATGGATTTGGAACTTGACGGGTTGGTAAACCTTGCTGGTTACACCAAGGGTGTGAGGCCCTTGGTCGAGATAGATTTAGCCACTTTTGATGATACCATTATGGGTAATTTAAGGGGTGTTTTCACAAGTACGCGCGAGCTGCTTCCGCTTATGGCTCAAAATGGATCGATCGTGACTGTTGCATCGGGCTTGGCACAATCCATTCGACCCGGGCATGGTGCCTATGCGATGGCGAAAGCAGGTATAATTGCAATGACGAAAACTCTAGCCATTGAGGAATCTCCACGTCTACGAGTAAACGCAGTCGCGCCAGGGCCAGTACAAACTGCCTTTTTGACCGGAGGCACAGGAGTTTCCACTGAAGATCAGGCATGTATTATCGATGTTGAAAAATTGGCGTCAGCAACACCCCTAGGGCGGATAGCCATTCCCACAGATGTAACGGGCCCAATCAGATTTTTACTCAGTGAGCAAAGCGGTTTTATGACAGGTCAGGTTCTATGGATTAACGGAGGAGCATATATGCCATAAGTGGTACCCAGTCTAAAAATATGGGGTCGTCTTGAAAAGCTGGTCAAGATTTGCCCTTCTCTTCGAATGAAGTAATATTTAAGCATTTTTTTATTTGGTAAATTTGGGTTTGGTGCTTTTAAAGTTTTGTATCTAAATTCTATCCAAGAAAACTGGCATAAATACGTCTTTATGCCGCGTCACGTGGCATCTACCTGTATTCCCAAAGTGCATTGGTATGAGAATCCTAGAAGTATCACACAGGTCCTCCAAAAGTGTGATGCGAGTTTGTCGAGCAAGCAGGGGGTCAGAGCAAAAGGCACTGCTCCAACCTGGTTGAACCATTTGAATGGGAGAGTGAAGGGTATCGCCACAAAACACGCCAGTATCGCCCTCACAACTTGCATAAATACTCATATGGCCAGGTGTGTGACCAGCAGATAATTTCAAAACGAGACCATCAGCCAGTTGGAAACCATCAGTGACCAAATCCATTTGACCTAATTCCATGACAGGCAAGACGCTGTCCTGAAAGCAACCGTGGCCAACTAGCCCCTCACTGGCCGCTATTTCTGCCTCCCAATGGGCATATTCAGTTTGCCCGGTGATATAGCGCGCGTTTGGGAAAGTTGGTACCCACTGGCCGTTTTCAAGCTTTGTGTTCCAACCCACATGATCAGCGTGCAGATGGGTGCAAAAAACAATATGGATATCTTCTGGTTGCAACCCAGCGTCGGCCAGCGCCCTCGTCCAAGACGTATCGTTGCGTTCATGCCAATCAGATCGGGCCGGACGTTGCTTGTGATTTCCAACGCATGCATCTACTAAAATATTCTTACCATTGCGCTTTAAAAGCCAAGAACGGACGGCCAAGCGGACATTTCCATCTCTGAGTAAGTTAGGCTCCAACCAATGAAGATGGCTTTCCAATTTTTGATAATCTGATTGCGGGAAGATGGTTGTGAGAGGGATGTCGAACGAACGTATATCGCATATCTCCGTTACCGTCATATCACCAATTGAAAAAGTTAACATTCTGCTACCCTCATACAAGTGCTGAAACCCGTTAGGGTTTGATTAGCTAAATTAAAAATAGTTATAAAGTTACGACGACTACGACTGTGCCACTTAATAAATTATATGGATATATTTTTTTATCTTCATACTAATAAAAACCACCCCAACGACTTTACAACCCCAACTCTAAAGGCCCGATGTGCAAGGCGCAGTGCCCGTGATCTGGGCCCCCAGAGGGCTTTGTCAGAGTAAACTTGCTTGAAGCGGGCAGGGCGACTTTATAGCGTCGTCTGATGACAAAACATTCTCCATTCCGCTACTTCAAAACAAGCCCTGAGGTCATCCGACTTGCAGTAATGATGTGCGTTCGTTTACCTCTTTCGCTCTGTAATGTGGAGGACCTTCTTCATGAGCGGGGTGTAGATGTAAGCCATGAAACGGCTCGGTTTTGGTGGAACCGCTTCGGGCCAATGTTTGCATCACACCACCTTCACCAACCGTTTAGCCCTCAATCATCAGACATAA
>Ga0115545_1001096_pt1 | contig 14367 bp, 16 predicted proteins | sample COGITO_mtgs_1003_FD_87188 | JGI IMG/M metagenome (GOLD analysis project Ga0115545, IMG submission 87188) | Pelagic marine microbial communities from North Sea - COGITO_mtgs_100330 | ecosystem: Environmental > Aquatic > Marine > Epipelagic | place: Germany:Helgoland, sampling site Kabeltonne...
CATGGGGGCGGGAGTCGCGATCCTCGAATGCACCGCGACCACGAGCACAGACCCAGGCCCAGGACACTTCGCCATCTACGACGCCGACACGCTCGCTCTCGTCAACGTCTCAGCGAACACCGTCTGGCAGCGCGGCGTCGGGCCGAGCGTGAACAGCGACGTGCCGACGACAGGCATCGCAGGCTTCCCGCGCAGCGGCGCCACCGCGAACCCCGGAGCCTTCGCGGCGTCCACGGCGCTCGCTGCTACCACGAACCCCGTCGCTCGCTTCTTCACCTACAAGCGCCCCTCGACGCAGGTGTTCAACCACCACCGCCGGATCTCCTGCGTCTTCCCCGACGACGGCCCCAGCGGCAACGCCAACACGTTCGCCGTGGGCGTGGCAGCTCGAGGGTTCATCTCTCCGATCAGCCGCGACTGCGTGGCGTTCTTCGTCTACTACACGACGGACGGCGCAGGCGTGCAGACCTCGCTGCGCCTCGAGGTGGCCCGGCTCCTCGGCCCCTACAGCCAGGACACGATCGCGGAGGCGCAACCGATCGCGGTCATCGAGAAGCAAGCCGTGGGCGAGGCCATCCCCGCAGGCTTCAACTTCCCAGGCCAGTCCCACACTGTAGCCTTCCGCGTCCAGACGTTCAGCGGCGCGACGACGCCGGAGTCCGCAGCGGAATACACCGCCTTCATCGACGGGACCGCCGTGACCTTCGACACGTTCTACCAGAGCTCGACGCAGGACGGCACGACGAAGGTGGTCACGCATCCGGCTCCCGCCGTGGGCACGACGCAGGGCCGCGCCGAGTCGTTCTTCTGGTACGCCACCGCCGACCGCGTGGACTCGAGCGGCTCGGAGAACTACAGCCTGCCCCAGTGGAGCGCGTGGACGCAGCTCGCAGTCGATCCGGATCCGCTCTTCGACGGCGACGGCGAGACGGTATCGGTCCTGGGCGAGGGCACGGGCACGGTGAACCTCTCCACCGCCGTGGAACACGTTGATTGGAACATCTCGATCCAGTACGAGCTCCCGCGCTTCGATGTCCCCTTCGCGAGCGGGCACCGCTACACATCCCCCAGGTTCGAGAACGCGCGGCGCCTCATCACGGCGAGCGCCACGAACGTGGACAAGGCCACGATGGATCTGATCGTGCAGTTCCACGCGGCCAGGAAGGGCATCGAGGACCCGTTCCTCTTCAACTTCCCCGTCCCCGCCACGATGGCGAGCGAGACCTACACCGTGATCACGGTCCAGTTCGCGGATCAGAACGGGATGGTCTACCGCCGCGAGGCCGAGAACACCTACTCGGTCCAGCTCAACCTCCTCGAGCTTCTCTGATATGCCGCTGCCGAATATCCCGATCGAGATCCTCGAGGAGAAGAACCAACTCGCCACGCTCGAGCGGTTCATCTGGCTTTACGAGCTCGTCGTCCCGACCGACCCGCCGACGCGCTACCGACTGACTCGAGGGCCGGAGCCTGTCTCCTACCGTGGGTTCACCTACTCGCCGTTCCCGATCGCCCACGAGATGATCACGCGGGACCGAGAGGGCAACCTGCCGGAGACCACGCTCACTGTGAGCAACGTCAGCCGCGAGATCATCCGCACCTTCGAGACGCACGAGGGCCTCGTCGGGCAGGAGGTGAAGATCATCCTGGCCCACTCCCTGACCTCGGGCGGCGACGGCGTGCCCGTGGCCGAGGAGACCTTCCGCGTGATCCAGTCCGCTGCCGATGCCAAGGCGGCGACCCTGACGCTCGGGACGCGGAGCCTGTTCGACCAGAAGATCCCGAAGACGCGGATGATGCGGACGCACTGCCGCCACCAGTATCGCTCCCCCGAGTGTGGATACTCTCTGGATGAATCCGATCCCAACTTCCTTCCCACCTGCGACAAGAGCCTGGACGGCCCGAACGGGTGCCGCGCCCACGGGGCGAGCTACACAGCGGCAGGCGAGACGCCTATCCATCCGGAGCGGTTCGGCGGGTTCCCGGGGATCCCGGTGCAGCAGACGGGCGGGCGGATCTGATGGTCGAGTTCAGCGACCTCCTGGGCCAGCCGTACAAGCTCCACGCCGTGGACTGCTCGACCGTCGCTGAAGAGATCAACCGCAGGCTCGGCAAGGATGTCCCGCCGACCACCTTCTTCCGAGCGGTCGGATCCGAGGGCCATCTCGGGGAAGTCGAGGAGTACCTCAGCGAGGAGGGCTGGAAGAGAGTGGGCGACACGTTCCGCGAGGCGACCCGCGAGGGCGATCTAGTCCTAGTGGATCCCGATGGGAAGGGCCTCGCAAGGGGTCTGTGGACGCTTGTAGAATCGAGGAGCGGGACCTTTCTGACGGCGACTCCAGCGCATGGCATTCTTGCCATGAAGCGGTCGGCGGCTCAGGGCTTCGCGCATTCAGTCCACGGAGTCTATCGCCTTCCATGATCACGCTGATCCTGACGCCCAACGCGCTCGAGCCGCTGCGGCGCGAGATCATGCAGCTCGAGGCCGCGCCTGGGGGCTCACGTCTTCGGAGCTTGCTCCCGCCTGAGTGGGCCGAGCAACTCGATCACGTCATCGCCTTCGTGGACGGGCGGCGCGTCGAGGACTGGGACTCGAAGGTTGACGACGAGCAGACCGTCCTGCTGGGCTTTAGCCCGTCAGGCGGCACGGTGATCGCACTGATCGGCTTGGCGGTCTCGCTCATCGGCGCGGGGGTGGCGATTGCCGTCGCGCTCCAAGAGCCCGACGAGCCTGTCGTCGAGAACCCGGACGGCTCTGCGACCTACGGCTTCTTCGGGTTCCAGAACACCTATCAGGCCGAGGGCGCGGGGCTCCCGATCGTCTACGGCGTGATGAGGACGGCGCCGCCGTGCATCAACCAGTTCATCGCTGCGACGAGCGCCGTTCAGTTGGCTGGGGGCGAGAACCTCTACAACCTCCTCGCGGTCTCTGAGGGGCCGATTGCGGGCTTCGGAGACTACGAGGGGACTGTGGAGTCGTTCGCGGACCTCGACGCCCTGGTGGGCTCTGCGAACGCCTCACAGCGAGCCGGGCTCCAGATCAACGGGATCGCGTCAGAGAACCTGAACGCGAACATGAGTTGGCGCACGGGCACGCTGAACCAGACGGCCATGAACGGCGAGCTCGGGCAGTTTGGGCCGGATGGCGTGGCGCAGAGCTTCGTCATCCAGTTGACCCCGATCACGGGCACGGCGGGGATCGACGAGACGACGAAGCCGCCCGGCAGCTACTCGTCCTCGAGCGATCTGATCACAGATCAGACGGATGATTTCGTCTCGCAGAACATCCTCCAGCTTGCCGACCGCGCCGTGGTCAGCATCGCCTTCGAGCGTGGCCTGTTCAAACAAGACGGGAGCGGCGGCTTCGAGACGGTCGAGAAGACCGTCCGGATCCAATACACAGAGACGGACTCTGGCGGAACGCCGCTCGGGAACACGGTGCTGCTCCCTGCGTTCGTCATCACAGCCGCCGCGCGGACCACGCCTGCGATCTTCGACGTGCCGTTCGACTTCCGCGATCCTGCGACCTACGCACCTGCGGTCTCCCAGGGGTTCGCTCGACTCGACAGCGTGGCGAGCGACTACCTGAAGAACAACAACTCGCAGGGGCTCCAGTTCATTCGGCAGAACATAACGGCGAGCCCGTCGCAGACGTGGAGCATGGCCGCGTGGGTGCGGGCGCGGGATACCGCGACGATCCCGTGCAGCCACGTCATGAGCTGGTCCCAGGGCAGCGTCACGAGGATGACCGCTGGGCAAGGCTACCGCGTGGATCCAGGGTCCGTGGGATCTTCTGATATTGGGCACTCGATCTCTCTCATCAAGGACGAAGGACCGCAAGGCGGCGGCGCGTTCGGAGCCGGAGCGGGGAACTACTATCTGGTCCTCGAGGTTTGGAATGGGAACACCTCCGCGAAGACCACGCGCTACCACTCTGCGCCGCTCGGCGGTCTTGCCGACAACACTTGGAGGCACATCGGCGTCACCTTTGAAGGTCCAGCCAGTGGAGTGCTAGGCGATCGTCCGACCGTCACCTTCTACGTTGACGGCGTGCCCTCGGCAGGCGTAGCCCAGGACTTCACAGGGCAGCAGTTCTTCCTTGTCCCTGCCTGGACAACGGCGAGCTCGGAGTTCTACCTGGGATCCTTCGAGGGCGCCACAAGTAGCAGCGTGCTCTATCGCACGAAGGTGGACCTCTGCGACGTGGGCATTCAGGCAGGGATCCTCTCGTCGGCCACGATGGCGCTCCTCGGCAGCTCGAGTATTGGCGTCGATGAGTTCGGAAACAAGATCGTCGGAGCACGGCAATCGTTCTCGTCATCTGCACGCTTCCTGCTCCCTTGCGACACGTTCAACGCATCGCTCGGGGTCTACCCGAACATCGGCGGGGGGATCACCACGGCGCTCTTCAACGGCGCGATGACGATCCAAGACGTGGCCGCAACTCCGCAGACTACGGGCGCACCGCTCTTCCGGAGCGCAGCGGGCGACACGCGGAAAAGCTACTGGAACGTCGAGGTCTTCGTCAGTGACCCGCAGCTCGCGATATCGGACGAAGCTAATCAGGCCACGATCGACACGATCACGGCGCTGCGCTCTCAGGAGTTTGAGTATCCCCACACAGCCGTCGCTGCGGTGCGCGTCCAGGCCGACAATCAAGTCGAGAACGCGCGGCCCACGATGACGATGCTCGTGAAGGGGCGGGTGATCCGGACCTGGGACGGCACGCTCAACAGCCAAGGCGAGCCTGCGTTCGTCGAGCGCCTGAGCTCGAACCCGGCGTGGATCGCCGCTGACCTTCTCACGCATAAGCGGTACGGGCTCGGCTCGGACTTTAGCGATGCCGACATCGACTGGCAGAGCTTCCTCGACTGGGCGTATTTCTGCGACGAGGGAGTGCCCGACGCCTTTGGCACCGTGGACTGTTTCGGCGTCGAGATCATGGGCAACTCCGTGGACGCGGAGTTCCAATTCGTCAAGCTCTACGTCGGCATCCAGACCACGGCAGGCGCAGCGGCTGAGTCGATCCCGGAGTCGTGGCAACTGTCGCGACTCCTGAGCATTCAGACGCCTATCGGCACGCGGATCGAGTTCTTGGCGGCAGTGTCGATCACCGACGTGACGGCGGGCGGCGTGAGCGGCGAATGGATCACCGCCGACGACCTCGAGAGCGGACTGAACGAGGCGTCGAACCGCCTTGACATCTACTCCATCGAATTCAAGGAGGACAGCTCCGGCTTCCACGGCTTCAGCGACTACGCCGAAGTCCTCGTGCGCTGGAACCGAGAGGACAGCCTTGGGGATCCTATCTGGCCTCAGGGGCTGATCCAGGGGGACGAGTTCTTCGCGGACGAGCTCGGCATCTCCACGCTGCTCACGACGAGCGGCTACGAGGCTCGCTGCCGCTTCGACGGCGTGTTCGATCAAGCCGAGAAGAGCGCGTGGGAAGCGGTCATCTCCGTGTTCGGCGCGGGCCGCGCGATGCCGATGAAGTCTGGCGCTATCGTCTACGCCGTCGTCGATCAGCCGCGTCCTGCCGTTGCCGTCTTCGGGCAGGGCGACATCGTTCCGGACTCGCTCAAGGTCTCGTACACGGGCGAGGACCAGATCCCGAACAGCCTCGAGGGGGACATCCTCGACAGCCAAGCGAACTTCGAGCGGCGCACGATCCTCGTGGATCATCCCTTGATTCAGGACCCGTCGCAGTTCGGCACGATCCGGAAGGAGACCTCGCAGTTCTTCGGCGTCACCCGACGCTCGCAAGCGATCCGAGATGCGACTCTGCGGCTGAACAAGTACCACGCGCAGAAGAAGAGCGTGGCCTTCCAAGTCGGCCCCGACGCGGTTCACTTGCTCCCCGGCGATCGGTTCAAGCTCTCCCACGACGTGCCCGAGTACGGCGTGAGCGGGCGGCTCCGAGGGAATAGCGTGATCGCCAACTTCTTCCCTGGCGCGGGCTCGTTCTTCCGGAGCTGGGATGCCCAGGGCGGGACGTGCTCTCTGTCGTCCTACCTCCTCGCAGCAGAGACGACGGACCCGCTGCCGACCGGGTTCACCTCGAGTCAGGTTCCTGTCAGCTTCATGTGGGCGGTGCCGACTGGCCCTGATGGCGAAGAGCTCGCAAGAGCAGGCGGGCACGACGGCAGCGACTACGGCACAGGGTTCTCGCCTTCTGCGTTCGGCCAGCACGTCACGACATCGAACGCGCTCTATCCGCCGAGCGGCACGCTTGGCCCGCTCGACTTCATCCGCGACGTGTCCACGTTCTCTGCGGCCTACTCGGTCTTTGTCAAGGAGCCGACGAAAGCCGCAGCGAAGACGATATACGTCAACTTCTACAGGTTCGTCGATCAGACCGGAGCACCGATCAACCACACGAACCTCGTCGTCCTCAACTGGGCAGCGGGCGCTCTGAGTGTGACCTCGAGCGATGCGTCTGTGGCAACGACCGTGGAGTCGATCGGCAGCGGCTGGTATCGCATCAAGTGCGTCTACACGGCGGCGCTCGACACTGGCGCCCAGGACTTCGACTTCCTTCAGGTCCGAACCTACGTCACAGGCCAAGGCACTGGGGCGGTGTTCAAAAAGGTCGCGGACGGTGGGCGCGGGATCAACTTCCTGAAGCACGCGGACCCGCTCGACGTGACTCGCTCGGACTGGACGCTCGCGAACGCGACGACGGGCACGAACTCGATCACGAACACGGCTGTCGCCCCGCCGTTCTACACGGCGACCGATGGCAGCTACGGCTTTGTCACGAAGATCGAGAAGGACCCAAGCATTGCGTTCGGCACGACTCCGCCAGCCATCATTCAAAGCACGACCCTGAACCCTGGCGGGATCATCTCGACGTGGAACGGGGAGCGCGTGAACGTCTCCTTCTACGCCCGACTCGACACGGCAAACCAAGCGAACAACACCGCCATCTATGTGGACCTCCGCTCAGGCACCGGGACGGACGGCGACGGGATGCTGAACGGAGACGGCGTGCGGGCAGTGATCAACGCCAGCTCGAGCCCGTGGTCCCTGGGGGTTCTCTCCGTGATCGCGTCCTCAGGCACGGTGGCGAACCAGTCGCACGCGGTCACGCCCGTCTATCAGAACAGCATCGTCTTCGATCCGGACTGGTATCGCATCGACGTGTCGTTCGATTACACGCCCTCGAGCGGCCTGTTCTCCGTCCTCTCTCTCGGCATCTTCACAGACGGCGGGGGCACGGCATCGGGCGGCGCGGAGGCTGTGGACGTGTGGGGCGTCCGACTCCACGGGCGGGCGACGGCGCCGAGCTTCATCGTCAACGACAAGTATCACCAGGGCGCTCTCTTCTGGGGCGCGATGTACGAGAAGGACGCGACGAGCGTGGGCGCGTTCAGCGAAGGCGCGTCGATCAAGCTCGACCGGGACATCACGCTCGAGGCCGGGAACTCCTACGAGCTGCTGCTCCGCTCCTCGTTCTCGCCGGACGTGGGCATCAGCGGTGACGCCCTTGAGGTCGTGTCCATCGACGGCACGCAGGTCCCCACCTCCGGCTCGAGCACGATCGCAGCGAACAGCGACGTGCTGATCTCCACGCCGGAGAAGTTCGTGGCTCGCGAGGGCGACCTCTACAGCTTCGGGAAGGTGGACGAGTCCTCGGAGGACTTCGTGGTTCAGTCGATCACCTTCGACGCGGAGACCATGCGCCGCGACATCATGGGGCTGGCCTACGACGAATCGGTCTATAACGACACCGCATTTGGCACGCAGGGCGTCACGACCGTGAGCGAGACGCCGAGCGCGGAGAGCTCCGGGAACAGCGCAGCGGACACGGGGATCGGCCTGGGCGAAGGCAACCCCCAAGGAGCTCGAGGGTTCAGGTTCAACGCCACGCTCTCGCCCACGCGGGACCGTCGCGGAGGCACGATCCAGCAGCTCGTCGTCTCCTGGCAGTGGCCTCAAGGGCAGCGCAAGCCTCGAGCCCTGCGAGTTTACTACGCGCCGACGTGGAGCATCGGGGACGGCCTGCCGCGCCCAGAGCCGACGAGCCTAGGGGACGTGGCCGTGGTCGAGGGCTACGGGGAGTTCATGCTGGACTCGCTCACGGAGGGGACGACCTACGACGTGTTCCTCCAGCCGATCGGCTGGCGCGGCACGTTCTTGGATCCCCGCAACTGCCCGCAGGTCTCGGTCGTGGCAGGCTATGCCCTCCAGTCCAGCCAACTCTCCGCGCCGGAGCTGACCGTCACCACGCGCGGATTCGAGCAGGTGTACGAGCTCGCCCCCCAGGACGGCGACCGCACCTTCGATGTGGTAGAGGGACGGCTCGGGGGCTGGATCATGGCGACCCCGATCTTCCTGCTGGACCCCGACAGTCGCGACCTCTCGAGCAACGTGACGCTCGTGGGCCAAGCGTCCACGCCGACCGGACGCACGGGGATGATCGTCCGTGCGCGGAAGCGCCTGACGAATGGAGCCTATGGCGAGGCGCAGGAAGTCGAGAGCACGGAGCAACTCGCGGATGTCACCTACACGCACTCGACAGCGAACGAGAACGACTACGCCACGACTGGCGTGGTCCCGATCGACTTCGACGTGACGAATAACGTGATGTCGTGGGACCCTGCGTCCTCTGCCCTCTCGGCGTATTACATCCCCGCACCGATCGACCTGGGCGAAGCCAAGCGCGTGCTCGCGAACTGTGGCGTGGAGGCTTACCAAATCCGGCCAGAGACTTGGGCCGACTGCGACTTCACTTGGGGCGATGCGACGGGGCGACGGTGGAGCTGGGAAGGCCCGATGGACAACATCGCAGGCGACAACTCGAGCGTCCAGATCGAGTGGCGCTGGACCTCAGCGGCAGGCTTTACGACTGAACCCTATCGGCTCTTCCGACCGGGCGAGGTCTACGCGCGGCGGATCGAGTTCAAGATCAAGTTCACGCGACCGAGCACGGACTACAACATGAAGGTGGTCCGCGTGCTGACGCAGGCCCTGGGACTCCCCGCCTTCGAGGCGGGTGACATCGACGGAGGGACGTTCTGAGCACCCAAGAGATCAAGATCAAGCGCGGCACGGACACCGCGCGGACGGACGGGACGCTCGGGACTCCGGACCAGGGCGAGCCGATCTACACGACGGACACGAAGGCGCTGTTCATCGGTGACGGCGCGACGGCGGGCGGCATCCCTGCGACTGTGCCCGCATCCGTCCTCCAACTTGTGAACTCGGCGTCGCAGAACATCAACGCGGCGGCGACGAACCTCGTGCAGTGGAGCACGCCGATCCCCTCGTGGGGCGTGGACTTCACCTTCGACGCTGGGGTGGACAACACGAAGATCACGATCAACACGGCAGGCACCTACGCCATCAGTTGCACGGTCGCCTATACGACGGTCGGCACGCGCTACAACGGAATGCTCGACACGATCGTGAACGGAGCGGCGGCGGTGGGGCCGCGTTCGTCCTGCGGCTACACGCGGAACGCGGGGGCTGGCAACGACAACGGCTCGCTTCATGTCCCCTTCTTTCTCTACCCGTTCGCGGCTGGCGCCTACATCCAGATGCAGGTGACTCGCGAGGCGACCACGACGGGCACGACTAGCACGACGGCGCAGCGCAGCGTCCTCACCCTGATGAGAATCAAATGACCTATTCAGAGCTCAACCCAACCGAGAACCTCTCGAGCGCACCAGACAAGCTGAACGGCAACTTCCGCAAGCGGTCGTTCCTCAACGTCGCCGCGAAGAGCGCGGACTTCACGGTGTGGACGGACGACACGGCGGGCGTGCCCAAGGACGTGTACCTCGTCACGACCGCTGCCTCGACGATCACGGTCACGCTGCCCACGGTCGCGAGCGGCGATGCGCTGAATGGCCGAGCTGTCACGATCATGAAGGTGGACAGCGGCGCCGGGAGCGTCAGCATTGACGCCGATGGATCCGAGGAGATCAACGGGGCCACGACGAAGAGCCTCTCGAGCCAGTACGACTTTGCCACCATCGTCTCCGATGGGGTGGCTTGGTACATCGTCGGCAACAACTAAACCGAGCTGTGAGCGACGAAGCGATCGAGCAGATGGAGGCCCGCGTCGAGACGAAGCTCGACGAGATCAGCTTCCAAGTCGAGTCCTATCACGACGAGTTCAGCCAGCGTATCCACCGCATGGACGAGACCCTTCGCGGCAACGGTCAGCCGGGCGTCGTCACGCGGCTCGCCGTCATGGACGAGAAGATCGCGGCGCTCACGGCCTTCGCTGAAGAGGTGCAAGGCTTCAAGCGGTGGGTCATGCTCGGCGTGATCTCCCTCATCGCCTCCATGCTCATCCAATCCCTCGGCATCTTGCCCTGAACCCAAACCATGAAGAACCCGATCATCTCTCCCGGCTCCATGCTCAACACGAGCGAGGGCCTCATCGCGACTGGAGCTCTGGCAGCTCTCACGACCGCGCTCACGAACTCGAGCGACTGGCGAGTCCAGGCCAGCTCCGCGCTCGGCATGGCGATCCTCGCCGCCGCCTACGTCCTCGCTCGAGCCTACGTCAAGGCGGGCCAGGAGGTGGACGAGTGAAGCAGCGCCTCGCTTACGGAGTGCTCTCCGCGTGGGCGCTGTTCCTCGTCTCGTGCCACTCGCTTGGCCGGGCGGTGACGGTGACGAACCCGGACGGCACGACGACGACCACGACCGTGGGCGACACGCTCGCGGATGGCGTGGTCGCATCCTCCGAGGGCGCGGCGAGTTTCGTCGCCACACTGGTCGCGGCAGCGACGGGGAATCCAGTCCTCGCCGCTGCCGCTAGTGCTGGCACGATTGCCGGGCTTGGTGCGCTGTCGCACAAGTTGCGACCGCGTGACTGACTGAGATCAGCCGAACCCCCTCCGCGAAGTCATCCTCCGGCGATGGAGCGGAGGGGGGGAGGCACTTAGTCGGCCCAGTCCTCGCCGCCAGCGATGAGATCATACATCTCTTCGCACAGCTCCTGCTCGGTCACGAAGCGGGTGGCGACCTTGATCAGGTGAGCCTCAAGGCTTCGGCGCACGTCGATGTCGTCATCGTAGGCGTCGGGGATCTCAACATCGAGCCAGCCAGCCGCCTCGCAGATGTCGCTCACGCCGTCGCAGGAGAAGCCGATCACATCGTCCGGCTCCCCTGGATCGTCGCGCGTGGCGCGATAGCCCAGCTCGACGTGAAGGGTCCAGTGGAATCCGTGCCACGTCATCTCTCGCTCGGTGTCGGCCATTACTCGACCTCCGGCCAAGGGTAGTCCTTCGAGTCAGGCCACGGCGTCCAGCCGCCTTCCTTGAGACGATCGTAGTGCTCGCGAGCCACGTCGATGGGGAAGAAGCCGACCGTCGCGGCTTCGTCGTCGCGCAGGATCTCGATCTGGATGGCCTCGCCTCCGTGGCGTCGCGTGGGCGAGTAATACATCTCGGTCGTCACGCCGTCGCCTATGCGCGGCGCGATGAGGCTACAGGCTCGGCGCATCACGGCGTCACCTCCTGGCGCAGGAAGCGCGGGCTCCGGAGCGGGTCGCTCGTCTCGTCGAAGTAAAAGCCCGCGTAGATCGCGACGTTCCGCATGATGCCGCGCAGGTCCAAGGCGCGGTGCGTGGGGCCACCTGCGGCCCAGACCCGCGAGGTGCGGAGCATGACTTGGATCGCGGCAAGTTCGTCGTCTGTGGCGTCGTCGGGGAGATCGAAGTTCATCATCTCATGTCCTCGTTGTAGAACGCCCACTCGACGACCGCGTACTTCCTCGCGGCCCGGCGCTCTTCCTCGTCGGTCGGGGGGTCCTCGTCGCTAGACCAGTGGCGGTGCGTCTGGAGGAAGGCGAGCACCTCGTCCTCCAAGTCGTCCAAACAAGTCACGTCGGGGTGGCTCGCCATCAGGAGCGAGTTGCGATCAGCCTCGGCGTGGCAGTGGGCTACGAGTTCAGCCACGACCCAAGTGCGGAGCGGCTTGTGCGGAGTAGTGTGCGGCATCAGTTGACCCCCTGAGCGATGAGGACGGGCGCGACGAACTCAGGGTCCTCGGCGTCCTCCGGCATGATGCTGATCTCATTGTCCCACTCTTCGAGGATCTCGTACTCGGTCACGGGCCGGAAGCGATACACCTCGCCGCCGTCGCACGGAAGGACGTGGCAGAGAGTGCCAGCGGGGACCGTGATGTCCGTGTTGTAGACGCAGTGCGTGTAGTCGGCAGCGAGGCGAGCAACCTTAGGCTCAGGCTCAAGGACGAGTTCGGCAGGGCCGAAACACGACTTGCAGTAGGGCTCACCCGTGTCGGTGCAGATGGAGACTTCGGCGCGGCAGCAGGAGGTCTTTGCGATCGTGGAGGTCATCGTTTCGGAGTGGGTAGAAGGTGGAGAGGTGGAGAGGATCAGAGGCCCATGCCGCGCTTGGCTGCGGCTTCGTGCTCGTCGTTCGTGCGAAGGATCTGCTCGGCAGCCTCGGTGGTGATGCCGTACATCGTGGCGACCTTGCCGATCTCGCGGGCGAGCTTGGCGCGGAGGTGGGCCGGGCAGGTGTCCACGATGTTGTTGGTGAGGATCTCGGAGGTGTAGGTGGTGTTGTTCATCGTTTCGTGGGGGTGCTGTCGAGGGCTGATTCCCTCGACACACAGATCATCGGCAATCCAGCTCGGATCCGGTAGCCCTTTTCGGGAAATACGCCCGGAAAAGAATCGACCCCCTTCAGCCCAGGGGAGGACGAAGGGGATTCGGACGTATATACACGGGAGCCGAAATATGCTAGGGCGCCGTCACATCGCCATCACCTCGAGCGTGTACGCGGTGCCCTCGAGGGCCGAACTGCTGCCCTCCATTACCCCGATCCCGAGCCCGCTGCCGAACGCCTGGGCGGCGATTTCCGTCGTCAGCTCAAGGTATCCCGCGCCGCTGTGGTCGCTGGCTCGGAGCCGATACTCGTCCTCGTCGAGCCACTCCGCGAGCGCGAGGCCCACGAATCCCGGCCCGTCGATCCAGAGCCTCACGTTCACCGTCGTCGGAACCTGGGCGTCCAGCCGGAACCAGTCCCGCGTCCCCGGCTGGCCGTTGGCGTTGATGATGTCACCCCCGAGCTCGCCCTCGATCACGACAATCGTGCCTGGCGTCAGCGTGAATGGAACGTGGTCGGGCTCGTCCACGAAGTCGTTCGGCTCGCTCTCGGCCCAGTCAGGAGCGCCGCTAGGGCCTCCGGCGGAAGGATCCGAGTCACCGACCGCGCCGCAGCCGACGAGCGCCCAGAGGGCGCACAGGGCGACGAGGCCGTAGGTGATGGAGAGGGCAAGAGCGTCGGTCCGGTGGTCCGGACCTTGGTGGCTGGAGTGAGTCATCGTTTCGGTAGAAGGTTGGAGCGCGGCACCATCGCTGCGCTGGGGTCTCTGATCGGCGGGGAGGTCCGCGCGACTGGAGGGAATCCGATGGGCGTCCGAGAATCGGGGCACGAAAAAACGCCCCGAGCTAGACCAAGGCTCGGGGCGTTTTAGGGGAGGGGAGGACTGCGATCAGTTCATGCGGGTGACCTTGAACTTTCGAGTCTTCGGAGTCATGTGGAGCTTCCAGCGGCTGCCATCAGCGCGGTCGAGGGTGATGCTCCCGACCGAGGGCCAATCCTTCCGAGTCACGCGGACGCGGGTGAAGTTGGCAGTGGGGCGAGTGCAGCCAGCCACGCTAAGACCAGCAGAGGACGCGTGCAGGGCCATGTCCCGGATGCGATCCCCCCAGACGCTGTGAACTCCGCGCTCGAGGCAGAGGGCGCTCACGTCAGTCCAGGAGAAGCTGCCAGCAGGGAAAAGGGTAGCAAGGTTCATCGTTTCCTTCCTGAGGTTCGAGTTGTAAAGGCGTCGAGCGGCCTTCGCTCGACACACATACCTTCGGCTTTTCGGCTCCTCCCGTCGATCCTTTTCCGGGAAATCCGCCCAGAAATGTTGGAGCCCTTCGGAGTAAAGACCGAACGCGCTCCTGCCGATAGGCTGGACCAGTGGCCCTCGAGGGCCGCGCTGCCGCACTTCTACCCATACCCGACACATGAGACTCATCACCATGCTCCTCGCTCTCCTGGGCCTTGCCCTGCCCGCTGACGCCAGCTCCCGCTCCTACTCGTGGGACGACGCCCTACGCGCCATCCGCGAAGTCGAAACGGGGGGCCTTCCTGATCACGGTCGCGGAGCTGTAGGCGACGGGGGCAAGGCGCTCGGGCCGTTCCAGATCCAGGCGGCCTACTGGCAGGACGCTGCCGATCGGGATCCGCTCGTTGCGGCCCAGAGCCATTCCGTATGCCTCCGCGATCTCGCCTACTCGCGGCAGGTGGTCGGCAGTTATATGCGCCGCTACGCGAAGGCTGAGACCGCACGGCTCCGAGCAGGGAAGGGCACGCTCGCAGACGTGGAGAAG
>Ga0115545_1001098_pt1 | contig 14363 bp, 10 predicted proteins | sample COGITO_mtgs_1003_FD_87188 | JGI IMG/M metagenome (GOLD analysis project Ga0115545, IMG submission 87188) | Pelagic marine microbial communities from North Sea - COGITO_mtgs_100330 | ecosystem: Environmental > Aquatic > Marine > Epipelagic | place: Germany:Helgoland, sampling site Kabeltonne...
AGCAAAGCTAGCTGAACAAGGTAAGTCTGAATCAGACAAGTACTCTGGTCTTAGGACTGAACTAGGTTTAGAAAAACCTATGATGGACAAAGTTCGTAACGCTGTTATGAAAACATTTGGTACAAAACTACCTGATGTAAACTCTAAGAAGTTTAAAACCGCGTTACAGAAAGCTTATAGGACTGAGCTTAAGAAACCTATCCAAGATATGATAGGTAAAGGAGCTACGTATGACACGTTCCTAACTGAAAGCTTCCCTACTGTATTCAAGTTTCTTCCAAAAGAAACATTGTTACAGATGGAGCGTAATATAGATCCAGCTAAAAGGATATTTACTAAGTCAGAGAGGATAACTAAGCCTACTGAGGTTGACAAGTTAATCAGTGATGGTTTACTACCTAAAGATACCAACAGACTATCTGGCCCAACTCTAATTACTAAACTACCTTACCCTGGTTCTAGGAAAGTTATGGCTTATTTTAGAGGTCAGAACATGGAGAACGCTCTTGGGTATAAAGTAGGTGCGTCTACCCTTGGTACCAGGAAAGATAAGTTAGCTATGGAAATGGGTGTTGAACTTGGGTTTGATGCCACCATGGAGACTCTAAAGGATCCAGCTGTTCTAGAGAGAAGGCAGGGTATATTAGAGCTACAGGGGTTTGACCAAAAGAAAAATGAAGCAGCTATAATAGGTAAGCAAATAAATAGAGATCCAAGCGTTAAGTTTTCTAAAAGCTCAAAAGAAACAGCTGAGTCATCTCCTAATAAAATACTAGAAAAAACTGGAAGCGTTAATCCAGTAGCGTATAGGTTGGAGGATTTTATCAGCGCATCAACTGGTAAAATAAAGCAAAAGAGGTTAGTTGATTTTAGTAGAGAGTTACGTGATAACGGTGTCTTAATGGAGCTGGGTAAGCATACCACTGATATCTTATCTAGCTTTGCTAAAAGCTTCCCGCAGTATTTGGGCGACCTAAGAACCACTATGTCTGGTGGGCAAGGGCTTAGTTTCTTTGGTTTAACACCTGTATTTGATAAGTTAGCCGTGGGACTTAAAGCAGGTCCCAAGTTAGCTGATAGATTTACTTACAGCGGTAAAGGTAAAACTTTAAACCCTAACAAGGTCAACAAGAGTAACGGTAAGTTAAAATTTAAGCAAGGTCGTGAAACTTTGTCAAAGGAAACTTTTGTTGAACAACAGTCTAAAAAACTAGATATATTAGAGTCGCTATTTACAGCTATACAATCTCACTTAAAAGATAATCCTAGTCACGCTTGGTTTTTTGCTAGAATGGTTTCGGACACCGTTAACAACCAAAGCTCCATAGTCAGGGTGTCTGCACCTACCATGGCTTTCCCTGTAGACAATAAAGGTAATTTAATCTACGATCAGAAAATAGCTGAAGAGCACTCTTTCCCACAAAACAATGTTGGAACACTTTTACTTGAAGCCGCTATAACAGGTAAAGACATCAAAGAAGTAATGAAGATCATTAGGGGATCTTACATGCAAATGGCATTGCTGGAGACTCACGACGTTCAAGTTCGTCAAGCTGGTTACTCTAGTAAAATGCCGGACGTTTTCTGGGACAAAGTTGTTCCTAGATTATTAGACGGCTCTTTAAATATTAAAAACGGTTTAGCTTCTATGGTAAGGTATGTTGAATCTGGTATTGATTTAAACAACTACTTAGTTCCAGGTGAAAACCAAACCATAACAGAGTACTTTGGCGTAGGTAAGTTTGATAACGCTAGCCAAACTCTTATAGACAAGCAAAACGAATTGATAACTAAGTTTCTTACTGGTGAAATAACTAAGAAGGAAGCTACAAGCTTGATAAACGAATTTGCTAAAGTTGAAGGGGTAATTGAAAGCGCGGTACAAGCGAACACTAGCACTTATGACCAAGCCGTGGCTAACAGATCTAAATTCAGTAAGAGTGGTAAAGCTAAAGGCATGTCAACGTTTGACTTTGATGAAACGTTAATAATCGATGGTGAGAATTTTATAATAGCTACAGATCCCGCAACCGGTCAACAGTTAGAAGTGAAAAGCCACGAGTGGCCTTTGAAGGGACCAGATCTCGCGGCGGCTGGGTTTGAGTTTGATTTTTCTGATTTCGCACAGGTTCGTGGAGGTAAAGAAGGTCCTCTCTTGCAGAAGATGAGAAACCAAATTAGCAAGTACGGTCCAAGTAATGTTTTTGTATTGACAGCGCGTCAACAAGAATCAGCTCAACCTATACATGAGTGGTTGAATGGTAAAGGTATATCTATACCCATAGAGAATATTACAGGTTTAGGTAAAAGTGAAGGGTCAGCAAAAGGGCAGTGGATGTTACAGAAGTTCGCTGAGGGCTACAATGACATGTACTTCGTGGATGATGCGTTGCCTAACGTAGACGCTGTTAGAGAGGTTCTTGACGAGCTTGATATAAAATCTAAGGTTGTTCAAGCTAAGATAAAGTTTAGTAAGTCTGGTCCTAAGAAGATGTCTGAAATCATATCTGAAGGAGAGGCTGATCTTAGTTCTGACTTAAATACAATACTAGAACAAACCAAAGGTGTTGACCGTAAAAAAGTATTCTCAGCTGCTAAAGCTAGAAAGAGAGGTAAGAACAAAGGTAAATTTAAATTCTTTGTACCACCTTCAGCGGATGACTTTGCTGGATTAATGTATGCCTTCATGGGTAAAGGCAAGCAAGGAGAAAAGCATCACCAGTTTTTCAAGGAAAACTTATTTGATCCGTTCTCTAAAGGTGTAAGACATCTTAACAGGGTAAAGCAAACCGTTGCTAACGATATGAAAGAGCTTAGAAAAGCTATGCCAGAAGTTAGGAAGAAGCTTGGTAAAAATATACCTGGAACGGAGTACACACATGAAGACGCTATAAGGGTATACAACTGGGCTAAAGCTGGATTTGATATCCCTGGTTTATCTGAAACAGATAAGCAGACCCTTATTAACGCGGTTGAAAATGATGCTAGCTTAAACGCTTTCGCTCAAGGTGTAAATTCTATTGGTAATACACCAGGTGGTATGGTAGAACCTGATAACCACTGGCTTGGAGGTAATATAGCTTTAGATTTGAAAGAAGCTTTAGATGTGGCTAGAGGCACATACCTACAGCAGTGGAAAGAGAATAAGGATATACTGTTTACCGAAGCTAATCTAAACAAAATAGAGGCCGTATATGGTTCTAACTTTAGAGAAGCCTTAGAAGATAGCTTATACCGCATGGAGTTTGGTGGTAATAAATCTCGTGGATCGGGAAGACTGCTTAATAACTTTACAAATTGGATACATGGTTCTATAGGTACCACTATGTTCTTGAACGCTAGATCCGCTATGCTACAGATGATCTCTAACGTTAACTTTGTTAACTGGAGTGATAACAATATGGTCGCTGCGGCAGGTGCTTTTGCTAACCAGAAGCAATACTGGGGTGATGTATCTATGATATTTAACTCTCCGTTTTTAAAGCAAAGGAGATCTGGTATTCAGACAGACGTTAACGCAGCTGAGTTACTAGCTCAAATAAAAGACTCAAAGAATAAAGCCAAAGCAGCAACAGCTTATTTGTTGCAACTTGGTTTTACACCTACGCAGATCGCGGATAGTTTTGCTATTGCAACAGGTGGTGCTACGTTCTATAGAAATAGAATCAAGACGTACTTAAAAGACGGTATGACTCAGGCTGACGCGGAGACTAAAGCATTTGAAGATATGATGGAGATAGCGGAGGAAACTCAGCAGTCTACAAGAGAAGATAAAATCTCTCAACAACAAGCTTCACCACTCGGTAAGTTTATACTAGCTTTCCAAAATACACCTATGCAGTATAACAGGTTGATTAAAAAAGCTGCGCAAGATTTAGTTAACGGGAGAGGAGATGCTAAAGCTAATATATCTAGGATTGTATACTACGGTGGTATTCAGAACTTAATATTCTACGGGTTACAGTCAGCTTTATTTGCAGCTCTATTTAGCGATGATGAAGAAGATCAACTAACGGATAAGAAAAAAGAAAGGGTTGCGAACGGTATGGTAGACACCTTGCTACGTGGTTCAGGTATGGGTGGTGCTATAGTCGCTACAGTAAAGAACGTTATACTTAAGTTCATGAAGGAGGAAGAGAAAGAGCAAGATGATAATTGGTTGTCTCAAGCTAACCACGCTAACACTCTGATTGAGGCTCTTAATATATCTCCACCGATAGGTATTAAAGCTAGAAAGCTTTACAGTGCTTCGCAGACATGGGATTTTAATAGAGATGTTATAGCTCACATGTCAAAAACAGATATTGACAACCCAGTTTACGACGCCGCATTTAGTGCAACAGAAGCTGTTACGAATTTACCGCTTAGCAGGTTGTACAATAAATATCAAAATATATCAGAATCATTAAACGCAGATAATGAAATGTGGCAAAGAATAGCTATGTTCCTAGGTTGGAGCAAATGGAACTTTGGAATCAAAAACCAAGATGTGGTAGCAGCTAAAGGCGAGGTAAAAGAGATTAAAGCAGTTGAAGCGGAGGAGAGAAGAGAGATGAAGAAGAGAGCTAAAGACGCTGAAAGACAAGCTGAAGAAGAAGCTGTTATAGAAAGCAACTTGTTAGAGCAGGATGAAGAAAGAGCAGATGGTAAAGAAGACATAAAATGTGCTGCTGTAAGTAGATCAGGAAGTAGGTGTGGTAACAAAGTTAAAGGTGGAGGTAACTTCTGTACGATACACGAAGGCGCACCGCAGAGAGCTGATGGAGAAAAGAAACAGTGTTCTCACGTTAAATCTAACGGAGACAGGTGTAAAATGAAAACAACAAATAAATCTGGAAAATGTTACTATCACGACTGACTTTATTAATTACGCTACTATTATCATGTAGTCTCGTTCATGCTCAAGGGTTTAAAAAAGCTTTTAAGTTCGCTACTTTTTATTCGGCTGTAAACGGAGGTAACTCTATTGCTGATCAAACAGTATGGTCTGTAGGTGATGGATTAAACTCTACTGACATAGAGACTCCTTATGACTACAGTCTAACAATGGGTATTCGCAAGATAGCTAGATTTGGTTATGAAAATAGAGCTAATGTTTTTTATGACGGAACTGAAGAGTCTTGGTCAGACGGAGCTAATGTAGGTAAGCGTAACGGCTTAGAGTTTTTAGCTGAAGTTAAATACAAAAGACAAATGGGTCAAGAGTTTCTTGATCAAAACCATTTCCTAAGATATGTAGGAGACAAGTACATTGTAAAAGGAGAGTATCTACAAGACGGCTTTGCAGATATATCTTACTTTGAAACATCGCAAAGAAGTAGGTTAAAGCTTGGAGATAAGTTTTCGTTTAACTTAGGTTTAGCACAACGAGCTTCTGAGCCGTATGGCTATAATCCTTTAGATGAATGGTTACTTGATAACAACGATATACACTACACGTACTTAGCTTTACAAGAGGGATACACGGTAGACATACCTAACGCGGAGTACTTTTCACCAGAAGGAGAGCTTGTTGCTACAAGTACCGAAGTATGGGAAGCGGTTGTTATACCTGAGGTTATATCAGACTACGCTGGTAGAAAACGCGGTGAGTTAAATAAATTGATACAACACTCTGTTGTTGCTGGGTTTGATTTCTACCACTACACAGATAACTTTTGGTTGCACGCATGGGGAAACGTCATGCCATACCACGTGGATAGCGGTAACGAGTTTATGTATCACAACTCTGTAGGAGGTCAATGGCTTGATTACTCGGGTGGTATGATATTTGGATATAGACTAAATAAACACTTAGGATTATTCTTAGAAGGTAAGTATAACAAGTACTGGAATAGAGAGTGGTACAACTTTAAGTGTGGAGTAAACTATGTAATCTTTTAAGATATGGCTTATACTCAAAAAAATAACCCTTTTCCAGTAACATCATGTGGTAGACGTAGAGCTGAAGGCATAGGCAAGGGATTTAATTCGCCGCTGAAAAAAGCTGACCCACGCAGAACTATAGGTCCGGGTAAAAATTTTAACAAAGCTAACCCAACTGGAACAGGTGGTGCAGCTGGTGGTGGTATGACTCAGAAAGGTGTTGATGAATACAAAAGAAATAATCCAGGTAGTAAGTTAAAAACAGCCGTGACTACACCTCCTTCAGAACTTAAGAAAGGTAGTAAAGCGGCTGGTCGCAGAAAATCATTTTGCGCAAGATCAAAAGGTTGGAAAGGTAAAAGAGGTTTAGCCGCTAGACGTAGGTGGAACTGTTAAATAAATAGCCATGGCATTTAAAATGAAATACAAAAACCTCAAAGAGGTTGTGAAACAACTTAACTCAGCGGTTGTTGCTCACGGTAAACAAGCTAAAACAATAAACAAGCACATCGATGAGATGGAAGATAGCCCTATGAAAAAGAAAAAAGGACTAGATGGTAAAGCTTGCTGGGAAGGTTACAAGTTACAAGGAACAAAAAAGAAAGGTGGTAAGACAGTGGACAACTGTGTAAAAATGTAAGTTAAAATAAAATGGCAAAACAAATAGGTGAGGATACTAAAGTAACACTAGACCTCAAAACAATCGGAATAGCGGGTGCAGGTTTAGCTGCTTTAATAGGTATGTATTTTACGTTACAAGCTGACATAGCTTTAGCTAAGGAACTACCTGAGCCTCAGCCACCAGAGATATCGCGCATGGAGTTTGATATGAAAGACAAGCTAGTGCGTCAGACTATAATGAGTACTCAAGAGGATGTTAAGGAAATAAAAAAGGATCTAGATAATATAGAGAGAAAGATTGATGAATTAAAGTAAAATATAATGGAGAATTCAATAAATTTTAGAACAGTAGTGGTGTATGCTTTAATTATGCTAGGGGCATTGTTAAGCGGCAGTGCTTTTGGACAAAACCTATGCGGTAGTGATATTTGCGTTGTACAGTTTAATGCTAGTTGGAACACGAGCAATAATGTAGATTACCTTGAAGAGTTAACAGACTGCGATGTAATGAACGTTAGCATAGATGAAGGTACTTATCAATCTGATTACGGTATAGTAGTTGTACCTACTATTATAGTTTTCAACGGGAAAGAAGTAGAGAGGTTTCAAGCTAACATTATGATGCAGCTGGAAGCCACTAGAAAGCAAGTTCAATCAGTTATTGATGAAGTAATTTATAGCGATTTTTAACATGAGAAGTTTTTTACTAGCATTATTATTATTACCGTTAACAATTTTTAGCCAAGATAGTTGGGTTAAAGTATCTGTACAGACAGATGACTATGGAGGAGAAACATCTTGGGAGATATATCAAGAATCAGAGATTGTTGCAGTTAGCCCTCCTTACGTTAGCAACTCTTTACAAGAAGTTACAGTACCTCTTGACTCAGGAGATTATAACTTTGTTATATACGACTCTTTTGGAGATGGTATATGTTGTGATTTTGGAAACGGCTGGTATTCTTTGACTAACTCTTGTGGGTTAGAAATATACGATTACGAGTTTGCAGGTCCTTCAACTACAACGTTTTTTGAAGTTCCGTATTGCGAGCCACCTATAACTGGGTGTATGGACGTAGGTGCTTTAAACTTCAATCCATGGGCTAATGATCAAGCACCGTGTGTGTTTCCGCCTATGCCTTGCGGACCTGGCCAAACAAATATTATAGCTTTAATTACACCTGATAGCTACCCGTCTGAAACAAGCTGGGATATAACAGCTAATGGAGAAGTTGTGGCTTCGGGTGAGGGTTACACTACGACAGGGGTTACTTCACCAACATACGTATGCGTTGGAGTAGGTGATACTTTAGTGGCTAGCATATACGACTCTTACGGGGACGGATTATGCGGTACTTGTTGGGGAGGGGTAGATGGTTACTTCGATGTTAGAACTTTGTGCGGTGAAGACATACTTTTTATAGGTGGCGTTGAGCTATTTGACACAGCATCTTCAGGACCATATATAGTCCCACCTTGCATACCTATAATACCTCAAGGCTGTACAGATTCAAACTACCTAGAGTATAATTCAGAAGCTTTAATAGATGACAATAGCTGCTTAACTGAGGTTGTTTTAGGGTGTACACAAGAAGAAGCATTGAACTACAACCCCACTGCTAATACTATAGAAACTGAAGCATCGTGTGATTATTCACTTGTGATCACAGACGGAGGAGCAGACGGTTGGTTTGGTAGTTGGTTAGGTTTAAAACAAGGTGGTGATCTATACGGCCCGTATCAAATGGGTCCTAATGATGGATATGAAGAAGAGTTTAACTTAACCTTAAACTCTAATGAAGACATAAGTGTTTACTTTTTTACGGGTGGCAACGCTGAAACAACAGCGGCTCAGTGTGGGTTTAGAGTTGAAGGTCCTAATGGAGTAGTGTTAGAAAGCGGTACTAACCCTTGGACTGATCCGTTGAAAAAGTTTCCTTACATATATAATGGTACGCCTGTTTGTTCTGACTACTGCGTACTACCCGTTGTAGGTTGCATGGATAACTTAGCTTGTAATTATAATAATGAAGCTAATGTAGACGAAGGTTGTTTTTTCTCCGTGCAGTATTATGATTGTGATAATGCTTGTAATAATGACATGGACAATGATAGTGTTTGTGACGAACTCGAAGTAGTTGGATGCATGGATCCAACAGCATTTAATTATAATGTTCTAGCAACTGATGTAGGTGATTGCGAACCGTTTATATTTGGCTGTATGGACCCAACACAATATAACTATGATTCAGAAGCTAACACAGAAAACGGTGGTTGTATTCCTTACGCTTATGGTTGCACTGATAGCAATGCCTTTAATTATGATCCGCTGGCTAATTCTGACAACGGCTCTTGTATTGAAGTCTTGGAAGGATGCGCGGACCCCGAAGCTTACAACTATGACACGGCAGTTAATATGCCTGATCCGGAAGTCTGTCTCTACGAAGCGGTAGGATGTGTCACTGGTTTAGGTGAGCCGTATGGAGATGGTTATTGGCTCAACGATATGTGTTTTGCTTGGGTTATTCAAGCTGATCCATATTGCTGTGAAGAGGAGTGGGATAATACATGTCAAGAGACTTTTGACTACTGCTCTGCTACAGGTATTGAAGCTATACTATCTGGAGATGATTTAGTAGTCTATCCTAATCCAGTTGGAGACGTGTTAAATATAAACAAAAACGTTGATCTAGACGTGTTCGATTCTACAGGACGTCTTATCATATCAGAAATAAATACAAATGTCTTAAACGCGTCCCTATGGACCTCAGGGATATACACAATACGTATAACGTACAACAACCGTGTAATCACAAAGAAGATTATCAAATAATGAAATGGATAGGCCAGCACATATTTGATTACATAAGCCGCTTTAGAAATGACGTTTATGTTGACGCTAAGATTTTAGACTCAAGCGGATCCGCAGGATCATCTAATGATATACTAACTTCAACAGGTACCACCGTCGTGTGGACCAACCGTACTTTTACATACACTAAGACTAACGCCGCCAACACGTGGGTTATACTTCATAACTTAAATTCATATCCTTCTGTTACCGTTGTAGATACTGGGGGATCTGTAGTAAGGGGTGAAGTAGTATATAACTCAATAAACCAACTAACAATAACTTTTTTCTCAAACAGTAGCGCTGTAGCGGTAGATGGGAAGGCATATTTAAACTAAGACATAATGGCTAAATTTTTAAGCAACATTGATTTATCAGCAAATCAAATACAAAACGTAGTTGTACATAAACTGAGCACAGCTCCAACAGGTGTTGCCGGGCAGATATACTATGACAATGAGGATGAGCTTATATATCTTAAGAATGACTCCGCGTGGGTAGCTATAAATACTGGTGCGGGTGATATAACAGGGGTAACAGCTGGTGATGGAATGACTGGTGGGGGCAATAGCGGTGCTCTAACTTTAGACGTAGTTGGTACAGCAGGGGCTATTGTTGCTAACGCTAACGCGATAACTCTCGCCACTGCGCTTACAGTACCGGAGACTATTACAAACTCTTCCCTAAGACTTGGTAGAGATGGTCATAATTTTATTGATTTTGGTACTGACGACGAAATACAGTTCACAGTTGCTACAAACCAAGCTATAACATTTAAAGCCAGTGGTGAGATAGAGGCCACTAAGTTTGATGGAGCGTTAGAGGGTAACGCGGATACAGCAACTAAAATAGCATCTATAACAAACAGTGATATAGTTCAACTAACAGCATCACAAACGCTTACAAATAAAACAATAGCCGCATCTCAAGTTACTGAAATATCCAACTTAACAGCTGTTGAAGGCGCTCAACTAGAGAACATTGGATCAACTACAATATCCGCAACACAATGGGGGTATTTAGGAGCGGCAACAGGTGCTATTACAAATGTAAATGATGACGTATCTGTAGCAAACTTAAAAACAGCTTTAGCTGGTGGTTTTGGTTCTAACGCTGTTACAATTGGTGATGCAGATGATGTTGTTACTATAGGTAACGATTTAACTGTAACTGGTGACTTAATTGTGTCAGGCACAACAACAACTTTAAACACAGCTAATCTTACGGTTGAAGACAACAACATAATACTTTCAAGTGGGAATTCTACTAATGCTGTTATAAATGGCGCTGGTATTACTTTAGAAGGTGGTAACGGTAGTGATGCGACTTTTACTTATAGCACAACTGGACCTAAGTTTGAGATGAAACTTGGTTCTAACTACGAAGACTTAAAAGTTGATGGATTAGAAGCTGCTTCGCTTACAATACCTGATGATGCTATTGCCGTAGGAAAAATAGCTGGAGGTACTCTACCTACAGACGTTAAGGTGAACAACGCCCATTGGTCTGGCACAGATTTAGCTGTAGCAAACGGTGGTACTGGATCTTCTAGTGCTTCTGACGCAAGAACAGCTCTTGGAGTTGCTTATGCTTCTACTGGTGACATTCAGACTGGTGCTGAAGCCGCCAAGGTTGTCACACCTGACACCTTAGCCGCTAAATCAGTTATAGGTGTTATAGATGTTTCGTCTTTGACAGATGATCACATCGTTACTATTACCCACAACCTAGGTACAGCTGATGTGATAGTTGAAATGTATGACATCGTTACTGAGCGAACGGTTTATGCCGACGTATATAGAACCACGGATGACCTATCGACAGCGAGCACGTCCGTTATAAGTATACAATTTGGGGCCACCGCTCCTTCTAATGATATAAACTGCTTAATAACAAGCGTTAAAGGTGCAACAGTAGCTCCAACAGTAGCATACACTTAATAGCAATTTAATTTAATATAATGATAATAAAAATTAACTACGATAAATCTACTAGACAGTTGGTTATAACTGACGATGAGTCGACTATGGAGGCGACTATCGCTCAAGTAGTAGATACTGATGATCAGCTTCAGTTTGAAATACCCTTAAACGTATCAGCTTACCAGACTCAATTTGAAGAAATAGAATTTGATGGCAACGATAACTAGTACACAGACAGGTGATTGGCACGCTACAGGCACATGGGTTGGTGGAGCAGTTCCAGCTAACAACGATCTTGTTGTAATCGCGCACGGGCATAAGGTTACACTAAGTACAGATATTCAAGCTGCTATAACAGACAATGTAACTATTGATGGTAACTTACACTTCGCTGATGGTGGTAAGATGCACTTGAATGGTAGGATGACTGTTAAAAACACTAGTCATAACGCTACAGCTACAGGTGAGTTTGTAGAAGGAACAGCGGCTTCAGGTTCTTTACTGAGTATGGTTGGAGGTACTGAGATTAAAATATCTGGAAACAACAACGCTCAGCATGGGATACAGGTTGACGCAAGGAAGTGGTGTGGAGTCGACATACAAGGGGGCGAACCTACGTTGGTCACACAGCTAAGCGCGGCTGGCGATTACGAGGATGTTTATCTTACTGTTGACAGTATTACAAATTTTGCAGCTGGGGATTTAATTTCTGTTTACGAGAGAGAGATACATTACACTAGAAACGCAGACGAGTGCTTTAAAGTACATGACATAGACAGTGACAATAAAAGAATATACGTAAGAAAGTTTATCGGCCCAACAGCAACCGTAATTAGCAGCAGTGGAGCAACCATACTGGTTGACATCAATGAGGCAAAACAATTTAGAGTTGGATATAAATTGGTTTTTGGTACTGGTAATAATAGAAACGCTCTTGCAGTTACTGGTATATCTGGTGGAACTATAACTTTAGCTAGTAATGTCACTGGATCGGTTGATGGGGTTACCGTGTACGATACTGGATTAGACGTGTATCACAATGTTGATGCATATGTTAGAAGAACTGCTACAACAACTACTACGGCTATAACAGGATCGGAAGCACAAAGAGTTATAAGTGTGGCTAGCGCGTCTGACTTCAGCGTAGGTGACGAGATAGCTTTAGAATCTAGATCTGACACGGTTGTTACTTACGCAAGTGGTAGTGAAACCAACCATTGGAGGCATAATCTTTTGTATACCATAAGTGCTATTAATGGTACTGATATAACCGTAAATAGAGATATTGTTTATGATTCGGTGGTAGGCTGCTATGTTATAAGGATGACTAGAGATATCGTTATAAAGGCTTGCGCTGCAAATGGGGATGAAGTAGCTGATGGAGATCAAGACACAGCTAGAGTGTTTTTTAATGTTAAGTATTGGACGAGTAGTACTTACAGCAACGCACCCACAAGGAGGGTAAAAATTAAGTATGTTAGGTTTAAAAACCTAGGTTACAACACAGGCGACACTACAAATTTTAGAGCTGGTGTTAATATAGCTGGTTATAATGGTAGATACTCGGAAACCATCACTGGGTCTAGCCACACAAACGCAACGGTTCACACGAGTAATGGCATAAGCCAGACTGGGGAAAACTATGTTGACGGATGCGCTGTAACAGCTTATTCTTTATGCTCGAATTCTACGAGAGATGGAGATAGTTACCCTAGCCTATGCATTAGACACCCGTATGGGCATGTTGATAGAAACTGCGTAATAGTTGGAGCTGGGCAAGGTTATTGGAGGTGGAGCTCAGGCTATTTCGTGAAAAGCTCTGGACATATCTCAATGGTTGCTAACTCATATAACATTAGCAATGAAGCTTCGTATGCTTTGTATAACTTCCTAGCGTATTACACGGCTAGAATGAGTGAAGATTATGGTATAAGGGTTGGTAATATTCTTAGGCAAAATGATACGCAATGTGATTTTGGAATAGGCTATATGGATTCTCAAGTTCAGGCCTACGCTTACAGGTTTGTGGGTACTACCAGGAACCCTTTTCTTAAAAGGCTTTTTGCGGACAAGTATAAACAAATATTCTACTTTGACTCGGATCTTGGTTTAATAACTGTAATGGATAGTCGATTAACACCTAACCTATGGGATCAAACTAGAAAAATTTACGGAGATGGTCAAAATGGTATACTTTATACTAACAACGCTTTTAGAAAGTATGGATCAAGTTACAACGTGTTTGAATCTACTAAAAGTAACAACAGTTCTACGGTTAGGATTATAAACAACAGATTTGGTATAGATGCGTTCCCTATAATAGTGCAAGGAGAGACGGCGGTTTTCAAAGAAAAATCAAATGAATGGAGATTATTTTGGACGCAAGACAATGAGACCTATGGGTCAGGTGTTACGGATACTTTATTTATACACGCTGGAACGGTAGTGAAGCTTGATGCCTCTTTTAAAGTAACAACAGAATATGATGGCACGGCGGCGAATATTGGCACAGGAGACTACCCTAGATTAGAAGCGCAATTTGGGCCATACGGTCAACAGGGTAGGTACAAAGCTGATACTAGTAGTACTGTGGTTACGGATCCTTCTTCTGATACTGGTACTAACGGTTGGGTCGCTCAAGTACAATTTGACTCTGGATGTATTGGGGCTTATCAAACCAAGTCACTAACAATACCAGCGCAACCTAGAGATTACTTTTTAACCTATGGTTTGATACTTAGAGATAATGATTTAGCCAGTGAAGATTCCTTTATGAAACCAATAAGAGTTTCAGTAAGTAAAGCGCACGGTTTTACAACAAATAAAACCTCGGCAGACTCAATATCTAAAGTGGTGGTCAACGTTTACGATAGTAGCGCAGGTACTTTTGGTACAAGAAAAAAACGAATTAGCGGAAGAATATAACATGCCAAAATTTTTAAGTAATATAAATTTAGAGACAGCAAATGACGTGCAGTTTAAGACCACTGCCGGAGCTGCTGCTGGTAAAATAGAACAAGACGGTAACGACTTAGTTCTAAGTAACGCCGTTGGTGACATTTTATTGGGAGATGGAGCGTCTGATGTTTACATTGGAGACGGTA
>Ga0115545_1001102_pt1 | contig 14345 bp, 9 predicted proteins | sample COGITO_mtgs_1003_FD_87188 | JGI IMG/M metagenome (GOLD analysis project Ga0115545, IMG submission 87188) | Pelagic marine microbial communities from North Sea - COGITO_mtgs_100330 | ecosystem: Environmental > Aquatic > Marine > Epipelagic | place: Germany:Helgoland, sampling site Kabeltonne...
ATATATTTAAGAAGTTAATAAGAGAAGTAGTTAGAGAAGAGTTAGATTATAAATTTTCGTCACTTGAAAAAAAGTTGGATGAAGTGTTAGTTAGCTCTAGATCTAATAGTATAGTTGAAGATACGGCGCCACAGCCTACCGCAACTCCTCCTCGAAAAGTGCCAGCACAGGCAGCCGTAAAATCTAATCCGGCAGCTCCGTTGACAAAAGACTCTATTCTTAATGATATTCTAAGTGAAACTGCTAATAGTGGTGAGTGGCAAAATATAGAAAAGGAACCGGAGGTTAAATCTGTAGTAGATAATACTCAGAATTTACCTGATCATTTAGCAGATGCTTTCACAAAAGATTATTCTCAAGTAATGAAAAAAGTAGAAGAAAAGGCAAAGTTTAATCGTGGGACTTAAAGAAGACATAAAAAAAGTTTATGAAGAAAGCATCGGTGGTGGTTCTGATAACATAGAAAAACTAGCATTTGGTTTAGAAAAGGCAATTGAAGATTTTATTGTCAATCAACCCTTTACAGTAAAAAAATTATCTGCTACTGCTGTGGGTGTACAAGGAACGACTGCTCCTACTACGGCTACTGGTGCAAATGCTGGAGGACCAGTTGCTTCTGTTGTTGCTCCTACTGCTGTAACTGTACCTACTTTAACTGTTGAGATTGATGAAACTGGTGGTGTGGCTAACCCTAAAGGTTCAGTTGAATCACTAACATCAGAAGTTGGACTTGATAAAAATAAAATAAACAGAGATTATTAATGGCAATACTTGATAGAAGAAAAGATAGATTTGTAGATGACCAAGACCAAAGGGTGTCAGTTGGAATAGAGTTTCCTTTTGGAAGAGAAAGTGGTGGTGATGGGTATTTTAAATCCACAAAGACTACTGTTGATTCTATAAAAAATAATATTAAACTTCTTTTACAAACCAATAATGGAGAAAGAGTATTTCAACCAGCTTTAGGTATGAATTTAAAAAGATTAATGTTTGAGCAAATAACAGAAGAACTTATTATTCAAATTGAAAATAATATCGTAGATGTATTTCAAAAATGGTTACCATTTGTAGAAATAAGAAATATTCAAATAAGTGAACGAAATGAATTAAATCAAGTTAATATAAATTTAACATTTAATTTACAAAGAGCACCAAATAGTTTAGATAGTGTTCAAGTTACATTTGATGGTGTAGGTGCTGGAAGCACAACAAGTAATGGAGCATACTAATGGCATATACAGAAAAACAAAAATTAAAACCAACAAATATAAAGTATACAAATAAAGATTTTAGTTCTATAAAAACTGATTTGATTGAGTATACTAAATCTTATTTTCCCGATACATACAAAGATTTTAATGAAACTTCACCTGGTATGATGTTAATAGAATTATCAAGTTATGTTGGTGATGTTCTTTCTTATTATATTGATTATAATTACAAAGAAAATCTCCTATCAACTGCTTCTGAAAAAAGAAATATAAGGAGATTATCAGAATTTTTAGGTTATAAACCTATAAACAAAACTCCATCAGTTGCTAGATTAAAAGTAACTACAACAATAGATGCTGATAGTGATACAGGTAAACCACTTTTTGGTACATTGCCTTCATCAATAGATAGTGGATTACAAATAGCTTCTAATGTCAATTCACAAATTTTATTTGAAACAACAGATGAAATAGATTTTACATCAAGTGGTTCAGGCGATCCCGCTATAAGTGCTCCAACATTAAATGCCAATGGGGAAGCTGCTTCTTATACCGTAACTAGATTTGTAAGAGCCGTGTCAGCTGAAACAAAAACAAAAATATTTAATGTAACAACTCCTACTAAATTTTTAGAGTTAGATTTGGGCGAAGATAACTTAATAGAAATTATAGGTTGTATTGATGGTAGTGGTCAAAAGTGGTATGAGGTAGATTACTTAGCACAAGATAAGATTTTAAAACAAACTTATTATACAGATGACTCGACACGAGCAAGTGCTTATGATCAAGGTGATGCTAGTGATACCGCATCTTCAATACCTATTCCATATGTTGCTGAATATATCAAGTCTACTAAAAAATTTACAACTAAGTTTGATGAAGATACACAAACATATAAAGCTTGCTTTGGTAATGGATTATTTAGATTTAGTAATTCTGGTTCAAATGTAGATCCTGTAGAACAAGCTGGTGTAACTATCAATGGAACTAGTCTTGCTGATATACCTAGTGTTCTTGGTGTTGTAGTGGGAAATAACCCAAATTTAGGTGAAACTCCATCAAATACATCATTGACATTTACTTATAGAGTTGGTGGTGGTGCTAATTCAAATGTTCAAGCTGGAGAATTAACTGTGATAAATAATTCTCCTACTGGAGTATCATTATCTGTTACCAATAATGAACCTACTACAGGTGGAACTGATGGTCAGACCGTAGACGAAATAAGAAATAATGCTAGTGCTTTTTTTGCTTCTCAACTTCGTTGTGTAACTAAAGAAGATTATACTTCTAGAATATTAAGTATTCCACCAAAGTTTGGTAGTATTGCTAAAGCTTGTGTGGAGAGATTAGATGGAGGACCTCTTTTAATTAATACATTATCTTATAATCAGAATAGACAATTAGTTCAAACTCCACAATTAGTTTTACAGAATATCGGTACTTATTTAAATCAATTTAGAATGATAAACGATCAACTTGATTTTGGATTCTCTTTAAACAATACTATATTTTCTGGTTATGTAATAAACTTTGGTGTTAGATTTGTGGTAAACTATGATAGGCGTTCTAATCCAACAGAAGTTAAAATAAATGTAATTAATACTATAAAAGAATTTTTTAAGATAGAGAAAATGCAATTTAAACAATCAATTAATATGAATGATTTACAATATAATATTTTAGGATTGGAAGGTGTAATTGGTATTAAAGAATTAAAACTATTTCAAGATGGAAATGATGAATATGCTGGTGGTAGAAAACTTTATTATTATAAAGGTGATGGTGAAATTATAGGAGATGATAATAGTTATGGGTTTAAATATAATTTTAATAATGCTATAGAGAATGGTATAGTAAGACCAGCAGTATCTTCAGCGGTATTTGAGTTAAAAAATCCTAATCAAGATATATATGGGAAAGTAATATAATGCATAAATATTTTTTTACAATCAAAGATACTTTTATTAATAGTGGTTCAAATCAAACAACTGGTGAAAATTTTAAAGATAAAAATACAGGTCAAGATGAAATTCTTGAATTAAAAAAAGTATTTTTTGATAGAACATTTTCCCACCCAACTCGTGTTCTTGTACAATTTGATACCGATAAAATCAAAAATTATATAACATCATCAAATGTACCAGTAGATTATAAACTTAATCTAAGATTGTATGAAACAGAGGGTACAAGTGGGTTAAGTGAAGAATATAAAATAGCAGCTTATCCTTTAAGTGAAGAGTGGGATGAGGGTGTTGGTAAAGAGGTAGATGTACCTAAAACAACCGATGGGTGTAGTTGGACATATAGAAAAAACAGAGACGGTGCTTCTGAAGTAGAATGGACATCACCTGGTGGAACTTATGTTGCTAGTGATGAGGTAACTCAATCTTTTTCATCAGAGTCTCCTGATCTTAATATGGATATTACTTCTATTGCTACTAAATGGTTTAATGGTGATAATACAAATTATGGATTATTGATAAGACTATCTGGTAGTAGAGAACAATCTACTGGTAGTTTTGAAGACATAAAATTTTTCTCAAGACAAACCAATACAATATACTCTCCTAAGATAGAATTAAAATGGGATGACCATTTACCAGCAACAGGTTCTAACACAGGTAGTTTGACTACCTTGGATGTTTCTGGTAATAGTGAGAACTACCTATACCCTATACACTTACGAGAAGCGTATAAAGAAAATGAAACTGTAAAATTTAGATTTGGTGCTCGTAAAAGATATATACAAAAATCATTTACAACATCGGTTCAAACTGTTAGTGGTAGTTTTATACCACATGGTAAGGGTGCTTACTCTATTATTGATATGGCAACAAACGAGTCAGTTGTTCCATTTAGTGCTTACACAACAATGAGTTGTGATACGACTTCTAACTATTTTAAACAAGATCTAAATGCCTTTGAACCTAATCGTGCTTATAAGATTTTGATAAAGGTCAATCATGACGATGGTCAAGAAATAATATACGATAACGACTTTGAATTTATATTAAGGACATAAAATGGGTTACGGAGATAATCAAGGTCAAGCTGAACAATCACAACCTCAGGATCAAAATCCTATAGTTGAAATAAATCTGTTAGCAACAGAACAAGATAGTATTTACGAGCGTGATAATCCTGATGTTCAATATGTTGGTAGTTATCATAAACACGAAGATGGTACATTAATGGCAGGTGCCGGTCAACTTGGTTTGGTAGAAGATCTTCAAGCACACATTTTACTAGGCACGGTATTATTTAGAAAAATTACATTTAACGATTTACCACAAGCTCGTGAAGTAGTAAGTGATTTAATTTACAAAAAATGGTTTCAAAACTATAGTTTAACAAATGAAGAAGTTCTTTCTGCTCAAACTACAATTCGTGATGGTATAAAAGTAGTAGGTCGTACTGAAGATGAGCCACTAGTTTATTTTAAAAAAGACAGAAATGCTTTAGAAAATAGAGAAATAGAAAACGAAAAATTAGAAAATATTTTTCAATATATTTTTGATAACGATATAATTGATTTAGAAAATAGATTTAGTATCCAAAGAACAACTTCAGGTGACGAGGGTGAAAAAAGTATTTGGAATTTAATTTTTAATAAAGGATTAGGACAAAGTGAAAGTATACTTTTAGCTATTAAGGATGGGGATATATTTACTGATTCCCTAAATTTGTCACAGATAACAAAAACAATAGGTAGTTCATCAAAAATAAATCCTGAAAAAGCTAGAGAAGTATTAGATACAAATATTTTTGAACTACTACCAAATCAACCAAATCGTCAACAAAGAATTAATAATTTTTTTACTGAGTTTAATGAACTTGTGGGACCTAAACCAGCATTTATAGATGTCGATGGCGATGGGATTGGTGAACAACCTATAAATATCGAACAAGACGAACAACTTAGAATAAGCACAGCAGATGATAAACGAAATTCTTTTATAACAAGAACAAATGAACAAGCATTAGATGATTCACAGAATCAAGGTAAAACTCTTGAGTCAATGCGAAATAAACTTAACACTTATCTTGGAGATGTTGATAATGTAATAGAAAATTTTGAAGACTTAAGACCTGAATATGAAAATAAATCAGATGGTTTTTTAAAAATAAGAAAACCAAATCAAGCAATAATAGTAAGAGCACCAGATGATGGTTTACTAGAATTTCAAAAAAATGATTCTTATTTAAATGATGGATTTACAATTACAATGTGGGTTAAATTCACAAGTAGAACTTCAGAAGGAACTCTTTTTAATTTCGGAAACCCATTGTCAAATAACGGTAAAGGATTTAGATTAGACACTAAAGTCAATGAATTTGAAGGTAAGTTTTATCGTTATCTAAGATTAATGGTTAGAGACAATGATGGTTACTTTTTTGATAATAATTGGGGACATGTTGATATAAGAAGGTTTTCACAGAGAAGTATTGGTACAAATGCAGATCCTTATGATGTACCTGGTAGAATACATAAATTTTTTCCAAATATATCTACTGATAAATTAGACGAGTGGTATTTTATTTGTGCTACATACAATCCAAATGTGTTAGAGAGAAACAGACCTACTGTTGATGAGCCTGATATACAATATGACAATCAGTTTTCATATCTTTACAATAAAGAATATTGGTTAAACCATGTTGATTATGAAACTGGTGAGATAGTTGCTTTTAGTGGAGAAGGTGCTAGATGTAAAGTAGAAGTAATAAGTCGTACAGATTTATTAAATGCACGAGGATTTAAAGGAAGTTCATTCAGTATATCAACTTCGTATTCAGCGGTAAGTGGTAGCATAGATGTGAATGGGGATATAGATTTTACTCTTACTGATATATATCAAGATCCTTCTTTACTTGATGAAAATGAAAACGGTGATAATAATGAAGGCGATAATCCACCTCTGCCACCAACTGCTGGATTTTTAAAAGCAGATATGGATTGGAAAACTTATAACGTTAATGCCGATATAGAAGATACAACTGAAGAAGAAATAACATATCAAGGATAAATTATGGGAGCAGGAACAGATTATACATCAACTGAATCAACAGATGCTGGAAGCATTATTCAAGTAATAAAACTACTACATCCTGTTGAGTTTACAGATTCGTCTACTGGCGCTGATAGTGTCCTTTGGAATTTTGGAGATGGTAACACATCTTCGGAAAGGAATCCAATTCATAACTATTCTTCCAATGGAACTTTTGTGGTTACCTTAATGGCATACAATGAGTTCGGTGAAGATTCAACAACTCAAACGGTGGTTGTATCTGGTATCGGTGTGGATTTTTATGAACAAGAAGTAGAAAATGAATCAATTGAGGAAGTAGAAGATGAATTAATTGAAGAAGTAGAAGATGAAGAAGTAATTACTGTTGATAATAATACTCAAACTTTTAACATAGATGTACCCTCTATACCTGAAGTTGAAGAAGTAACTTTTCCAAAAGACGAGGGAAATATTGATTATACGAATGAAGAAACAACAACTCAACAAACTACTGAAGAACAAAATAAAAAGTTGGAGTTTGTTTTTAAACCCTTTTCTTCGGATGAGCGGAGTATGATTGGAATGGAAGTTAAAGATTTTTTACTTGTTGAAGGAGAACTTGAAAGGTTACAAATAGGTACACCTATTATAATTATCGGTATAGAATCTAATAAAGTTTATAATAGACAAGTTGGTTTTGTAGTCAATGATGAAAAAAATAAAGGAATAAGTATCGATGCTCCGATACAAATAGAGGATGGTTTTTATAGGGTAACGATAGAAGGTTAAAATGCCAAAGTACACCACACCACAAGCTTTATGGAACACCATTACAGAATTACAATCCGTAGGAGGAACTCAGTATGAAGGTAATTTATTTGTAAATAATACATTAAGATATGTTGATGCTAAACAAGGCATAGATGTTGAGTATAAAAATAGGTTGTATGGTGATGGGGTGGATGCTGATGGTATAGAACAGTTGGAAACACCACCTTTACCAGTTAGTCAACAAAGTGGTGATGTGGTTGAAGATAGAGATAAAAGAAAAAGTTTGGGTACATTTCCAATAAGTGATAGAGGTTTTTGGGAAGATATAAATTTTAATCCATCTACGTTACAACCTTATCTAACAAGTGATTTAAGAAAAACTGTTAAAACAAGAATTGTACCAATACCTGACAACGATGGTAAAATGGTTTACAAAGACATTAATCTCCCTAATCAAATAGACAGAGATTATAGCATTGATGCTTTATCATTTGTTACGGATCCAAATAATGAAAATGAGATAGTAAGAGTTGATAAATACTACGATAAGGAAGTAAATCCAAATGAATATGAGTTAGCAACAGAAGGTAAAATAAACTATTATTTATATCCAAGAACTTCTGGTAGAATCTCACCTGATTTACCAATAGATATTTTTAAATCAAGAAATAAAAAAACTTCATCTGGTAATATTAATACATTTGATAGGGCAGCTGGTTTTAGAATAGAAAGAAAAAATGAAGGTTACTTTCTTTTCAATTTAGATTGGGGCGATGGTACACAAAATAAATATAGTGATATACCTAAATTACTAGAAAGTTCAGTTATCTTTGAACACATTTATGAAAAACCAGGTTTTTATACTATAACTGGTACCGTTTTTTTATCTTATGGATTTACAATAAATCAATACGAAAGATTTGAGACAAGAATACTTTTAAACCCATCTAAAAAATACTTGGAAGAATTAGATTTATTTAGACATAGAAATTTTGCTATGATAGGTGGCATATCACCAAGTTCTACATTTGTTAAATCTGTAAGTAGTGCTATTGGATTAGATCCATTTGATTTTAGTAATGAAAAAACAAAAGATGATTTACTTACAGATTATAATGAATTAGATAAAATTGAGCTTTTAAATTTAATGAATATGATATCATCAAATTCTATAATTAATTATAAAGAAAAATATATTAATCCGTACTCTAAAATTATAGATGATGAGCCTACTTCTCTTTTAGATATTCCTATCGTAAGGGGGTGTATGGACACCAATGCTGATAATTATGTAGAATATGCTACTGTAAATAATGGTTGTTATTATTCATATTTAATTACAGGTAACATTAACGGATTGGGTGGAAAAGAACCTATATTTTTTATAGGTGAGATTGATGGTGGGGGTGGTATTAAAGATAGATACTTTCTTTTTGGTGGAGCATATGCTGATTGGAATGGAGTGGTAACTCAGATAAGCACCAATGAATTTCCAGGTAATAAATTTGCACTAATAATTGCACCTAGCACTATTTATCCAGAATTAGGTTCTAGTGATGATGTTCCATTTGATGGTTGGACAATACCTGATGGATTAAGAATTGGTAAAATAAATTATTCCAATGAGGGAACTCCAATAATAGAACAAACTTCAGGTAATGATTTACCAGGTACTTTAAGTGGTCAAGGATATGGATACGAGGTTGATGTTCCAATTAATCCATATGAAAATGTAAATGAAAATGATAGAATTTATATATTAACTATTGATCCTAACAATCCACCAAGTGAAACTAACTATACTGATAAAGAGATATTAGTTAATTGGTCAGGTGATGTAGAGGATATAGGAGATTTATCATCAACACTTGGTCAGACGTTATTTTATGCTACGGTTAACACGGAAGTGTTAGGTGGGGATGGGACAATACAATATCTTGAGAATTTAGCTTTTGGTCAAGATGGTATACTTGCTGGAGATGAGATTGAATTTACAATTTCTCCTGCTGCTAATCAAAACATAAATCATCTTTATTATAACGGAGAAGAAGTACTACCAGGAGATAGTAAAATAGTAAATGCTTATAGTTTAGAAACTACTCAAAACTTACCAGCTAATGAGTTTTATGAAACATCTAATACAACTGGATTACCAACATGGGCTGAAGATGTTCGTTATACATTTAAAATTGTAGCTGAGACAAATAATTTAGTGGAATCTATATTTACAGAAATGACCGTAGTAGATGAGGTATTTGGTGAAGACTATGTTTCTTACGACACAGTAAGAATTGCTGTATTTAATAGTCCAGGTACTACGGGGACAGGACCATCTGGTGTTAGATTTTTATCAACGCTTGGATTAAGTTTAGTTCAAGCAGGACAAGGACTTCCAAGTCAATATGAAGGAAGTTATGCTTATAATTATGAAGTTTCAAATCAATATGGGCAAATGGTAAACTATAATCCTAACTATAATTTTAACGATGGTGAATATATATTGACAGACTATCAACCAATAAACTCAGGTCCTTATGAAGTTAAATTTGATAGAAATTTTATGAATGAACTAAATAATAATCAAGATACAGAAAATGGTTTTGGTTACACTTGGATGGGGTGGTTTAGTAAAAATCCAAATGATTCTACATTTGATATAGAGCTTGATTTATTGTCAACCGATGATGAATATGAATTTTACACTATATACAATGAGGGTGAAGGCACTAATAACGAAGAACAATACTTTCCTACTTTAATAGAAAATTTTGCTAATGAAAATATAGGTCCTGTTTTAGCAGTTTACGCGTATGTTAAGTATACACAAGATTTAAGTTTAGATAGACCATAAGGAAATATATAATGGCAACTATACATAAAGGGATGATAAACGATGAGTTAAAAGATTCACTAAAAGATAGTGGATTAAACAACTACGACCTCGCAACAACTAAGTTGTACAAAGGCGTCGTTCCTATGTGGAAACAACTTGGTTTTTTAAATGATAGTTTTGACATCCCATTTGAAAATATTTATTGGAAAAATCATGTACCATCTAATTTTAATTATTTTAATTTATCTAATATAAGCACAGAAGAAGTTCTTACAGATGATGAAGTGGAAAATGGAGTGGGAGTTGGAGTAACTCGTGGTTCTAAAACTAAAAGAACTCCTTACACTAAAATAATAATAGACGATTCTAGTGGTAGCGTACAACAATGGGATAATGAATATTTATATCCAATATTACCTAAACTAAATAAGTTTGGAGTATTTACAAAAGAAGTTAATACGAAAAATAATTATGGTAATGATAATGCTTCAATTACTAATTTACAAGAAACAACGGGAAGTTTACTTTTAAATGTTGATTTTAATAAGAATAATACCGATAAGTTAGAAGATTTAACTTCTAAAAATAATATAAAATACCTAAAAGATTTTGAAGTGGGATTTGATGATAATTTACGATTAAAAAATAAAAGTGTTTTTTTTCCTGATTCGTTGGAAAAAGACAAAACTGAACAGGCATTTTAATGGCAACTAAAAAACAATCTATACCTAGTTATAAATCACCAGGAATTTTTCCAAGTGGTTCTGATGAATCTTTGGGAATAGGCTCTTCAAATTTATTTGAAAGTTCTTTAGGAAATTGGAATAATCTTATTAAGAATTTAGGTCCTGACGATAAACCAAGAGTGTTTATTTCTTTTGCTTCAAATGCTGAGTTAGTAACACCGTCTATTAATGAAAATGGAGAATTACCACCAAGACCAATTTATATTAAAATAACAGAAGATTTAATTTTTAATCATGGTGTTCGTATGACTGGCGTAAAAGGAACAGCGAGAAATGATTGGTATGTAGAAGGGGAAAGCGGTTTTTCAAACCGGCAAAGATATAAACGAATCAGAGGGGAAATAAAAAACATACAAACAAATAGCGAACAATTTAATGTATCAAACATGGCTCGATATCCATATGATGTAATAGATGATTATTATGTAGAAGCAACATTTGATGACCAATCAAACATGGATGATGATGATATTAGCGGAGCAAGTGATGGGCAGAGTGGTCAGTATGGTGGAGGCGTATCGGATATAGAAAAAATTCATATTCATGAGTTATTAAATAGATGGATGTATGTTGTAATGCATTATTGGGATGTTACAATTGAAGATGTAAAATCGTATTTATCTTTTGTCGAGGACAACATTGATAATAATCCAACGGATTATGATTTAAGTAAATGGGATGAAATATTTGGTGGTAAGTTTAAAAATAACTTGTTTCAAAATCCAATTTCATTAGGAGAACAATTGTTATATATTCAACAAGGTGACGGTAAGGTTTCTAAAGAAGAACAAGGTCCTGGTCAAATACCAAATAATTGGAAGATAACATACGACTCTGAAGTATCTTTTTGGGATAAGGATGGTGGAAAAATAACTGGTCAATTTCCAATAAGATTTTTAGAATTAGAAGACGCTTTCTTTTTAACAGATGATAATATAAAACTTGGAGATAAAGAAGATTGGATAAATGATTACACTTCTTACTATAGTGGTCAAGAGGATTACTATCCATTTATACCTGGTGAAAGTTATGTTGAATCAACTGAACTTTTAATTTTTCCTAGATTATTTAAAGTAATAAATCCATCTGAAATTTTAAGTGTAAATCCTACTGAGTATGTGGTCAAATGCACTGGTGCGTTTCCTATACAAACTACTGAACAAGATTCAGTTGAACATATCCAAGTAAATTTTGTAGGAGAACCTGAGGGTGCATCAAACGATGCTCATTTTAAATTAGGATTTCCTTACTTTGATTATGATTATATTTTTGGAGGAAATGATTCTAACGAATCAGTTTTTGGTAGCTCCCTTTCTCTTTCATCTGATGTATCGGAAATTATTGATTTTGTAGTTGATTGTTATATTACAAAAAACAATGAATATATAGATTCAAAATATTATGAAATTGGCAGCGAAGAGTATCGAACTACATCTTATCCTTTACAGATTAATTTAAATGTTAAATTATTTAATGATGGGGGGTATGATTATTCAAATCCTTTTGCTGGTGGATTTGATTTACAATCAACTTTTAAATTAATAGATATCTTATATGGCAGTGTCGAATACTCTACGAGTATTGTAAATAATTTAATAGAAAAACCTTTTCATTATAGATATGAAGTTATACAATGGGGTGATGAAGAAAATTTATTAACAGATGAACAAATAGAAGTTAGTTATTATTTTAACATGTATAATGTAGAAAATTATCCAGCAGATACAAATAGTTTTGAATATAAAAAATTTGTTCAAGCACATGTAAATTCAAAACCATTAAATTCTATGACTAATCATCTTTACAGTTCACCTGGTGTTAAAAAAATTAAAATGATAATTTATAAAATGTCAAGAAATGGCGCATTTATATTACAAACGTATTTAGTACAAAAAAATATAGTGGTGGGTGACGGTAACTTATCTGCTCAAGATTTTTCTATATTTGGATTAGGTAATTTTAGATACTTACCTATAAAAGAAAATCAAGCTATAATAGGTGGACTTTCTTCCAAATCATTTTATAATGAATCTGTTTCAAAAATAGTTAAAGACGATAATTTTTTAAATGAAGATTTTTTAGAAAGAAGGTCTTCAACACAATTTTTAAGAAAGTTTAATGATAAACTTTTAGGCGAATCATCTACTGAATCGGTTAATGTAGATATTGGACAGATAAGAATGTTTAATACTCCAAAAGATATTTTTAGTTTCATAGGAGGCAATAGATTAGAAATTTTAAACAATACTTCTGAAACTTTACCAATCAATAGTTCTGCTACTGATATATTTATTACTGATGATAATTGTATTTTGGATTTTAATCCACCTAATAATGAACTTTTCACAATACAGAATCAAGTTGGCGGTGAGGGACAAGGTGTTATTGTGGGTGATTATAAATTGGTACAACCTAAGACAAGTAGAATTAGAAGAGATGGTGACATGAATAGACCAGAAATAGTAACAGAAAAAGATAGACAAGCATTCTAATGGAAATATTACAACCATATAATGAAAACACTCTACAATTGATATCAGATGATAGCCAATATGTATTTAATCCAGGATACATTGAAAATAATGGAGTGATAAAACTATCTGTATTTTCTGATATTAATAGTTTTTTAGATGCCGAAGATTTAGAAGAAAACGTTGATTTTTATATAAAAGACTTTGATCTTTTTATAAAACCAAATGAATATTTAGATAGAAATGGTTTTGCTGAAGCTAACTATAATCTACAATATGATTTTTTGATAAGACTTGAAACAAGTCAATTTTATATATCTGAAATATCTCCAAGTAGAAAAGAAATAAGATTAGAAATTTCAAATGCTTCTATAGACGATACTCTTAGAAATGATATCTTAGATTTTATGAATTTGGAAATATCTACTACAACTCCAAAAGATACATATCAATTTAACTCTTATTTAGAAATATCAAGAGGAGTATTGATTCCAATAAATGGATATGCTTTTGATGAAGTTACAAAAAATAAAACAACTTTAATAATAAAACTAAATGAAGCTGCTCCATCTAGTGTCGAAACCTTATCTACTGATTTTAACATATCTAATAAATATTTACAATCTCAAACAGAAACAATATTTTTTATTGACCGAGAAGGTTTAGCTGTAAGTGGTTTAGGATTAGAAATAGATCAAGGATATACTACAGAAATAACATCAATAGATGATACAGATCAAAATTATGATTCAATAGTTTTAAAATCTGGAGAAAATATAGTAGATGAAATAATAAGACAACAAAAAGATTTAAATTTAAATATTAATTACGAAAAATTTGACAATCATGTTTTCTTTGGTTCTGCTAAATCTAAGTTAGAGGGGTTTAAATATAAAGCTGTTAAATTAGAAGGTTTATATTCAGAACTAAGTTCATCTCTTACCTATTCAAGTAGTTTAAAAATTATAGAAAAAAGACAAGATTTATTTAAACAAATTAGAATAGTTGAAGATGAATTTACTAATTATGAACATTTTGTATATAACGATGGTCAAAGTTATTCAACATCTTCAGCTCCTGGAATAAATGGTAATTTAGCAGGTAACAACTTTACAAATTTAGTTAATAATGATTTAACAACTTTAAAAAATCAAGAAGGTTTCGATAAAGTTTATCAAAAATCAGAAGATGAAGATTTTATACATCTATTTACAGATGTATACAACGTAGAACAAGCACCTTTTTATAACTCCGATGATGAATTTTATCTGTCTTTTATTTTACGAGGTGCTGGTGATGAT
>Ga0115545_1001120_pt1 | contig 14201 bp, 5 predicted proteins | sample COGITO_mtgs_1003_FD_87188 | JGI IMG/M metagenome (GOLD analysis project Ga0115545, IMG submission 87188) | Pelagic marine microbial communities from North Sea - COGITO_mtgs_100330 | ecosystem: Environmental > Aquatic > Marine > Epipelagic | place: Germany:Helgoland, sampling site Kabeltonne...
CCCATCGACCATCTGGCAGTTTCACTTTCAGCTTCGGCACCGTCGGACTGCTTGATCCACACTTTCCAGAAATAGAGAGTGTTTGATTTGAGCGATTGCCCTGCGTATTCCACCTGAATCGACTGATCGCTCTGAACGACGCCACTGTCCCAAACGTCCCCTTGGTTCCGTTTAAGCAGGTCGGGCGATGAGGCCACAAGAATCCGGTAAGCGCTTTGCCGCACTCCCCTTTCAGCCTTCAGGCTTCCGCCTTCATTCTTTCCGAGGATGACCCAACTCAAACGGGGATGGAGCACATCAATGCCCTCCGGATTGACCAGATACTCGCAACGCAAGTGATCCACTGTGCTCCCAGTTAAGCTGCTGAGACTGGTGATGATCAGTGCCATCATTATTGTAGTAAGTCGCTTCATAGATTTATTATCGTAACCCATTAACTGATATAGGCTCGGCGCTCAACAGGCGAATTGGCCCCAACAACCCCGACTCCATCAATGGTGCGTCTGGCTCGTTTTTATAAAATGGATAAGCCGTCCACGTCGTCCGCTCAGCCTCAGGGAGTTTAGCGTCGCCGATCAGACGGTTTTTCCAAACATTGGTCACGCGCACCTCCACCATGTTGGCTCCAGCTTTCGCCGCATCGGTGATGTCGATCCGAAACGGCGCATTCCACAATACGCCCAGCGGCTGGTCATTCACAAACACCTCGGCCAAATGGCTGACTGCGCCGAGATCCAAAACCACACGACGTCCCTTCTTCAAACGCGCCGCATCCAGTGTGATCGCTTTGCGGTAGCTTGCCGTGCCGGAGAAATATTTGATCCCCTCTTCCGGACGCTGCGTCCAGGATTCCAGCGTATCAAAAACGACCTCCCCTTCCGGTGCGCCACGCTTTTCAGGGAAAGAAACCGACCAACTGCCCAGCACCGTTGCCGGCGTCGGCAAGTCGGCAACCGTGACCTTTGTTGTGCCGCCGTTCTGGAAGCTCACCGCATATTCGCCCGATTCCCAGACACACAATTCCGCATCGCCATTGGCGCACGTGCGAATTGTTGGGCTGAGCTCTGTTGCAACTGTGACCTGTTGAGTCAAGCTACGCACTCGCTTGCCATCCTGCACTAGCTCCGTGACACAGTCTTTGGCTTCGCCCGATGTCTTAAAAATAATAAATTGCGCATCATACGGCATCATCCGTAAAGACACAGTCGTCGACGTTCCGTTGTCCTGAAACATGACCAACTCCGACTTTTTGCCCGTCACCGGGTCCCACGCCTCTGGAACAAGCCCAGTCACGCGGAACTGTAGCGTCAGCTCTTCAAGCCGCTCTTTTTGGTTCGATACATAATACATCTCGCCGGACGGCAGCTTGCGGTGAATATAGCGAACTTCGCTGTCAGCCAAACCCGAGCCAGCCAGAAAATCGGGCGATAGCGCATCCTCTTTGAAAATCGTCTCAAACGATTTACCGGTGATGACCCGGCCTTTGCCGACCCGGCGTTCTCCGGGGCCGACCGCATCCGGCCAAAGCTCAGCAGCCAACTGCTGAATCTTTAGGTCCGCTCGCGGATAATCGTTCATCGACGGGGAGCGAGTCGGCTTGGAGCCAATCACCGTGGCGCCGGCCTGAACCAGCTCCGCAACTTTCTCCAGTGCTTTCGGGGTGTAACGCGCCCCTTGCGGCAGCACCAAATAGCGGTAACGCATGCCAGAGGGCAGCACAACGAACCCGTCTTCGACGCTCATCGTGGCGAAGGTCGTCCAGTCGCACACGTCATAATCATAGCCCTCGGGCAGCACTGGCTTCATCATCTTGCGAGGATCGAGCTGCTTCGGCACATAATAAAAGGCACTGTTGGGTGAATCTTCGCCGTAATAGTAACAGACATCGGCAAAGAAACGTCCTTGGCGTAGCATATACTGACTGCGAGTCAGGTAATCAACCCACGCGCGACCGGGCTTCCACCAAGTCAGCGTGCGGTCAAAGTTCAGCCCAAACTGGCCCAGCGACTGGCCGGGGAAACGGTCATCCGGCTGATGCGCAAAGCGATGAAATACCATCTCATTCATACCCTTACAAAACTGACGGTCGCCGATGGGCTTGAGTTTGGAAGGATACTGGGTCCACCCATCATGATGGCCGAACGAGGTAAAGGCCTCGCAGGATACGATTTCTTTACCGTAAACGTGAGCGGCTGAAGCAGGTTCTTTGGTATTATCATTGCCCCCTACCCAGTTCGGCTGGTCGGGATGCGGTGCGCCGCCAATCCAGAATTCACCCTGCGGAATATCCATCATACCCAACGACTGAATCCCATCTGCGATGGTTGGTATACCGGTGCCCGGCGCTTCACCTTCCAGCAAAATGCCGCGCTCGTTACACAACCGTTTCAGCGTTCCGTAATATTGATCAACCAACAAGTCGGCGACGGTTCGGCGGTAATCCCATAAAAAGCGCTCGGTCAAATCCAAGTCACCCACTATCCGGCCGGTAACTGTAATCAGCCATTTTCGGTTCCAATATCCACGCAGTTGCTGGAATTGTTCGGCAAAATCTTTTGTCCACGTCTGGCACCCCGCTTCCCAGCTATCGACCGTCACACAATTGAACGCATCTCCAGTCAACGCCCCAAACCGATCCGTCAAGTGCCCCAGCACACCTTCGTGGAAGTTGTGTTCCATCGCCGCCGCGCTCAGCTTATCCACCTCCAAGCCCTCAGCAGCCCCGGATGCAGGCGAAACCTTATTGCCTTTTGCTGTATGACCAATGCGCAAAATCGTCCAGCTCCCCACCGGCAAGTCACACACAAGCGTTCCGTCCGACTGCAACTGATCGGTCAAATCAATAATCGAATCCAGTGTAATCTGTTCCTCTTGGGGAATACTTTGTTTGGACGGGTTCGACAGATCCGGACGCGCACTGCCACGCCCCGCTTTGGCGTGAATTCTTTGCAAACGTGCCGACTGGAAATTCAACTCATAGAGCCTAGTCGCTTCGCGCGAATGACTGCCTGTGAATTCGAGTTTCGCGAAACGACTTTCGCGAGAGCGAAAGCCTTCGATCAGCTCTTCACGCCCCGCTGGCACATGACCGCGGCGGCAAGAGGCGGAGGCAATCGGGCGCCATGTCTGACCATCCTCACTAATGGAAAGCTTCACGCTGCGATTGCTGCATTGCTCAAATAACTGTATGACCAAAGAGCTGAGTTTCACCGGATTCTCAAACTCAAAGCTAACATGAATAGGACCATGTCCGGAAGGAGTTGTCGGTGGCAGTTCAATGAACGTTTCCGGATCTCCATCAATCGCTGCTGCCCAATCGACATCTTTAAGATTAGAAGAAACTTTCGGGCGGAGCGCGGAAACAGGGGTTGCATCTCCCGCGATCGCCGGAAACGCTAACACAGCGATGTCCTGATAATAGCCCAATGTTTCGCGCGGCTTCGGCAATTTGATCTCCCCTTTCAGCGGCCCTTTAACCATTACATCGCGCCATGCCAGCTCCTGCATAGACAGCTCCGGGCTGATCCATGGGCCACCAGACCCCGAAACACCCGCCGCACTGGTTGAACCCAATCGAAGTCCCAAACGGTCGCATTCTTTCGCGGCATGCTCCACCGCATCCAGCCAAGCGGGTGACAACATCGACAGTTCCCCTTCCGATGCCGCATTTCCTCCGATATAGAAAATCTGTGCGCCTTTCAGGCCGATCTCTTTCATCGCCTCCAGGTCTTTGGTGATACCATATTGAGTCACGTTATCATCCATCCAGTGCCACCAGGTGCGCGGCCGACAGTCATCTGCGGGAGTCACGAATCCCGCGTAAAGTGACGCCTCCGCAACCTCTACAGCCGAACTGTCTTTTGCGAATGCAACCGAGCCTAGCAGACCGACAATCACCATTATAAATGCTATGTTATTCATATTCTTCATCCCACGATCTTAAAGGGTCCCTGAAGTCATCAGTTTAAGAATAAACTTCATGCACCACCTTGCGCCCTTCAGCTAAACGAATCCCACTGGCTGCGACGCGCGCTATGGTATGACAAAAACACCAATCGCACAATATACGTAAATACGTAAAAGGGACGAAACCTTGCGGACACACGAATCACTCCGCTTCCATGCACTGCCCAGATAGAACGAGCGCACTATAATCACACTGACTTAATGCGCCAGTTAATAACGGCTCAGGGCATCTGCTTCTGCCTATTTAGACACGGGAGTGGTCCACTTGAATCTAGCAAAGACAACCTTGCTCAGGTCCGAACCCTCCTGAGATTTGATTTCGATTTTTTTGACCTCTGACCAGTCCCCCAGACTCCTGCCGTCGTGCCGAATCTTTAATTCGTCGATCTTGAGGGTTTTAGTCTGCCATGTATCGGCAGCAGTAATATCAACATCGACTGCAAACCATTTATTGGCAGCTAGAACGACCTGCTGAGGTTGGGTGCAATAGAACATGAAACTCAACTCTGCCCCATGGGGAGCACTGTATTTGGCGTCGGAAAACTGTGTAGTAGAAATACCCAAACGATTATTTATTGAGCGAAACCCTTTAATGCCTTGAGGACCTTCAGCTGGTGCGACCAGGCTCCACTGCCCTACCCCCTCTGGAATCAGATTGGACTTTTTCTCCGTCGCAATCGCATTTCCTAATTCCGTTGGAATGGCGGCTTCAAAATCCGAGGAGATAACACAATCATTCGTATAGCGTATATTTGCATAGGAGAAAACATAGTCGTTAACGTTTACGACTGGAAGTTTTGCAATCCAGGTATCTCCTTTTCGAACTGATTCTACATCGCGCCAGTTCCTCTCAATATTGTTTGGAGTTTTCAGGCATATGTAAGCCTGAAGTTCTTTGATACGCTCTGGACTTGCGGGAGTAATATGAATCTCAGTGACACCATCGCTCCCCAGCTTGAGCTCAGAATGTGGACGTTCAGGCCAAAAGATATCTTTATCTAATACATGTTTTTCGAGCCACAGTTTGCAGTCATCCCCCAGTTTTTCTGTATTGTGGTGACCTCGTGCCTGAACCGCATAATCCCATGGGATGCCAGGCTTGAACATTGCAAAACTGTCCGGACCTCTCTCGTGGCCCCCGTGATGGTCATTTGAACCGTTTAACCAAAGAGTCGCAGCGGTGATATAGGGAGAATGCGCCTGTGGGGCAAGGCTCGCTAAGAAGACTGCCTCGCCCTGAGTTTTTTCCGGATTTATGTAGGGGGTGTTGTATTTCCAGACACGACTACCACGATAATACGTATTCCAGCCAATACCGAAGTAGGCAACAATCGCCTTTACACGTGAGTCCATCCCCAGATTCCACATAATTGTTCCGCCGTAGGAAAACCCCTTGGCTCCGATACGTGTCGCATCGACCTCCTTCTGTGTAAGCAGAAAACTTAAAGCCCTGCGCTGAATGGCACTCCAGATATAATCGGATGCCTCTTTGGGATCGGCTATCGACGTTCCATCTCTATACTTCGTCCATACTGGCTGCCGCTTCATATTGCCATGTGAAAGTTCTTCCGGGTATTTCGTGTAGTGCTGATTATTAAGCTCACCCGCATAGTCATGAGCCAGCACCGCCCAACCCTCGTTTACATAGTCTTTGGGAATTCTCGGTGCGCCATGCCAACCATGCACATCCAAAAGACCCGGCGCATTCATTGCGCCTTCTTTAACACTGTATTTACAGAAGACGCGTATTTCATGATCAAGCACATAGGCACTAATGTAAGACTCTTTGTAATAGATTCCGTCCTTCGTCTCTTCCTTGACGATCTCTTCTTTAAATTCGCCCTTGTCCGGGTCGTAGTCATCCCAGAGTTCAGGTGGTGTGAGAAAATTTCCTGCTGCGTGAGTCACTAAGCTCGTGACTGTTAGCAGGACACCTACCAAAGTTGATTTAAGAATACCATTCATGTTTTTTATAGAGAGGAAATCGCTTTTCGCATGGTCAAGGCGAGAGACGGTTTCGGGTTTGTGACGGATGCGACCTTAACAGCTGACGCCACGATACAATTTTTCAGTGACCAAGCAGATCGTTAATCCATTGGACCATTGAATCGGCATACGAATCCTTGGCATTACGGATTGTGGGTTGGCCGTCAAGTAATGCGGGGCCATGCATACCACCTTCGAGGAGGACTAGTTTCGTGGGCACTCCATTCTGTTTGCAGGCCTCATGGTAACGCTTTGAATTTTCCGGCTTTACCACCCGATCATTCGTGCCCTGAACGAGGAATGCCGGCGGTGTTTGCTGGTCCACCTGCTCATCATTGGACAGCATGGCGCGCAATGCCTCAGAAGGATCCGCGCCGAGTAGATGGAGAGAACTGCCCGCATGCGTGAGCTCTTTTCTCATCGAAATCAATGGGTAGATCAGGCAGGTAAAGTCGGGACGCGCACTGACTGCATCAATCGCATCAATCGGCTGGTATCCAAACGGCTCATCGTAATGAACGCTCAATGTGGATACTTCATGCCCTCCGGCAGAGAATCCCATTGCACCGATTTTAGTGGGATCCACACCAAACTCTTTGGCCCGACTACGGACAATACGTAGTGCGCGTTGCGCATCCCACAAAGGAATCGGATGATTGAAAGGACTACAACGATAGCTGACCATAAAAACAGCGATTCCCTTGTCGTTCAAAAACTGCTGCATCGGCATCCCCTCGACTCCGATGCAAACAGCACCATAACCGCCACCGCAGAAGATCACCATTGCGACACCACTTGCGTCCTCTTCGTGCGGCAGATAGACATCGATTGACGGCACGCGAGTATTGTGACGATTGCCATTGGGAACTTGATATGAACCGTTTTGGATCGCAGTTGCGGTGGCGGATGACAACTCCGCATCCCCAGCCTTCGCGCCTGGTGGAGTTTCCGGCCAAAGTAGAATGGTCTGTATGGTGGATTCTCCAGCGAAGATGCTTGTGGTGAAACACAGGAAGCTAAGCACCAGCACCTGACTCATCTTAAGGGCGCTCCCAAAAAAATCATTTTGTCGGCGCGGGTTAGGTTGTTTCGTATGTTTCATAATTAAATAATGAAAGTCTCTACATGAAATCGTAAAATAGTATCCCCAAAGAAGTCGCAGTGCCTAGCTTAATTCTGGCTGACCCCAGCGCGCAGGAAGATTTTATCAAGCCCCTCACTGGCCGTGGCGGTCACCGTGGTGGTGGTGCCGATGGTGTTGGTGGAAAAAGTGACGGTAATTCCCCCATCCGGGCCATTGCCGCTGAGATACCAGTCGACCAGATTGGGCGACCACTCGTAGTAGCCAGTTAGATCATCCGGCACCGTGGCGTTCTGTGGGTGAGTGAAGGTGGTGATGTTCCCAGCGGTGGAAATGTTAGCCAGCCCTGCGTTGAACTGCCCTGGGTGGGAACCGAACCATGCCTCGAGTCCGTTACCAAGCTGGTCACCGTCAGGATCATCGGCGAAGTCCTGATCGTCGACAGCGAGACCGAAGGCGGGATCCGAGATCCAAGAATCAAAATTGTCAGAGCTCAACTCACCTACAACGTCAATCTCGCGGAAGACAAAATCGTCTCCTGCGGAGTTACCGCCAGTGGAACCCGCCGTGAATCGGATGGATTCGATCCCTGTGGCATCCAAGCCGGTCAGATTGACCTTCGTGGCGCCCCCAGCATTATTGAACGGTGCAAAATCAACCGTTGCGAGAAGGGCGTAGCTGCCACCCACCGGCTTCACCTCCACCGTCCACACCTGATTCCCGAACCCCGAGTCACTCCAGGACGCGATTGCTTGGATCGAGGTAATGTCATAACCTGCTGCATTTGCGCCCAAGTCGTATTCAGCAATGGCACCTTCATTCGACCAAGTGCCTTCGGCGTCCCCTTCGGGAAAGCTTCCATGAATGCCGTCGTTCAGTTCCGACGGTGATGCGCCGTTGGAGATCGTCCAGCCAGTTGCTACAGTCGCGGTGAGCCCGTGGAGGAGATCCGATGCGCTCTGGTCGCCATCGTAGGCCTGGTCTGTGGCACTACTGACTGCCGTAAAGGACCCTGAAAACGCGGCGTCGATCGTCACCGCGGGAGTCGCGGCGCCTTCCACGTCGATCTCGCGGAAGACAAAATCGTCTCCTGCGGAGTTACCGCCAGTGGAAGCCGCCGTGAACCTGATGAATTCGATACCGGTGGCATCCAAGCCAGTCAGATTGACCTTCGTTGCGCCCCCAGTATGATTAAACGGTGTAAAATCAACTGTTGCGAGAAGGGTATAGCTTCCCCCCACCGGCTTCACCTCTACCGTCCACACCTGATTCCCGAAGCCCGAGTCAGCCCAGGACGCGATCGCTTGGATCGAGGTAATGTCATAGCCGAGTACATCTGCGCCCAAATAGTATTCAGCAATGGCACCTTCATTCGACCAAGTGCCTTCGGCGTCCCCTCCGGGAAAGCCTCCATGAATGCCGTCGTTCAGTTCCGAGGGTGATGCGCCGTTGGAGATCGTCCAGTCAGTTGCGACAGTCGCGGTGAGCCCGTGGAGGAGATCCGATGCGCTCTGGTCGCCCTCGTAGGCCGACTCTGTGGCACTACTAACTGCCGTAAAGGACCCTGAAAAACCGGCGTCAATCGTCACCGCTGCGTTGGTGGTGAAGTTCCATGTGGTGTCGTCAAGGATACCGAGAAAAGGGTTGCCGGTGGCGTCCGTGATGGCGGTGGCAGCGATTTGGACGGCGTAGTTGGTGCCAGGATCGAGATTCGAGCTAGGATTGATCGTCAAGACCGCACCGGAGATTGAGATCTGGGCGTCACCGACGGGGATTGCCGTTTCGGAGGGCGCGTCGAGATTCTTGATCGTGATGTTGCCTGTGCCTATAGTGATGTCCTCGTCGAAGGTCACCACCAGATTGTTGCCCACTGGGGCATTGCCCGCCTCATCCGCGGGGCTCAGGTTATTGATCATTGGAGCGACGACATCGGGGCCATTCGCGGCGCCTACAACGTCAATCTCGCGGAAGACGAAATCGTTTCCATTGGAGTTGCCATCAGTGGAACCCGTCGTGAACTTGATGGATTCGATACCTGTAGCATCCAAGCCGGTCAGATTGACCTTCGTTGCACCCCCAGTATTATTGAACGGTGTAAAATCAACCGTTGCAAGAAGAGCGTAGCTGCCACCCACCGGCTTCACCTCCACCGTCCATACCTGATTCCCGAACCCCGAGTCAGTCCAGGACGCGATCGCTTGGATCGAGGTAATGTCATAACCTGCTACATTTGCGCCCAAGTCGTATTCAGCAATGGCACCTTCATCCGACCAAGTGCCTTCGGCGCTATTGCCTGCGGCCGCGAAACTAACGCCATGAATGCCGTCGTTCAGTTCGGGCACCGTTGAGCCGTTGGTGAGGTTCCAGCCAGTTGCGACAGTCGCGGTGAGCTCATGGATGAGATCCGATGCGCTCTGGTCGCCGTCGTAGGCCTGGTCTGTGGCACTACTGACTTCCGTAAAGGACCCCGAAAACGCGGGGTCGATCGTCACCGCCGCGTGGGCGGAGATGGCGGTGAAGGCAAGGCCAGCAATTGCAGCGAGGCCCATCGTTAAATTTGTTGTATCACTCATTTTCATTGGGGGTTTTTATAAGAAGGACAGATCGCATCATACGATAAAATCTCGAATCGCGCAATATACGTAAATACGTAGCGAGCCCCTGCCCTCTTTTCGCCGGACGACTTGGCCCGCCATCACTGCCTAGTGATGGCGGGCCAGAAAGGATGGCGGGCCAGAAAGAAAATGCCTGGCTCAATTCTGGCTGACCCCGGCGCGTAGGAAGATTCTATCAAGCCCCTCACTGGCCGTGGCGGTCACCGTGGTGGTGGTGCCGATGGTGTTGGTGGAAAAAGTGACGGTACTTCCCCCATCTGGGCCATTGCCGCTGAGATACCAGTCGACCAGATTGGGCGACCACTCGTAGTAGCCAGTCAGATCGCCCGGCAAGGTGGCGTTCTGTGGATGAGTGAAGGTGGTGGTGGTCCCATCGGTGGCAATGCTAGTCAGCCCTGTGTTGAACTGCCCCGGATGGGTGCCGAACCATGCTTCGATCCCGTTACCGAGCTGGTCACCGTCAGAATCATCGGCGAAGTCTTGGTCGGCAACAGCGAGACCGAAGGCGGGATCAGATATCCAGGAATCAAAATTATCAGAGTCGAAATCAAGCGCCTGGATCCCCTCAAACCATTCCTGTGCCATCAGCTCGTAGTGCGTGTTGTCTGGGTGGTTGATGTTGTTGGACAGCACACCGGGCTTGATGGCGGAGGCGTAATTATTCGGATCAACGAGGAAGGGTGTATAGAGGTCGACGGTGCTTACCTTGTGGCCATTACCAGCGTAAGTCGGCACGAGGGTGTCGCGGATGTAGACGTTGTAATCGTATAGTGTCTGGTCGAAGCTGACGAGCGGCGAGGTTTGCGCTACAATCAAGTGCACATCCGGAGCAGTTGTCACAATACTGTCCACCAGATTGTTCAATGCTGTCTGACTACCGCTACCTAAGCCGTTGATGCCGATCAAGAGCAAGATCACGTCCGGGTTGTCGGCAGCGATGAATCCGTCAACATTGTCCCAGATAGCCTGACCACCATATCCTCGGTGGCCGTCCTGACCGAAGTCGCGTAGATCAAACGCGGGCGTGTAGGTGCCGCCGTTGGTCGGGTCACCGGAGCTGCCGTCCCAGGGCTCGGTCGAGGCACCGACAAACTGGAAGTTATACTCGGCGTTCGTGAGGCGGGTGTAGAGTCCACTGCGATAGCCGAACTTAAAGGGGTGCGTCCAGTTCGGGTTGTCGGTGTAGCCGACCGTGAGCGAGTCACCGAGGCACATGATACGGAGCGGCTCAGGAGTCGCGGCGCCTTCCACGTCAATTTCGCGGATGACGAAATCGTTTCCAACGGAGTTACCAGCAGTGGAACCCGCCGTGAACCGGATGGATTCGATACCTGTAGCATCCAAGCCGGTCAGATTGACCTTCGTTGCGCCCCCTGTATTATTGAACGGAGTAAAATCCACCGTTGCGAGAACGGCGTAGCTGCCACCCACCGGCTTCACCTCCACCGTCCACACCTGATTGCCGAACCCCGAGTCAGCCCAGGATGCGATCGATTGGATCGAGGTAATGTCATAACCTGCTGCATTTGCGCCCAAGTCGTATTCAGCAATGGCACCTTCATTCGACCAAGTGCCTTCAGCGTCCCCTCCAGGAAACGCTCCATGAATGCCGTCGTTCAGCTCAGTCAGCGTTGCACCACCGCCGGAGGTCCATCCTACACTTGCGACGGTCGCAGTGAGCCCATTGAGCAAATCCGATGCACTCTGGTCACCCTCATAGGCCGAATCCGAAGGATCACTGACTGCCGTAAAGGACCCTGAAAAACCTGCGTCGATCGTCACTGCTGCGTTGGGAGTCGCGGTGCCTTCAACGTCAATCTCGCGGATGACGAAATCATTTCCAGCGGAGTTACCCGCAGTGGAACCTGCGGTGAAGCGGATAGATTCGATCCCTGTGGCATCCAGGCCGGTCAGATTGACCTTCGTTGCGCCCGCGGCATTATTGAACGGGGTAAAATCAACCGTTGCGAGAAGGACGTAGCTGCCACCCACTGTTTTCACCTCAACGGTCCATACCTGATTGCCGAACCCTGAATCCGCCCAGGAAGCAATCGATTGAATCGAAGTGATGTCATACCCTGCTGCATTGGGGCCTAAGTTGTATTCAGCAATGGCACCTTCATCCGACCATGTCCCCTCGGCGTCCCCTCCGGGAAAGCCTCCATGAATGCCGTCATTCAGTTCGACCACCGTTGAGCCGTTGGTTAGGTTCCAGCCAGTTGCGACAGTCGCTGTGAGCTCATGGATGAGATCCGATGCGCTCTGGTCACCCTCATAGGCCGAATCCGAAAGATCACTGACTGCAGTAAAGGATCCGGAAAAACCGGACTCAATCGTCACATCGGAGGGGGTAGGAGTCGCAGCACCTTCCACGTCAATCTCGCGGATGACGAAATCATTTCCAGCGGAGTTACCCGCAGTGGAACCTGCGGTGAACCGGATAGATTCGATCCCCGTGGCATCCAGGCCGGTCAGATTGACCTTCGTTGCGCCCGCGGCGTTATTGAGCGGGGTATAATCAACCGTTGCGAGAAGGGTGTAGCTGCCCCCCACTGGCTTCACCTCCACCGTCCACACCTGATTGCCAAATCCCGAATCCGCCCAGGAAGCAATCGATTGAATCGAGGTGATGTCATAACCAGCTGCATTGGGGCCTAAGTTGTATTCAGCAATGGCACCTTCATCCGACCATGTCCCCTCGGCGTCCCCTCCGGGAAAGCCTCCATGAATGCCGTCGTTCAATTCGGCCACCGTTGAGCCGTTGGTGAGGTTCCAGCCCGTTGCAACCGTCGCGGTGAGCCCATTGAGCAAATCCGATCCACTTTGGTCGCCCTCGTAGGCCGAGTCCGAAGGATCACTGACAGCAGTAAAGGATCCGGAAAAACCGGACTCGATCGTCGCAGCGGGTGGGACAGGAGTGACGGTGCCTTCAACGTCAATCTCGCGGAAGACAAAATCGTTTCCAACGGACTTGCCATCAGTGGAACCCGCCGTGAAGCGGATAGATTCGATCCCCGTGGCATCCAAACCCGTCAGATTGACCTTGGTTGCGCCCGCGGCGTTATTGAGCGGTGTATAATCAACCGTCGCGAGAAGGACGTAGCTGCCACCGACCGGCTTCACCTCCACCGTCCATACCTGATTGCCGAACCCCGAGTCAGCCCAGGATGCGATCGATTGGATCGAGGTGATGTCATAACCTGCTGCATTTGCGCCCAAGTCGTATTCAGCAATGGCACCTTCATTCGACCAAGTGCCTTCGGCGTTACCTCCAGGAAAGGCTCCATGAATGCCGTCGTTCAGTTCGGGCAGCGTTGCACCGCCGCCGTCGGTCCATCCTACACTTGCCACTGTCGCGGTGAGCCCATTAATCAGATCCGATCCACTCTGGTCACCTTCGTAGGCCGAATCCGAGGCACTACTGACTGCCGTAAAGGACCCGGAAAACGCGGGGGCGATCGTCACATCACTTCCTGGGTCATTGGATACGAGATCCAAAAACGCGGGGGCGATCGTCACATCACTTCCTGGGTCATTGGATACGAGATCCAAAAATGCGGTCGCGAATCGCTCACCCAAGGTAATCATTCCTGCCGCATCAAAATGGAATAAGTCATAGAAGCTCAGGTCGGTAGCAGGGACGAAGCGTGCAAAAGGATCCGCGGCAGCAATGGCGGCCTGCGCATTGACAACAGTCATATAAGCCGGGCCGTTCTGTCGAATCTCGCCAATGAAGAATGGAAGGTTGGCACCGTAATGGCTTCGGATGTCCGCAATGAAGGCCGTAAGATTGTTCGCATAGTTGGCCTGCTGCCCTTCGAGGGCATCGCTTTCTCCCTGGTGCCAGAGCATCCCGACGATCTCGGTGGTATACCCGGCATTCTGGAGGGCGGCCAGTCCGGCAGCAACGGTGTTACGGAAAACCGTGTAACTGGGGCCGGTTCCCGGTGCCCAGTCGTTATACAAAGCGGTGCCACTCTCGGCGTGTTTGATGATCGCATAGGTCACCGAAGGGGATGCATCGGCAATCTCGCGACCAAAGGTGACCTCCACGCCAAATTTAGCCTCGGATCCCATGGTGACGCCTCCGCTGCCTGGACGGAGGGTGGTCAGACCTGGGCCGCCCGTATAGTAAAACAGCACGTCATCCTGTGGAAGCTGCAGATTGACCGGACTGATCGGAAGCCCCGCGTTGTCTCCTTGCCCGACCGCGTTTGACTGGCCACCCAAAAAGATAACTTTGACCAGATTTGCAGAAGCTGTGGTGGCGTGGACGGAGAGGGCAAGGCCCGCAATTGCAGCGAGGCGCATTACCAATTTCATTGTATAATTTATTTATGTTAGGGGTTATGGGTTAGAAATAAAGGTAGACCGAGTCATCATACGATAACATCTCTAGTCGCGCAATATACGTAAATACGTAGTAAATCGCCCACAACTCACTCACCGAATCTAAGTGAGTTAAAAAAACTCATCCCACCGACATAGCTTAGTGAATCAAACTTTCGCTGATCTTTACTGATAAGATCAGGATCGGATCCAGCCCTTCGCCC
>Ga0115545_1001126_pt1 | contig 14148 bp, 12 predicted proteins | sample COGITO_mtgs_1003_FD_87188 | JGI IMG/M metagenome (GOLD analysis project Ga0115545, IMG submission 87188) | Pelagic marine microbial communities from North Sea - COGITO_mtgs_100330 | ecosystem: Environmental > Aquatic > Marine > Epipelagic | place: Germany:Helgoland, sampling site Kabeltonne...
AACCGTAACTAAAATAAAAGTGGTATCAAAAGTCGCTGGAAAATCTATAGAAGGTGTTGGCGAATCTATTGGAAAAACATTAGAAACAGTTGGAGCATCAGCCGCCAAAGCAAGCCCCGGAATAGGAACTCTTAGTATATCAATGGGCGGAATTGCTCTTGTAATTGGTGTAGCAGGGGCAGCAGTCGCAGGAATAACTCTTAGTTTTGCTTTCTTATTTAAAACATTGATAGACGGAGTTATAGCACTTAAAGCAGCCGGTGTTGGTTTTGGAGAAGCCGCCATGGGTGCGGGTCTCTTCGCAGCCGGGATTATATCGGTCGCAGTAGCAATGAAGACATTAGCCGCCTCCACTGGGCTCCTACAAGCAATGGGACCATTGGGATTAGCAGTTGGTGGTATTTTGGCTGCTGGTTTTGGTGCGGCAGCCCTCTTGAGCGGTGGAGATGGCGGAGCACCCCTTGACTCAAAGGGGTTAATCGACAATGCCGATAAGATAACAACTTTATCTAGCAAACTAAAAGAACTCTCTGATAACAAAGAAGGGTTACAAAGTACCTTCGCAGCAATTGGAACTGGTCTCGAAATAGCCAAGAATTCATTAAATGCTGATATTCAGTCAACATTAGCCAATGTAGCACTTATCACAACCGGTCAGGCTGCTGGTGAAATGAACCAAGGTGCTGCTGGTGCCGCATTGAGTAGAAACCTTGGTAAGTTCATAGATAGTGTAGGTGATTATTTCTCAGGCGAAAAAGACAAAGACAAAACAATGAAACTTCAACTCGATGGTAAAGCAACAACAGATCTTTTTGATGGAAGAATAGCAGTCGCCCATATGAAGCCATAGGAACAAAAAAATGCCAGTATCAACAACTTACGAAACACAAATACAAAATATAGCAAAAAACAAACAAGCAAAATTAGTAATTAAAAGCATGCTAAGAAATAAAGAAGTACAAATACCAGCATTCCTGACCTCTTTTACTCAAACTTTTGCTTCCACTTGGAATGAAGAAGATGTATACGGCAGAATGGATCCAATTGCTACATTTCAAAATACTAAAAGAAGCATCTCATTGGGATTTGATTTGCCTGCTGGAACCCAGAAAACCGCAAAGCATAACTTAAAACAATGTGATTTGCTGGCTCAGTTTTTATACCCAGGATACAAAGAACAGCCCGAACAAGGAAAGTCCCCTAAGATAAAAAGCCAAGTTATCTCTCGCCCTCCTTTGGTTTCTGTTAAGTTTGCAAACTTAATTTCTTCTGGAGGAGGGGGACAACTTGGATATTTGTCCGGGCTTGAGTGGACACCGGTTTTAGAAATGGGTATGTTCGCAAACGGAAAAAGCCTTTATCCAAAAGTCATTTCGCTGTCTTTTACTCTTAATGTGTTGCACCAGGCGACCAAAGGACTTAATGAAAACAATACCTGGATATCAGGTTCAGCGACCTTTTTTGGTAACTAATATAGAGAACAATTATGTCAAGATATAACGATAGAAGAATAGCAACAAACTCCGATGAACAATATAAACAACTTTTGGACAAAAGAGGGGTAAAAACTATAGAACAATATAGAACATTGGAGAAGAATGTTTTTGAACAAGAGGTTTACGATTCTATTGAGACCGTAAATTATGTTTGGAAATATGGGGATATGTATTGGAAGTTATCTTCTCTTTATTATGGAGACCCTCAACATTGGTGGGTCATTGCTTCTTTCAATAAGAGACCAACAGAATCACATAATAAAATTGGAGATACAATTAAAATACCAGTTAGTTTGGCTGATGCTTTACAGGTGGTGGAATAATGGCTATAGAACCAGAAAGCAGTGTATTTTTAAGAGCACTGACAAAATGGATAAATAAAATCCAGGTCACTCCTGAATTCAGAGTTTCGCCAAGTGAATTTTATAATGCCACACTTGGTACGTATTCAAGAGACCCAACTAAACGAATACCGGGGGAACTGATATATAATGGCACCCCTGAAGTAGTAGGCAACCAGAAAGAAAAGAAACCAGACGAGTTTAATGCTACTCTTGGCGGCTTTCAAATAAGCACATTTTTAGCCTCAAACGAAGCAAAACAACTTGGTGTTAAATTATTTGAAGACGATTATTTTGTGGGTTTTATGCTAAACATGTATAGCAATATAAAAGTATATAATGACGGAACTTCTAAGAGTTATTCTTATGGAACCCCCGATATCTTTACTAAAGACAATAGGACCTTTCTCGTCAAAATCTCCGACTGTGTTAATGTGCCCGCAAGACCTGCCTCTCGCTGTAATTGGAAATATGGAATTTTTGAGACAAAACAAGATATAGAAAACTATGATAATTTTTTAAAAGATAGAATCGCACCAGTGTTTTTAGGAAGCACTAGCGATAAACCTTATTTACCAGAACTTCTCATTGAACATTTGGGACAAGATCCAAAATTTGAAGATGCTAGCCGAAGAAGACTGTTTTTGCTCATGGGTGGGCAATACTACGGGCAAAATGATAGACTTTATTTGAATATCATGGAAGCCAAGGACGAGACACCATATAGTAACATACCAAAAGCGGTAAGAGATTATTGGAAAAAACACTATCCATTGGCTGCCCAACTTGAGAAACCACCATCCACCCCCCAAAATGTAGCACTTAAGGAATTGTTGGGAGCAGAGCCATCATTACAGACATTCGCCAAAATAATCTCACATGGACTTGAAGGCAAAACATTTTCTAGTAAAATTAAATCTATTCAAAATTATAATGACCCCAATTTTGTAGTGCCCGAACCCGCTTTCGCAACAACGGGACCCTCAAACAAAGTACTCATTACAGCAGTTTTTCCAAAATATATACCCCTAAAAGAACCAAGAGATTTAAAAACACTAACTGACTTCGCACTCGGCCAAACAGACCCAGGTGTGTTGGTATTGATTGGAAGAAGGAAACCAGATAGTGATGATATAACATATTTAGGAAATTTCCCTCGTATTAAAACAACAGGTTTCCGTGCCGCCGGAACTACTTTTTTACTCAGCAAGGCTGCTAGTTTAAGTTCGGTTGAGGCATCGGGTGTGCCCGTATTACCTACAAACATTGAATCCACTGATGTAGTCGGCTATGTGGTCAGGGATGCAACGGGAGACCTTACAAAAGGAGTCGTCGAAGCCGCTGTTTATGACAATTGGAGGAATAGACAAATTGTAGGACCACCAGTCGGAGAACTCTTTGATATACCAAAAGAAAATACAATTTTAGACTTCCAACCTTCCAAGAACACCAACAAATTAGCCATGGCTCTCAAAACAGCAGTGGCTACTGAAGTTGGTGAAACTGTGCAGTTTGACTTTCAATCAGATGAGTGGGTCAATACTATCTATGCTCCCCTAGAGTCAGTAAACAGTGTAATATCAAAAGAATATGCAAAACTTCAAAAAAGATTGCAAATATATGAACAAATATTTTCTGGAAAAGAAGTAGATGAAGCCGATAAAGAAGCAAATACAAAAAACTTAACATTAGAAAATTATGATGTAGACGATCCCGATAAGGAAGAGTATCGATTGCAATTGTGGATAGATGCGATAAATGTTGCATCCCTAAAGACTATTGAGTGGATTAGATTATCGCAAACAAATGCTACCGTATGGGTTCGTTGGCTCTCTGTTCTCCACTTGGTAAACAAAAATAAAAATAAAGACCAAATCGCCCAAATTTTAAAAGACACAAACCTACAAAAAGGAAAACCTTCTGATCAATCAAAGCGTGCTTTTAAAATTGAATTACCGAATCCTCCGACCCCAGCCCCTGATCCTCTTTCGCCGGATGAGGCAAAAAAAAGGTTAGAATCAAGAACTAAAAACATTGACCAGTGTTTAATATCAACAAATATTGAGCCACTAAAACTAGCATATCGAAGATTAATAGCCACTGAGATACAACAAGTTAATAATGATCCTTCTTATTTCACCATACATAAAAAAACACATCCTGGGTATGATCCCGTTGCAACACCATATGGAGGAAGGTTTCATCTGCTGTCTCATAGCGATGGCAAACACTCTACAATACCAAATCTATTAACAGCACCAGTAGGTGACAAAATTAGACCATTCCTAAATGCAACCCCAGATATCCAATCAGCATTGACACCAAAAATAAGGCTCTACAGGGTTACAACAGAAGGTAGCAAAGATGTTGAAACTGAATTTGTATTTAATAACTTCATAACAAAACAAGAATCTAACGGCTTAAAAGACGGAAATAAAATTCAAAAAGGTCGCGGCGGTGGAATTAAAAGTTTTTCATTTTCCTATGAGGGTGGAACCCCGGCAACAGCAAAGAAGGATATAAATGCAGAATTGGTTTTGTATTTCCAATCTTTTGGAGAATTAACAAAAACAAGATATGCAAACAATAGGAAATATAGATATATTGATTTGTTGCTTTATCCAACTAATGGAACCACCCAAGCAGACAAGTCAACAGCGGGTGATGATAGTATTCACCCTGCTCAGTATAATCCGACAAGTTTTAGAATCAGAGCGGATGTCGGTTGGAATATTAGAAACGGTAAAGACGATCCGTTTAAAAGGATGATTGAAGCTAGAGGTATGGACATTGATGATTTCAATCAATCGCTGAGATTGATAAATAAGACTTTTCTTTTAAATATGATAGATCATGATATTGATTTTAGAAACGATGGATCTGTTGAAATAAAAATTACTTACGCGGCATATATCGAATCAATGTCGAGAACCACAAAAGCAAATGCACTCTCAACTCCGCAAATTGAATTTTTTAAGAGACAAGCCAACAAAGAAATAGAAGATGTATTAAAAGAAGAAAAGTGTAGCCCTGAAGAGTTAAATAGTGTAAGAGCACTGCAATCTAGAAATGAGATTAATTATACGAAAGCAGCGCAAGGATCTATTGTAAAAAGGCTTATTACAAGAGGGTTGCAAAGAACAGTTGTTTTCAGCGAATCAGAGGTTAAAGAATATTTAAAAGATTTTGCTACTGCACCCCCTGAGTTAAAAGGTGATATTTCTTTAAATGCAACAGCAACTAAAGACCAGAGAGAGGTTCATTTTTATTTTTTAGGAGATATTGTCCACACAATAATGGATTGTCTCTATGAACCTGTTTCAAAATTAAGCAAAAGTTATGATCCCAAAAAAGATAATACATTAGAATTCATCACAAGGGCACCAGAATTAGAAAAATACAGTATTTTGTTGTCGTCGTTTATATATTCTGATTTCAATACAAACCCTGGCAAACCAGGAATAAACTCAGCAAACATAGCAGATATGCCGATTTCAGTTCAATATTTTAATGAATGGTTGGTAGACAATGTTATAAAAAGTGAAAGAAAAATCTATCCTTTAACAGATTTTATTAAAGATATATTAAGAGCCCTTGTGGACCTGATAACCGATGCATGTATTAATAGACAAATAGATACTTCTTTGATGTTTCAAACAATGCAACTTAGAGCAATTGGAGTTAAGAAAGGTGAAGCATACTATGATCCCATTGAGAATATACGAATCAGCGGTCGCAATATCACTTCAACAAGCATGGATATGGGTCCCGTGGACACCTCGCTCAACCAATTGGTCTATGTCGATGAAGTTTATAAACATGATTCGAAAAAAGCCCAAACAAAACCAAAGAAAGCAGGTAATAATTTAGATGACAAAAAAACCCGACAATCTAAAACAGAAAAAGCCGACTCATTGCCTTTAAAATCGGGTGATTTTTTGGGAAGCAAAAGAGTACCAATAGAAGGTTATTATAATTACACACTTATTTATCCTGTATCTCCGACACTTTCCACTGGACACAACGGTGTTGGGATTAGAACAAAAGATGAAAACGAAGGAACCTATCATTTCGTAATAGGATCAGACAAAGGGTTATTAAAAAATGTTAAATTTACCAAAACCGACATGGCTTATTTAAGAGAAGCAAGATACTATAACCAAGGAAACTATGGACTGTTACAACTTGGTGCCGTCTATAATGTAGAGTTAGAATTATTTGGAAATACATTATTTTATCCTGGTATGGAGATATTTATAGACCCTCGCGGATTCGGACCAGATTGGAACCCAGTAGTGGGTGGTCGCAATAGATCAGTTGCAAATGCTCTTGGAATTGGAGGTTATCATATCATAACCAAAGTGAATTCTACGATTTCTCCTTCTGGATTTACAACCACCATCACCGCTGTTTTTCAATATAGTGGCGACTCTGGCTCAAAGAATGTTGCTATCGATGGAGAAACAACAAGTGTTTCTAAAAAAACAAAAGTAAGTCAACCTTCTCCGAAAAAGCCTGCTGTTAAATGTGTTGAGATATACCAAAATGCCCTCAAACATTCAGTAGATCTTGAGAAAGCAGCAGCAAAAACAAAAAGAAATAAAAAAGGAGTAATACCAAGTAAGCCATGACTGTATTTAAAGCAAATAATTCAACACAATCTCCTTGGGAGGCATTTTATTTTAGAGCACTTTATAAAAATGAAGCCTTTCCTAAAGCACCGACCACCCCAGAACTAAGAGACTTTAGTTTTGCCGAAGATGTGATGTACGGTAGAGTGGATACTAAATTAAATACCATATATCCAAATGAAGATAATATGAAAATCATTGTATCCGAAGATAACACAGAATCTTCTTATCGATTGTTGGATTTTGTTTCTGATGCTTTTACTTCTGTGAAACAAGCAATGAATGCTGCAAAAGAAAACGGAACCATACCAGGCAATGAACCAATATTTTCTAAGTTTAGTATCAAGAGAGCATATCGCTCCCCTATTGAATTATATAATATCTATGTTGATGAATTGATAAGCAGGTTTAGAAATGATTATTTATCAGATAAGGGTATAAAAAAAGAAGTAATCAAACTTAACCAATTTGTAAACCACTTTATTAAGTTCTTAAAACAAGAGCCAAATCACAGCCCTTTTACATTTACTTCTTGGCAGCGATCATCCACATCAAATATTTTAACTTCTGGAATTGCTGTTGATATTGGAGGAATAGAGTTCGGAGCAGACCCCAGGATAGAAGACCTGGTTTTAAACAGCACCAGCCTACCTTATTATCTAAAAGTTTGTCGTGCAAATGGTTTTTTAGTTTCTCAATTAGCCCCAACAGTGATGGTTGCCGACATTCTGTCACCTGGTTTGTTACCGTATGCTAAAGCAAATGGTATTTTCTCCACAGAGGATGTGTTCTTAAGCCGATACAACTATGCTTATACAATTGACTATGATTTGATGCAAGCAAAACTTATTGATGGATATAACCTTTTTGTTGCAAATTTCCCAATTGAAAAAATAAACACATCTAAATGCCCCAAGACGATTTCCTCAATTATAAAATTTAGAGAACCAATTACCATAGCCCAAGCACAACAAAGTATTTCTATTAATCAATGGCTCTCAGCATATACTCAGATTAGAAACATTGAAGAAACGGGTGCATTGAGTGAGCAAATGTTCAATAAACTTATTAAAAGAATAAAAACAACAAAATATGTTGACAACTTTCAAGCAATGAGGTATATTAATAATACTTTCCGAGATACATACAAATCTAAGTATGGTGGTTTGAATTACTTCATTCACAGGGAAGAAGAAAGAAATAAAGATACCGAGCCCTCCACTGAATCAACTTCAGGTGCTTCAAAAATAAAAAACGGAGGGCCTAGTGGGGGCTACTAATGACATTCCAAATACTTGACGACAGGAGAGAGTGCTATGGAATCTATTATAATGGAAGTTTTATTTACGACAATTTCCCAAGCAACCTTGATCGCACTTGGGAGTGGTGTCCTCACCTTCTTGGTCGGAATATCAATTATGGCTCTATCTATTGCGGCGGCAGAGAGATTGGTAAAGTCGGTCCCGTCCACCTTCAAGACCGGTATGAAGTATATTCTCGGAAGATTAGAAGTTTTTTGAGAGCAACGGCACACGCTAAGATAAACTATGATGATGTTTGTTTATTTGAGATTATACCTCAACAACACCTCCGACATTATTGCGAAGTCAAGAACGATATAACCAATTGGGTACTTGAGAATCACCAGAAACCACAGAATCACCAACATATGGTTGATGTAATGGAGTTGTGCGACGATATTTCACAAAAAATCCCCGCAATTGACCTAAATCGGCTCTATAGACATAGCAAGCACGATAGAAAGGCTAGGTATCTATTTGAGCAAGTTAAAGGCGAAAATACCCCCATTCTGTACGATGTATGGGGATCTGTGACGGGAAGATTAACAACGAAACAAGGGTCTTTTCCAATCCTAAATTTGAAGAAAGAGATCGCCGATTGTGTTGTTCCAACCAATGATGTCTTTGTTCAACTTGACTTTAACGGAGCAGAGATTAGAACCCTAATTTCTCTTGCCGGTAAGGAACAACCAGAAGAAGATATCCACGAATGGAATATGAATAACATATACCATAACATAACCGAGAGATCAAAAGCAAAACAGCGGTTCTTTGCTTGGTTATACAATCCCAACTCAAATGATTCCGAGACAGAGAAACATTATACGAGAGAACAGATATTAAATAAACATTATGATGGAGAAACAATATCAACTCCATTCGGAAGAAAGATACAATCAGACGATTTTCATGCTTTGAATTATCTCCTACAATCTTCTTCCTCAGATAATTGTGTACAATCAGCAGTTAAGGTTAATAAATTCCTGAAGAACAAGAAGTCATTTGTTCAGTCGGTTGTTCATGATTGCGTCACAATTGATATGGATTTATCAGAAAGAAATTTGCTTCCAATGTTGGTTGAGTTGTTTAGCGACACAGCCCTTGGAAGATTCAAAACATCGATTCAAATCGGACACAACTTAAGAGACTTGGAGGAAGTACAATGGTAGTTATCGGCATCGGCACAGCGGGCTGTAAAGTCGCTTATTCATTTGGAAAGGGGCACAAGAAGATTTTCATTGGTCCCGATAAGTTTCCAAAGACTTGTAAGACTGTTGAGGATTATGAAAACAAATGCCCCTCATTGAAAAAGGAACTTACCTTTTCAGCAAAAGAGTGTTGGGTATTTGTTTGCGGTGCTTCTAAAACTTCCGGTGCGACCTTGAGAATCTTGGAGAAGATAAAAAATAAAAAGTTAAATGTCGTTTATATGACCCCAGACAACTTGCTATCAACTCCAACTCAAACAAAGCAAGATAAAGTAGCATTCAATGTTTTACAACAATTTGCTCGTTCAGGGCTTATAAATTCAGTTTATCTTGTTTCCAATACAGCATTGGTAGATATAGCAGGCGAAGGGCCAATTAGCGATGTTTATAGAAATGCAAACAGCACAATCGCAAACATCATTGAGACCATTGAATATTTTAGATCACAAGAGCCAGTTCTTGGATCAATAGCAGAAACAAAAGAAGTATCAAGGATAAAAACCTTCTCAATCGGCGTTATGGAAGAATCAGAAGAAAAGTTGTTATTTCCCCTTGACAACATAACTGAATCTGGTTACATGTATAGTATCAACGAAGACGAACTTAATCAGGAGAATGATTTGTTAATGTCAATAAAAGATAGAGTAGCTCAAGATAAAGAGAATGAACTTCATTCGTCTTTTGCTATTTTCTCTTCTCCGCATGAACGATCATTTTTCTATTCAATTAAGTCCACACACTTCATACAAGAAAAAATATAAAAAAATTATTTGACAAAAAATAGTTTTATGTTATATTCAAAGAGTCGATAAAGACAAAACAAAAACAATAAAATAGGAGAAAAAATGAAAAACTACACTGCATATACCGGAACTTTTGTAACTAAGCGTGGTAACACCCGTGAAATGACTTTCATTCGTGAAAGTGATATCCCAAGTTCCGTTTTTAGCGGAGGTCAGAAACGCAAGCTTTCCGAGGGTATGGAAACAGTTTATGACATTCAAGCTAATGGTTGGCGAACATTTAACAGCAATACGCAAGTTGGCCAACTTTCACAAAAAACAGTTCAATTTTCATTTGACAACTAAGCATAAACATGCTATAATATAAACAGCGGGGGACTTTTGTCCCCCGACTTTAGCCTGAAACGGCAAAAACTTTAATAATTTAGGAGAAATTACAATGGCTTTAAATCTAGACAAAATGAGAGAAAAGCTTCAAGCTTCCAAAAACGGCGGCAAGAAACAAGAAAATAGCACCAAATGGCGACCACAAGAGGGTGACCAAACCATTCGCCTTATGCCAACTGAAGATGGCGACCCCTTCAAGGAGTATCATTTTCACTATAATGTAGGCAGAAACCCCGGCATTTATTGCCCAAAGAAGAATGATGGTGAAGAATGTCCAATATGTGAATTCGCATCACAGTTGTGGCGAGACGGTGTTCAAAACAATAACGACACTGCAAAACGAGAAGCAAAGAAGTTGTTTGTTCGCAAACGTTATTACTCTCCAGTATTGGTACGAGGCCAAGAGTCTTCTGGAGTAAAAGTTTGGTCTTATGGTAAGACCGCATATGAAACCCTTTTGGGTTATGTATTGGACCCTGACTATGGAGATATTACACATCCAGAGACAGGAACTGATATCGTACTGACCTACACGGTCCCGAATACACCGGGATCGTTCCCAAAGACACAATTGAAACCAAGAAGGCGACCATCCGTTTTATGCGATGATGCTGTGGCTAATTGTGATGATTTGGTTAGTTCTGTACCGGAGATCGATACTCTCTTCCAACGACGAACTACCCCAGAGGTACAAGCTTTGTTGGACGATTATCTTTCCTCCGATGCAAATAGTGAGTCCCGATCTTCGGAGACAGAAAAATACAACACTGAAAGCAAGGTAGATGCTGCTTTTCAAAAGTTTATGAACGGTTAGATACGGGCCGCTACGGGGCGCAGCGGGTAATAAATTGCGCCCCACATTTTTATAAAACCACAGGGAGGCACAGGTTAAAGGTGCCTCATTAATTTTAAAGAGAGAGATTAATGAGTATAATAATGAAAGGTCAAACGGTGGGTGTCCATTATGTTGGAACTTTTGACGACGGAACAGAATTTGACAACTCAAGAACCAGGGGAAACCCTTTGTTTTTTAAAGTTGGAGAACGACAAGTAATCAATGGATTTGAAACTGCTGTAATGGGCATGTCTGTTGGAGAAACAAAATCTTTTACAATTACACCAGAACAAGCATATGGGAACAATGATCCAAATTTGCTTCGCGAACTTCCAAGAACTAATTTCCCACCTGACTTTGCGTTTAAAGAGGGTATGATGGTAGAAATGAAGTCACAGCAAGGAAAACCATTTCCGGCTCAGATTACCTCATTCACAGAAGACACTGTGACGCTTGACTTTAATCACCCATTGTCTGGGAAAACACTTAATTTTGAGATCGAACTTGTCCAGACCGATGAGTCTGGAGAAACAACAACAAAAGGAGAAACATGAAATATTTCATGATGGCCGCAATGCTCATGGCTTGCGGAGACAAAGAAGACTCTTCCGAACCGAAAGAGGAAGAAGTAACAGTAGAGCAAGAAGTAGAAGATTCAGCACAAGCTGAGTAAAACAAAACACCGCAGGGAGGCATGGGTCACAGATGCCTCATTCTGACATTAACATTAATGTCGCCACCCAATTAATGTAATTGGTTTTTTCATATTCTATAGGAGAAATAAAATGAAAATTTTACAATATACTAGTCCTGTAACTTCACAGTATAGACAGGAGACACAACACAGGAAAATAAAATATAATGTGCAAGAAAATCTTGCCGAGCATCCAGATATACTCAATGAATTCAAAGATTGGAGAACAAATCAGCCTACACAAATTATTTCTTTTCGTTCTGCTGGGCATCCTAATTATCCAATGCCTTTATTTGACATCAGAAATGCTGAAATTAGAGAGGACTGGGGTCAGCGCAATGCTTTACTAGACAAAGGCAGATACGCTAAGATCTTAGGTATGGCTAAGAATTTCAATGTAAAGCTATTTGAACCAATCAGTATTGACTACATTCCATCTGAGAATAAATATATTATTCGTGATGGTGGTGGTCGCGCTCATGCTGCTTTTATGAATGGGATATTTGAAGTGCCTGCATACGTTCGTGAAATTAAGAATCATGAGGAAAGCAGAGAATTATTTATGAGCCAAGATCAATATGCTCAAGCAATCGGCAAATATGATAAATTTTTACAACAACTTGCAGATGTTCAAAATTCTCGCCACAACATGGCATGTGATACTTTTGCAATTTCAAAGTCTGGTGGTTTTTGTTTGCACAATTCTATGAAGAGTAATCACACCCCTTTGGTTGAAGGAATCGGTATCCTTCAAAGGATAATTAGAAAAGTTGGCGGCGACCCAGAAAAGGAAAAATGGGGCAACCTTTCTGCACCTAACTTGATTGATGCTGTTGATATTCTTAAGGTGACATTCCCGAATAACGATGAAATTCCTGTTTCAGTGTTATTTGCTGTGACTGCTTTTATTAAAGTTACGCAGAATCGCATTCCGTCTGGAACTGCTGGAAAGAATAGGCTAATTCAATTTTTTGAAGAATTAAGAGACTCTAAGACTAAATTGTCCGATATCAATAATTGGGTCAAGGAACTTAAATTTGATTCCTCAAATCACTATGATACATATGGGGCTTCTGCGCTAATGGCACAATGGAATCAAATATTCAAACATAAAAATAGAGGCAGCAAGCCCAAAGGTTTTTACAAATATGTTATATTTAAGCCACTTGAAATTGAAATCATAGGCAAAAATATCATAACTCTTGCAAGGGATGAAAACCTTTATTCATAAAAAAAACACCACAGGGAGGCATGGGTTTACAGATGCCTCATTCTATTTAACGGAGAAAATAATTGGGAAAGGTAATACAAATGGCGACTAAACCAGGAAAAATTAGTATTGGCGACATGAAGAAAGCAATTAATAAAAAGCTTGGTATTGAAGTCGCATATGATTTAAATCATGAAAATCCAGCATCTATCAAAGACTGGATTCCAACCGGATCAACTATCTTAGATTGGATGATCTACCCCGGAAAGAGAGCGGGAATCCCCGTAGGAAGAATCACAGAGTTAGCAGGACTGTCAGCCGCAGGTAAGTCATTTATGGCTGCTGTTATTGCCGCGAATGCTAATAAGAAGGGAATGAAGGTTGTATACTTTGATTCAGAGGCGGCAGTTGATGCTGATTTCTTGGAGAAAGCAGGGTGCGATAAAAATGAAATTCTGTATGTTCAAGCAACATCAGTTGAGATGGTTCTCACTTCTATTGAGTATTTAATGGAACAGTGGCCAGACGAACAATTATTGTTTATTTGGGATTCTATCGCCGCTACACCAGCAGAGAAAGATGTAGAGGGAGATTTTAATCCCCAATCAAGTATGGCTATGAAGCCGAGGATCTTTTCAAAAGCATTTGCTAAATTGCAAGTTCCTTTGGAGAGAACACAGTCAACACTTTTGCTTATTAATCAGTTGAAAACCAATATCACAACTAATGTAGCAGAAGCAATGACCACACCTTATTTTGCCCCCGGTGGTAAAGCCATTGAGTTCCATTGTGCTCTTCGTATTTGGCTTACCCGTCGTAAAGCAAAAGCCGGTAAAGTGCTTGATGAGAACGGAACACAAATTGGATCCGAGGTCAAAGCTCAGATTAAAAAAGTTCGTTCTGCCGGTTATGGTAGGCAATGCACATTTGATGTTCTTTGGGGTGGCCAAAGTGTTAGGATCGCCGATGAAGAGTCTTGGCTACACGCCTTAGCGACAATTAAGAATGACCGCTACAAGGCCGCTGGTGCTTGGAAGACCATCATTGATAAGAAAGGCAAAGAATACAAGTTCCAATCTAAAGATTGGCTTGAGAAATTAAAAGATAAAAACTTTAAAGCCGCCGTAATGGATCTCTTAGAAGAAGAATTCGTAAACAAATACAAAAAATAAACAGATTTGTCTACATCATCCCAGAAAGATAAGAGCCCCGATTAATTTCGGGGTTTTTTTATTTGACAAATGAAAATATCGTGATATAATAAATGAGCAACGGAGAAAACTTATGAAAGAAATACAATAT
>Ga0115545_1001128_pt1 | contig 14131 bp, 11 predicted proteins | sample COGITO_mtgs_1003_FD_87188 | JGI IMG/M metagenome (GOLD analysis project Ga0115545, IMG submission 87188) | Pelagic marine microbial communities from North Sea - COGITO_mtgs_100330 | ecosystem: Environmental > Aquatic > Marine > Epipelagic | place: Germany:Helgoland, sampling site Kabeltonne...
CTTTCAGACGGCGGGATGATGCTTCCGTCATCGTTGTAGGTTATAGGGTCAGCAGACTTAATGCGCTCAGGATCCCTGACTGCTATGGTGTTTGACGGGCCGCCGGGTTCTTCTGCAAGCCTGATAGCGTCATACTTCTTGAACACTTCATCAATAATTCTGGAAGGCTCCCACGCTATATAGTCCCCTTCATTCAGCATCTTTAGAGCCCGAGGGTCTAGCTCGTTAATGTTAGAGACTCCGAAGTGATTTGAGATTGTGTCTGAAAACTCACTCCACCCGTCTTTAGGGTCGAAAACTTTATCTGCTTTAAGGAATGAGTTAATGACTCTTATGCCCATTTCAGATCTAGCTTGAGTTGCTGTCATTCCGTCGAGCATCGATCTTTCAAGGTTTTTTGATTTGTTAATAGCAGATTGCATACTGGAGCTAGGGATAGCGTAATCAGCTCCGTATTTTTCAGTCAATGCATCAAGTTCTGATTTGAAAAGCCTTGTTGAAGCATCATCAGCTTCATCAATCTTTTTCATTACAGAGGGATCCGGTTTTCTGTGACCACCAAATCCTCGCGCATACTCTTTTGAGAACTGCTTATCGAAAGAAAGATATATTAACTTGTTAGGGTCTCGCTCTGATTTGAATTCATTGAATTCACGCTTGGTGCCGTGGTATACAGGGCCAATAGTGTAGCCTGCATTTTCAGCGTTTTGATTTACTATATCTTGAAGCTTGTCGTAATCCTTTACCTTCGCCTTAGCAGCCTTCAGGTAATCCTGATCAGTCTTGCTACGGCCAGTGCCGGGTGAGAACCGTGCGTCTCCCGGTGCCTTAGGATTCCACCCAAACTCAAAGATACTATTGCCCTCGGAGTAGACTTCCTTAGCCTTAACTTTCTTCTCAAGAATGACAGCGCCTGTTTCGTCAAAATAATTCGCATGAAGCTCTGCATACTGCTTTGACGGTGTCACCCAGTCTCCCGGGTTTATGACTTCAGAGACTCCTTTGGGAACTGCCCTGTAAATCGTAAGCTCGGCTTCAGGTTTTCCACGTAGACTTCTGAAAAGTTGTATTGTCTTCCTACTCTCAAAGTCATCTTGCCCGTAATACCTAGCACCGTTTGCGCTGTATATATCTTTGGGGTAAACAGTGTCCATCTTGTCGATGGAGCCCTCGTCATACGTCCCGTCAGGAGCCCTGTGAGCCATCCTGTATCCATTCGGGTCTACATCAGGCATGAAGTGTGTCTGACCTCTCTGGTAGGCAGCCTCAGAGAATGACATGACTGGCCTTCCCTCTTTCTGTTGCATAGCAACAATACGATCAAGACGGAACGATCTCCACGGGTGATCTTGCTTGCCTTCCTGCAGTCTTCTCTGTCTGGGTGTAAGCTCTACCTGCGGTATCTCAGGGTTACCCTTGACGTTCCTGATAGCTAGAATCTTGTTAAGGAAGTCGCTCTTGCGTTGACTGTCTAGGATTTCTGCTGTGCGCTTTTCACCAGCAGTCAGGGCGTTGATGTATGTGTGCAGGTCTGCAAACATGTTAGCCTCGGATCCGAAGACCTTCTGCATCTCTGCGCTCTCCCTGTAGAGTCTACTGGCTCTGGTCTCAGTAGTGCTCATGTCGAGAATCCTGCCAGCAATAGTTCCTGTTTTAGGGCTGATGACAATGTCATACATCAGGCCGTTGCGATTGCTGATAGGCAAGTTCCTTGCGCGGGTCTTGCCTAGCTTAGTCTTCATCGTAGAAGCGCCGTAAGTAAAGTTAGCGTATTGATCTGACTGAGAAATTTTATCAAGTTGCCTCAATGCTTCCTTGATAGTGTCATTAATCAACGGAGAATCGAGAAGTGCCTTGAGCTGTCCCGCACTAAACCTAGTCCCCTTGTAACTTCCGTCTGGCTGCTTGATGAGGCCGCCTTCAGAGTCGCTTACGTTGTCTAAGATACCGCCGATAGTTGTAGCCCTTTCTTTGGCCACACGCTTCTGCTCGGCATCTTTCATGATGAACCGCTTGCCTTTGGCGTCAGTCTTTGCGACTCCCATTGCCTCGAGCTCTGCGAACGTAGCGTCATCTGCAAGATCAGCGTCCGAGTAAACCTTGACGGGCTCATTCAGCGATGTCTCGACGTCTCTGCCTGCTTTCTTGCGAGCCTTGACCAGATCCTTCATAGCTCTGTCGAGCTGTCGAGACTGCTTGATCTGTTGATCGAAGATAGGGCTCTGGAATGCGTCATAGACTCGGTCAAGTTTGCCTTTGGTGAACCGAGAGAAAGCGCCTTTCAGTGACTCTGAAAAGCTGTTGCCTGAAAAGATGTAGTTACTGTTCTTTCCTGTGATGTAGTTTGCAAAATATTCTGCGGCCAGCTCCTCAAGAATGTAGTCTACCTTTGCGTCAGTGGATCCTGCGTCCTTTAGTTTCTGAGCTCTTTGAGGATCAACGCCAATCTCTGAATCCAGACGCTTCTCATACTGCTGAATGAAGTTGTTCATTTCTTCAGCAGAATACATTCTCTGGAAAGTGTTCTTCACGTTCGAGACGAGCGTGTCAAATCCGTCGAGCCTGCCTAGAGCGTGTAGGGTCTCGTGGATCATTGTGCGTGTGCCTGCGTTCGTGTTCAGGAACACAACCGGCTTGCCAGCCTCGATACGCATCATGCCGCTTGCCTCGCCCATCTTGGTGCCTTTTTCATCCACAACAAAGTCTGGATCCACATGCCTGACTTCCACGGATGACTGCAACAAGATCTGCTCTGCATCCATTCTTGCAATCTTGTCTTCTCTGGAAAGTTTCTCAAGCCTCACCCTGTCCTCTGGGGTTTTGGTCTCGATCCACTGATTAAAATCATTGTCTTGAGCTCTGCGAAGTGCTGACCCTGTCAGGCCTTCTGCAGCCCTCCCTACACCACCACCAAAGGCACCGAGAACGCCGCCAGACCCAATACCCTGCGCGAGTCCCTCGAGGCCTCCTGAGGCTAATCCTATAGCGCCGCCAATCCCTGCACCTACTGCAGCGCCAGAGGTAGCTCTGCCTGCATACTCAACAGGTTTATCCAGCCACTTGAGTCTGCCTGCAAGTTTCCCCGCGACTGTGTCAGGCTGATGTAAGGCTAGTCTGCCCAGACCGCCTGTCCTTGTAGGGCTGCTGGACATTGCCTCTCCGAAACCGCGCAGAAGTCCTCCTGAGACATCAAGAATAGTAGGAGCTGCCAGCACTGTGCCAAAAGTCTTAGCTGTGCCTGCTCCAACAATGCCACTAGCTACCGCTGCACCTATGCCGCCGGGAACTGCCACGTTAGCTAGGCCTCCCGTTGCTTCATCAATTGTTTCTGAAGCTCCTTTGACAATGTTCTTGCCTCGCTCAATTGCGTCTCTGCTCAGGTCTGCCGCCCTTGACAGCCCTTTACCCACTGCAATTGTTGGGGCAGATAGCCCCTTAGTAATACCTTTAGCGGCTATTGACCCTACCTTGCCTGCAGGGACTAAAAGACTGGGGTCAATAAATTCACCCGTGAGCTCTGCTGCCTTGGTATCTACTTTCTCGAGGTCAATCTTTGCTGCATCCATACCAGCAAACTCTGCGTATTCATTCCACGCAGACTCCTCACCTCGCTCGATACCACCTCTGACATTCTGAAGTTCTTTGAGTTTGAGAAAGTTGTTGAACTGATCAGTGGTCTCGTTTTCGCTTGTTCCCCCGAATGAATCCAGCTTCGATCCCAGATAGTCATTAGCCATCCTGCCGAGAATCTCTGTGTCATAGGCTCCCCGGGCAGCTCCCTCCATAAAGGTGCGAGCAGAAGTGCCGGGATCAAATATGTTCATGTATGTGCCTATGGCCGCAGGGAGATTCTCCGCGATCCTCTGAACAGTTACGCCAGCGGCTTGAGCTACAAGGCCGGGAAACTCTGACCACTGCATCTCAGGCTTCACAGCCTTATAACGGACAAAGTCCTCCCGTGTAAGAGAGGACGATGGCGTGTCTGGATTCTCGAATCGAGCCACCAGTTTCTCGTCTGTTTCTGGAAACTTTTTCCTGAGCGATGACTCAATGGTTGCATTGGAAGTTTCGTCAGGGAACTCGACAACAGTGTTATAGTCCTCTACGAATATTTCTTTCATTCAATTAAACCAGTGGAAGTGTTAAAAGACATACGGCTTACGTCTGATGCTTGCTGACCGGAAGCAGTTCCTTCTTGATAGGGATCCAGTCCAATTAATTTGGCGTAAGAGTCCCTGTCAGCCCTCATTCTTGTTGATAGAGTCTTTAGTGATGTTCTTGTATTACTATCAATGCTGAATAGCTTTGTTGGGTTTGCTATAATCTTCTCAATCATTTCCTTTTCGGACTCAGAGAATGCGCCGGGTCCAACAATAGGAACACGTAGAGCTCCCGTGAGAAGACCTACGATAGTGTTAGCCTCTTTTTTGAGATTGAAGTCAAACCTTTTGCCGGGAGTGTCAAGAATCTCAATGAGTCTTCCGATACCTGTTTGAATCTGATCATCCGCTAACTGCAGAGTCCTCATTTCTTTAGCTGTCTCTACAGACGGAGCAGTTCCTAGGCCGGGGATAAACCTAGACTTGACTGAGTCTTGATATTTGAGAAGAGATAGCTTGTTTTCAAACGTCAGCTTGTTGTCCTGATCATACAACAGTTCGTAAGCCTGCTTTGCCATCAACGGATTCTCTTTGACGAGATTTGGTATATCCTTGATCAACCTTTCTCTGACTTCAGTAGCTGTCTCCGATCTTGTCTCACCTTTCTGCTCTGCTACTTTTAGCAGTTCAAGATCCTTAGCTGCTTTCACTACAGTCTCAGAAGGACCGGGCATAGCTTCAGGACCTTCCGTAGCACCTCTTACTGGGGCTGTCCTGTAGACTTGTTCAGCTACTGGTTCCGGTCTCGTAGGAGCGAATCCTTGTATACCTGTAGGCTTAAAGTCTGCTGGTATATTCTTAGATTCCTGCAGCATGTCGTATATGCTCCTGTCTTGAACTGCAGCCTCGCTTTCTTTCCCTCTAAGAAAAATGTTTAGAGCTCGATCTTCTAAGGGTTTTCTTATGACTGGTTGCCCTGCAAATGATTGAGCTGAATCAGGCATAGCTTGAAATTGATCACTTGCATATGTGATCTCAGGCCGAAAGCCTGCGCTTTCTTGAGCTCTCTGTAACCGCGCTTCCGCTGCATCAATTTGAGGTGCAAAGTCAACAGGAACATCTTGAGGTTGCCTTGCTTCTGTAAGTTCTGAGTAAAACTTACCTTCTTGTCGCTTCGCTTCAACCTTGTCTTTAGCTTCTTGCAGTTGGATTTGCTGGAGTTCCATTGCCCCTCTTTCAAGAATACCGCGCTTCAGCCCTCGCAGGTCAGATAGGCTGCCTGCTTCAACCTTAGAATCAAACTCGTCTTGCTCCTCTTTCGGTATAAAGCTTCTCAGCCTCTTAAGGTTTGATCTCAGTTCCTTTGCTTCTTCTTTGTTCTGCTGAAACTTTTTGATGCCCTCACCAACTCCTGCCCCCAGACCTGCAAGTCCTGCGCCTAAAAGTTCTCCTACTCTGGATCTCTCAGTAGGCTGAACGATCCCCTGTCCTGTGTATGATTGCTGTGAAAATGCCATAGTGTTTTTCTTTTATGCTGCGAAGTTTGTGCCACCTAAAGCACTTCCAATACCCTGCATTGCTCCTGCAGCAACTCCCGCCCTCGCGTTAGCTGAAGCGATGTTTGCGTTTAGCTGTGCGTTGTAGTTCCCAGCGGCAAGACTTCCCGCGTATGCTGACTCAGGATTAAACATTTGCTGAGGGGCCATACCTTGACCCTGCGCTGCAAACCCTTGAGCCGCCCCCATACCTACACCGGGCTTGCCGAGAATAGCCATAAACGGATCCGCTGAAGTAGCAGCATTAAGACCTACCACCTGAGAAGCAAAAGCCTGCCTTCTTCTCTGCAGTTGCTCTGCTTGCAAACCTTTGACAAGGGCCTCCTGTCCTACGTCTGCCATACCGTAGCCCATACCTCGAGCTGCCTGAGCTCCTCTAACCTGCTGCTGGATCTCTCGTGACAATGCTGGTGGTAATGCAGCCCCTGCAGCCAGCTCAGATTGAGCCTGCCTGTTGAGCTCTGCCATTAATGCGGCCTGCTCTGGGTTGGCTTGCCTGAAGGCCTCAGTGGCTCTAGGACCTAGTCTTTCGACTGCGGCTATGTCGCCTTCCCTTGTGACATCAAGTCCAGCCACATCAGCTCTGGCGAGCCCGGGCATTATGTCCTGCTCATACAGCTCAAGAAGGCCGGGAGTCCCCTCGCTGCCTCTCATGACATCCCGCAGGATCTCAAGGTTAAGCCTTGCCTCTGCTGGTCTGCCGTATTCCTGACTAGCCTCTGCAGCGTAGAGCTCTGGTGCGAGGTCTATCTGCGCCTGCAAAGTGTCTCTTGTTTCTTTCGCGTAATCCCGTGGGGGAGGAGCGTCTGCGCTATACATTCCCATAATTGTCTGTCTGGTATTGCCTGTGTAGTTTTGTGAATTCTCTCATCGCCTTCCAGCCGCCGCACAGGTAAACGGTTGCAAATATAACCTCGTGATACTGGCTCTTGAGCACATCAGAGTGTGCTCTCTTTACTTCTACGTCTGACTCCTCCCACTTATTTGCATCAAGCCACGCATTGCAGCTCATGATGATTAGAGGGAGAAGGAAGCTGCTGTTTGCTATGTAGAATTGATTGCTTGTGAGTGTGACCATCCAGTCCATTTCAGCCTTGATTACATCCTCGTCATTGATCTTCTTATCGCCATCAATGAAGTCATCAATGTCATGAGACCTTGTGGCGAATGTCTCCACGAACAACCACGCCTGCTCATTGTTATGAGTCAGACGCATGAAGTCTTCTTTTATGGAGTGGTCGAAGTGCATTAAGAAAGCTTTATAATCTGGATGTGGCTGTAGACCTCTGCTCTGCCGAGTGATGCAGCTCTGCCTAGGCCGAAGTCTAATTCCCCTTCATCAGCTCTAAATCTTAATTCAAAGGTTTTCTGGCCGCTTATCTGGAATACTCCTGCAACATTTGACCAGTAGGTCTCGGTGTCAGAACTGCCAAAGTAAACGGATGATCCGTTAATTTGAGTTTGAGTGTCTGTTACATTATAGAGCCAACCTACTATGTTGCCCGTATCGTTGCCGGGGACTTTTGCTTGAATTGCGTAAGTTCCTGACTCAAGTATGAATTGATTTGAACTTAAGCTCGTGACGATGTTGTTAGGATCAGACAGAGTGTTAAGCACTCTGGTAGTGTCAGTGTTCGCAACAGATGTTCCCGCATGAACCGAGTTAAGTTGCTGTTCCCATATTTGAGCTGCAGCTATGGAAAGCGATGATTTAGCTTCCCACTGAATAGCACCAGCAGAGTCTGTGCTTATAAACTTGTCAGCACCGTCTGTGTTTATCTGGCTGATGTTAATCGTGTCAGTGCCATCTTGCGCTGCCCACTCAGGGTTAGCTCCTGATCCTTTGGTTTTCAGGAACTGTCCGTCAGATCCCGGCGACAGTTTAACAAGGTCGCCGTCAGAATTGTAATACAGTAGCTGACCTTGAGTTCCAGCCTCTAACTTAGTCAAGTTGAGATTGTGATCACTGATCTTGCTGTTGATGTCGATTCCCTGCTCCAGCTTTGACGTAAGCACAGCCCCGTCTGTGATCTGATTGGAATCAATCGATCCTGTGAAAGTTACGGCGGGAGAGCCGAGCATGTTTAGCTTAGTGTAGGTTACCTTTTCTCCGTCAGAGAAATTGTATCCCGGGCCTATGATAACTGATAGTGGCATAATATTAAGCTGTTATTATTTTGTGACCCGCTGCGGCCATATAGAACTTAGAGGGAGTAAAAGTGTTTAAGGTTGTTGTGTTAGTTTCTCTTATTCCAACAAAAACGTAATCGTCCTGATGCAATTCTACATGTGATACAATGCTTATATTTCTAACATCTGAATTACCTACCAAGCGAATCGTTTGCTCAGGTTGAGGAATGTAAGTGGTCGTATTAGCGGATGCGTCTTTCTTTGCTATCGTGAACGTAAGTTCCGTGTCTGAATTCGCTGAGACTTTCCCTGAGATACTGATGTTTACTTCTGCATTGATAGGGGTTAAACCTGTGTATTTTAATTGGCCATTGGATGCCTGTTCAAAATCGATCATGTTAGAATCAGTCGATGTGGTCACGCTTAAGTTAGTGTAACCCGCCCCAACGGAAGTGGCAGAAGCTGAAGTTCTGTAAATTGCTCCGAAAGGGTTTACCTCAGATAACGCATTCTGTGGATACCATTTCTGGGCGACATTGCTTATTACTGTCAGAGTTTCGCCGGGGCTAATGCTTACAGTGCTGATCCCTGCTGGACCCCAGTCACTACTAGTTATTACTACTACAGCCGCAGATGCGTTTACTATATTCTTAACAGTAACGTATCCTGATACTGGCTGCGTAAGCGTGTAAGCAGTGCCTGTGCTTATGATGTTGTAGAGCTTAGTGTCGCTGACAGTATTGCTGCTGGTGTCATTGTAGGTCTGCCTGAAAGTGTGCGGAGCGTTTAGCGATACCTCAGGGTTTGCGCTCCCGTCTCCGTTTGCGACTGTGAGCCCTGTAGCCCCTGTAATGCTCCTGACATTAGCGGCCCCGCTGCCGTCAATTGACACAAGGCCTGCAGTCCCGCTCAGGTTATCGATTGATCGAATGTTACCATTCGCATAGTTAAGCTGCTCGAGGGCAGTGATGAATTCTGCGCGAGTAACTGAGTCCGAAGGTATCGGCCCATTGACTGCGTCCACTACAAAGTTTGATGTGCTATCTGGCATAATCTTTTTACCAAAGTCCTGCGTGTGTTCCTTCTCGCCGCTGTCCCGGCGTTGCTCCTGATGTCACGCTGTGAAGCCTGACTCTCCCGTTGATCCCTTCAATCTTGACTTGAAAGTAAGCGCCCCTTCTATCGACTCTCATCTTGTGCGTCCAGTATTGGTAGAGGTCAAGCTGAGTGCCTGCCGCCCCCAGCGCTGTTCCCGGGGCTGCGCTCTCTGTATCCAGAATGACTGAGTAGTCCTCTCTGCCGGGGGTCTCGTGAGAGTCATCCAAATTCTGAATGTCCCAGTCACTCATTGCAAAGGTCATGTATTTGGTTCTGGTGTAGCTGGCATTGTTGACTATGACAGACTCCTCTTTTACACCGTCCACAATTCCTGTGACCTTGTATTCTGGATCCCACGTTGAGATGAATACTTGCGCCTGCTGGAAGCGCCTCCTATTGCCTGCTTCAAAGCCATAGCCGCGAGTTTTAATCATGAAAGCTATTGGCCTGTCTTCGATCTTTATTGTGTCAGAGCAGATAGCCTGCAGATAGGGGTCCACATTGCCAAAGGGATCCTTGATGCTCACAAGTATTGGTGAGGTGCTCTCAAAATGAACTCCACAGCCATTGTCTGTGTCTGTTGTATTTCCTGAATACCATCCGTCCTGCGTGAATCCTGTGAACAAGTTTGCTCCAGCGATCTCGCAATGATCTGCCTGTTGCTCATCACCAACTCCCCACAGCCAACCGTCCTCAGGATCGTTTGTGTTAACTGTAAGCGGCTCGATAATCTCCAGTCCTCCGTCATCAGTTATTTCTGCGTCAGCATCATCAACCACTTCCCGCTTACGGGTAGCACGAATTGTTGTGCCGTTATTAACTGTGACTTCAGTTCCGTCCTGAACATGACCCTTTACCACAAGGTCACATGTGTAAGTGCCTTGAACGATTGGCCTGCTCTCCTGCTCTGAATATTCATAGAGCCCGACGATGCCATCATAGTCTACATAGTAGAGATGCTCTGATCCCTGAAAGTCTGCTACAAACAGATACTTAATCTTTATTGCGTCTCCAGTGTCATACCCTGACCACGCTTGATTTATGAAGTCATAGACAAGCACGGCATTATTCTGCTGGCCGCCGTCAATGGGGACACTTAAGTAGTATCTGTTGCGCCAGTAAGCTGCAGAGGCTGTCTCTTTAGCTACCCTGAAATCAATTCTGTCAATGAGTGGCTGTACAGGTGTGCTCTGGGGCTCTGATATGCCCTGTAGCTTGTTTTGCTCTGTCAGCATTAAGCTAACCACACCACGCTGGGAAAGGAACCACAGGTCATTTCCTACGCTTGCTACAGACCTTGTTCCTACCAATCCGTATTCTGTTGTAATTTGATCGAGGACAGCATTTGTCCCCCAGTCGCCAACCAGATTGCTTACGGTGTAGATGCTGGTATCTTTAAAGATAACAACTGTTGTGTCATTGAACTTAAAGATCCTGCGAATGTTGTCGCTGTCACCTTGGTTGATCTTGAATGAACTATAGACAGGGTCGTAATTCGTGTAAGAAAGAATATCTGAAACAGCTACGTGATCAGACTTGTATCCTGCACCGGGTTTGTGTGGGACAAGGAGCCTGTTCTGGAAGAATAGAGTGGTATCTGAATTAGGTATTGAGTCAGTGCCATCATCTGCATCAGGGGCCTCTACAAAGCCTTCTTCAAACGAGGACAATACAAGATGCTTTTCATCTGGCCCCCTTGAGAGAATGACTTTATCGAATGCCTGAGTGAACCAGTATTTTGATACTGTGTTACTGCTGGTGAAGTCTGACGCAGGGACAGTCAAGCCAACGCTGCAGGGAATAGGCTCAATGTTGTTGCCGTATCTGGCTCGGTAGAGAGTGACTATAGTTCCATCAAGCGATGCCGCGATCAGGACCCAGTCATTGCCATTAGGATCATTCCAGACTCCTACTCCGTAGACTTGACCTAGAGTTGTGCTGATCTGTCTTGACCAGTTTATATCGCCCTCTCCCCATTCAATAGGCCACTCAAATCCGTAGCGGTTAAACCACGTAAGCGGCATGACTCCCTTGCGGGGCTCTGCTACTCCGTAGCGGAAGCGAGCATTGACAGCTTCTGAGACTAATCCAGCAGGCAGCATATGAGGCTGCTGCCTCATGTCTACACCTACAAATCCGTTGTCCCCTGCCGTAATTGGCGGGTCATCGTTGGCGGTGTAGTTTCTGTCTTCTCTCATGTATAAAATCCAATTTTACTTAAGACTGAGTCTAGCTTTTTATTGCTGTTCTCCCAGTTAAGCTTCATTCCTCGCTCTGAAGCTCTCAACGCTTTTGCTACACCTCTCTCGTTTCGGACCTCCCTCATTCGGTCTATCAGGCTGTCCTGTTTAGGGACTGCCCAGAGGCCGCCGTTAGAGTAATGCGCCTCAGACTCTCTCAAGTCAAAGTCAACAGGGTAACCTACTGACTCATCAAAGAACTCTGTGATTCCCCCAAAAGGAACTGCGATGACTGGCCTCCCTGTGGCCATAGCCTCATGCTGCATGAGACCCCATCCCTCGCCTTTCGACGCACTCACAAAGCAATCAAGCCCTGCATACCAGTTCGCTAGATCTTTCCTTGTCCAGAACTGGCGAGTAAAACTTATTCTGTCATCATCGACATCCATTACAGGGTCATCGGGGAAACACTTAATGCTTAACCTGACATCTTTTACCCTCTTAGGGAACGCTTTCTTCCACGCCCTCAGAACGTCCTCAAAGCCTTTTCTGCAGCCTCCTGCTGCTGTCCTTCCAGCTACACCGAAAACAAACTCAGAGCCCTGTATCTGTGGCCTGTAGTGGAAGACATCCGTGTCTATCCCCATAGGAACCTTGACCATCGTCTTCCTGATTCCCTGTGCATTAAACAAGCACAAATTAAAGTCGCTCGGCACAACAATCAGGTCTGCCTGATTCAAGTTCAGCACTGCCTCCTTATGAAGCCTCGTGCTCTCCCACATTGTGTTATAAACAAGCTGCTTTTTGCCTGTAGGACTAAACGATGGGCAATGAACAATCATCTCCCAGTCATCTTGTTGCTCCTTATGCACAACAGACTCCATCACCACTCGTGGGATAGGAGCCTTACCTGCCTCGCTTCGCACGGGCCAACAGTGTATGTCTCGGCCCAATTTAGTGAGCCCCTCAATGACTCTTATTAAATGTAGTGAATAGCTACTGTAGCCGTCCACCACTCCTCGCACTACACCTCGTTTTGTTCTCAAATGTTAGCCTCGCAGTTTACCTCGTTCGTGTTCCAGATCTCTAAGCATGCTCACAACATCCAGTCTTTCAGACTCAGAGATTCTGCTGTTCAATTTGCCTTCCAGTTTCTTGATCTGTTTAGCAATCGCATTGTCAGCAGCCGATAAGGTCAGCTTAACAGCATTGCTCGAGTTAACAATTCTTTTGGCAACCCAAAACAACAGTAGTATTCCTACTGCGTAGTAAACCAGACTAACGCCCCCGGGAAGGCTGTTCTCGAGAGCAGATAAAGAAAACTGGTCGCCATTGCCGCGCTCATTATTGTCAACAGTCCAGTCAACGCGAGTCTGACCATCGTGTCCCTGCGCCGCAGAAAACACAGCAGTGATCCTCTCATTCTGGTCTCTTGACCATTTTTCACTAACTTCTGTCGTAGCATTTGTCTGCCGCTGCATTTCTGGCATCCCCACGCACCCTGTGAAGAGGCAGGCCGCAGCTCCAGCGATTGCAGCGGCTTCTTTAAATATCTGTTTCGGCGTCTTTGTTATCATTGCACTTCCCCTTTCGGGCATTGACGTAGTGATGCCAGACAAGAGCTGCTTTACCTACCATATAAGTCAGCGTGGCAAATGCTATAAGGAGCCTTAGAATGGATGTCTCGTTGGTTACAGCGATGCCTAAGAAGGCAGCCGCAAATACCCTGCCGTATTCAGCGAGATCCGTGCTGGTCATCGTTTGCTTCCTTTGGATTTTTTCTTTTTCATTCTAGCTTTAGCTTTAGCTGCTGCTGCTTTACCAGCCTTAGTATATGCGTAATGTTTCTTCCCTACTTTTGGCATAATATTTCTTTCTACCACTTAGCTTTATTGGCCCAATAAGCTGCGCTCATTTTCCCTTTGGAGATGTTCTTAGCGTGACGAGCTTTGAAGCTTTTGCGTCTGGCTTTCTCACTGGCACTCTTTGGGTTTGACCCAGCTCCCGATACACCCTGTTGACCAAAGCGGATCAGGCGCACCTTATCCCCCTCTTTAGCTAGGACAGCGTGTGATTTTTTAGCGTGCTTTGGAGTGCGCTTCGGCTTGTTGTAGCCCGAAAACTTCTCACCGTTTTTTTCGATAGACATAGCTCAAGCCCAGACTCGTTGCGGATGCACTGGCTCAACTCTGAAAGGTTCCAGTGTGGACCCGTCTTCCCCAACCAGCCTCACGTTCACAAAGTAACCCTCCTCGTATACAGGCGGCGTTAGCTCTTTGCCTTCGCTATCGAATGTAGCTGGGGTCAGCACGACCTTTGGCAAGATGTCCGTGTTGCGGTAGTTTTGCTCCTGCTCCCACTTGATCGGCACTGGATTGTCGGGGTCAGTTCGATCCCACTCAATCGGCACCTCGGTATACAGGACCGAATCTGCTTCAGTCTGGTCCGCGAATTTTAAATAGTAATCAGTAAACATGTGATTCGTAGTCAGTTGGTTTAGGAGGTTGTCAGAGATTGGAGTTCCACGTCAGAAAGCGCGGCTGAATAGAGACTGAGTCGCTTGATATGGCCGTTCATTTGCTGGTTCGTAGATGACAGACTGGCAATGTGTAACTCTGAAACCTCGCCAAGTAGGTTGGTGGCGGTGTCAACTTGGACTGCATTGCCCGAAGCGGTAACCGCTACATCGTTCGTGTCGAAGCTGGCAGCAATTTTACCAGCACCGGCACTGCTTGTAATAGTAGTTGAGACTGTGTTTACACCGTTGGTCAGAGCATAGAGTCTCCAGTTTGTGGCAGCGACAGCCGAAGAGCTTGGTTTTGCGATTTGGAGACGCTCGGAGACGGATGCATTTCTAAGCTCCCAAGCCACTGGAAAATAACCGTAGCCCCCGCTCGTCTCACTCACAACGCTCACTGGTCCTCCCGTGTATCCAAAATCCGCTACTGAGCAAGAGTCAGCAGCGCGACTAACACTAGAAGAAGTGGTTTTTATGTAACTGCTCACGCTGGATGACTGCTCTGCCATCTGTCCGAACAACAACACGCCGGAGAAATCGTCTCCAGTC
>Ga0115545_1001130_pt1 | contig 14123 bp, 9 predicted proteins | sample COGITO_mtgs_1003_FD_87188 | JGI IMG/M metagenome (GOLD analysis project Ga0115545, IMG submission 87188) | Pelagic marine microbial communities from North Sea - COGITO_mtgs_100330 | ecosystem: Environmental > Aquatic > Marine > Epipelagic | place: Germany:Helgoland, sampling site Kabeltonne...
AGATGCTGTCAGTGATCCTAAATTACACGAAGTTATTAAGTTGGCAGATATTGTGCATCCATGGACTCCAGGCAGGTACAATGATTTACAATCTGCAGACCAACACAAAGAAAATTATACCATACAAGACCAAATATGGTGTACTGAAAACGGATTAATGTATATGCCTGTTGTTTTTCCTGGTTTCAGTTGGTATAACATGAAAAATGGTAAAGATAAATTTAATAAAATACCACGTTTAAAAGGAGCTTTTTTATGGAGACAATTTTACAATGCAATTTCTTCCGATGTAAAAGCAATTTACGTGGCTATGTTTGATGAAATAGATGAAGGCACAAGTATTTTTAAAATAGATAACAATCCTCCTGTTGGAGAAAGTAAGTTTTTAACTTATGAAGGTTTGCCTTCAGATTATTATTTATGGCAAACAGGACAAGCAGCAAAAATGTTGCGTAAAGAAATCATTTTAACAAAAAAACAGCCAATTTATCCAACGAAATAAAAATCCATTAATTGATGAATTTAGTATTTAATAAACAACTTATTAATTGTATACAATTTCTAGTAATTTCTTTTTTCTTTTTTTCTTGTAGTAATCCAGAAAACAGAATATCAGAAAATCTGGATAATGTAAAATATGTAGATCCACAAATTGGTGGTGTTGCTCCTTTTTTGCAACCAACAAGAACACGTATACATTTGCCAAATTCTATGGTACGTATGTATCCTGAAAGAAAAGATTACAGAGATGATCAAATTACTTCTTTTCCACTAACGACGAGAAAGCATAGGTCAGATTTACTTTTTAATATTATGCCAGTTTCTGGGAATGTTAACGAGACTAAAAAACCAATTTCAGCATGGGATCAAGATTTAGAAATTGCGCATCCACATTACTATTCAACTTGGTTAGAAGATTATAATATTACTACAGAATTTACGCCTTCTGCACAAGCAGGTATTTTTAGATTCAGTTATCAAAATAAAAATACAAGAAAGTTATATTTAAGAGATTTATCTGGTGATGATTGGCAATTAAATGATGATGGTTCTATAACAGGAACAGAATCTTTTGAGGGTATGCAAGCTTATGTATACGCCATTATAAACCAAAAAGGAACTTTCAGTTCGACAAAATTTGATGACGATAAAGTAAACTCATGGATTACTTTTAATGATACTACTAACGTTAAGCCAGTCCAGTTTAAATACGGTTTATCATTTATAAGCACTGAGCAAGCACAAAAAAATTTAGAAAGAGAAATTCCTGATTTCGATTTTGAAAACATAAAAGAAAAAGCCCATAAAAGATGGTCTGAAGTAGTGAACCAAATAGAAGTAGAAGGGGGGACAGAAGCTTACAAAAGAACCTTTTACACAGCTTTATATCGTTCTTACGAAAGAATGATAAATATTACTGAGGATGGTAAATATTATAGTAATTATGATAAAAAAATTCACGAAGGCGAACAAGATTTTTATGCCGATGATTGGGTTTGGGATACGTTTTTAGCATTACATCCTTTACGTTATATTTTACAACCAGAAATGGAATCAGATATGATGGCTTCTTATGTAAGAATGTATGAACAATCTGGTTGGTTGCCTCAATTTCCTCAAATACATGGCGATGCACCTCCAATGAATGGTTTTCATTCTACCATCATGTTATTAGATGCGCATAGAAAAGGAGTTAAAAATTTTGATGCAGAAGTAGCTTTCGAAGCAATGAAAAAAAACGCATTAGAAGGCACAATGATTCCTTGGAAAATGGGCGCAGTTGCTCCATTGGACAAATTGGCTTTAAAATTGGGTTATTTTCCAGGATTACATCCAGGAGAAAAGGAAACTGAACCAAGAGTGCACGGTTTTGAAAAAAGACAATCTGTTGCAGTAACTTTAGCTCAAGGCTATGATGATTGGGCTTTGGCGCAATTTGCAAAAGAATTAGGTAAAGAAGACGATTATAAATATTTTTCTAAAACTGCAGAGAATTACAAAAATTTATACTGGAAAGAAAAAGGATTTTTTATGCCTAAAGATGCCAATGGAAATTGGATTGATATCGATCCAAAATTTGATGGCGGTATGGGAGGTCGAGATTATTATGACGAAAATAACGGTTGGACTTATTTATGGAATCCACAACAAGATATTTTGGGTTTACAAGGACTAATGGGAGGTAGAAAAATATTTGAAGAACGATTAGATCAGCTGTTTAGAGAAGATTTAGGAAGAAGCACGTATGCTTTAAATGCAAGATTCCCTGATTTCACGGGTATTGTAGGACAGTATTCTATGGGGAATGAACCAAGTTTTCATATTCCATATTTATACAATTTTACAGATTCGCCTTGGAAAGCGCAAAAGAAAATAAGAATGCTTTTAAACACGTGGTTTAAAGATAATATTTTTGGTATTCCAGGTGATGAAGATGGTGGAGGTATGTCTGCATTCGTAGTTTTTTCTGCAATGGGTTTTTATCCAATAACGCCAGGAATTCCTGTATATACTATTGGTAGCCCCTTATTTTCAAAAATCAGTATCAATTTGCCTAACGGTAAAAAGTTTACTATACATGCACCAAACTGTAATAAAACTAATAAATACATTCAGGCTGCAACATTAAATGGTAAAGAACTAAAAGGTCCTTGGTTTACGCATGATGATCTTATCGATGGAGCAACAATCACTCTACAAATGGGAAAATATCCTAATAAAAATTGGGGAAAAGACTTTGAAAACATTCCTAGTTACTTTAAAAAATAAAATTCAAATAAGAATGATCAAAATAAAAATCCCTACATTAATCTTCCTTACAATCTTAGTTGGAATTTTATCTAGTAATAATTCAACTAAAACAACAATTGACAACTCTAAGTATGTAAATACTTTTATAGGTACAGGTGGTCATGGACATACGTTTCCAGGAGCAACTACACCTTATGGAATGGTGCAATTAAGTCCAGATACAAGAACTTTAGGTTGGGATGCTTGTGGCGGATATCATCATACAGATTCTTCAATTTTAGGATTTTCTCATACACATTTAAGTGGAACAGGAATTAGTGATTTAGGTGATTTTTTATTTATGCCTTTTTCAGGTGAAGCGAAAGTAATTCCAGGAACTTCAGAAGATCCGGATGCAGGATATCGTTCTAGATTTAGTCATGAAGATGAAGTTTCTTCCCCAGGATTTTATTCGGTTTTATTAAAGGATTACGATATTAAAGCTGAACTTACGGCTACTAAAAGAGCTGGTTTTCATAAATATAAGTTCCGTAAAGAAGGGAAATCGGGAATCATTATAGATTTATCGCATACTATTTACCCAGATCATAAACCAAATCACCAATTTCAATTGATTTCTGATACTGAAATTTCTGGTTATAAAGGTTCTGGTGGTTGGGCTGTAACTCAAGATATTTTCTTTAAAGCAAAATTTAATAAACCTTTTACAGTTACTTTTTACGAAAATGGTAAAAAAATTGATGCCTTACCAAATAGAATGTCTAAAAAATTATTGGCTGTATTAACATTTAATACCAAAGCTGGCGAAGAAGTTTTAGCAAAAGTGGGTATTTCTTCTGTAGATTATGAAGGTGCTAGTAAAAATTTAGACGCAGAAATAAACCATTGGAATTTTAATAAAGTTAAAAATGAAGCTCATGAAACTTGGAAAAAGGAATTATCAAAAATTAATGTAAAGGGAGGTACGGAAGATGAGAAAACAATTTTTTATACAGGATTATATCACACTTCTATAAGTCCAAATACATTTTCTGATGTAGATTTCAGATATAGGGGAATGGATAGAAAAATTCATCAATCTAATGAAGAAAAAATTTACACAGTGTTCTCTTTGTGGGATACTTTTAGAGCATACAATCCTTTAAAGACAATTACTGATCCTGATAAAACTAACGAATTTATAAATACACTTTTAACAAAATACGATCAAGGTGGTATTTTACCAATGTGGGAATTACAAGGGAATTACACCGGTTGTATGATTGGTTATCATTCTGTGCCAGTAATTGTAGACGCCTATAATAAAGGAATTAGAGGTTATGATGTGAAGAAAGCCTATGAAGCAGTCGTTCACGCATCAAAGTATGATACTACAGATATATTTTTTCCATCAAAACAAGTAAAAAACATTTTGATGCCGAAAGGTAAGCTCTATAATGAGACAATGGGTTTTATTCCTGCGGATTTAGAAAATGAATCTGTTTCTAAAGCCTTAGAATATGCTTATAATGATTGGTGTATTGCACAAATGGCAAAAGATTTAGGCAAAACAGATGATTACAACCATTTTATGAAACGCTCTAAAAAATACACACAATATTACGATACCAAAACTGGCTTTATGAGAGGAAAAAATCAAGATGGAAAATGGCGTGAGCCTTTTGATCCTCGTTTTTCTAAACATAGAAAAGATGATTATACTGAAGGAAATGCTTATCAATGGTCTTGGTTTGTACCTCATGATGTTGAAGGTTTGGTAGATTTAGTTGGCGGAAAAGAGACGTTTATTAAAAATTTAGATGTTTTATTTTCTACAAGTTCAGAATTAACTGGAGATGATGTTTCTGGAGATATTTCAGGTTTAATTGGTCAATATGCGCACGGAAATGAGCCAAGTCATCATATTGCACACATGTATAATTTTGTGGGGCAACCATGGAAAACACAAGAAGTTACAGACAAAATTATGAACGAGTTGTATTTTAATAATCCAAATGGATTGGCAGGTAATGAAGATTGTGGACAAATGTCTGCTTGGTACGTATTAAATGCAATGGGTTTCTATTCTTTTAGCCCAGGAAATACGACATATTCTATTGGTCGTCCAATTTTTGATGAAGTAGAAATCAATTTACCAACAGGTAAGAAATTTGTGATTAAAGCAAAAAATAATAGTCGGGACAATAAATACATTCAAACTACTAAATTGAATGGAAAAAAATTAGATACTCCATTTTTTACACACGAGCAGTTAATTGCTGGAGGAAAAATGGAATTTAAAATGGGTAATTTACCTAAATAATTAAAGAGTAACATCAACTAAACTTATAATGAAAGATTTAAAAAAAATACCTGTAGTACCTAAAAAGAATTTAATTTCTTTTATTCTTGTTACCTCATTATTTGCATTATGGGGCTTTGCGAACGCAGTTACAGATCCAATGGTTCAGGCTTTTAAAAAAGTATTAGAATTATCTAATTCTGAAGCAGCTTGGGTACAAATGGCTTTTTATGGTGGGTATTTTTGTATGGCTTTGCCAGCAGCAATGTTTATGCGTAAATATTCTTATAAAGTAGGTATTTTAATTGGTTTAGCTCTATATGCAACAGGAGCATTATTATTTTATCCTGCAGCGCAATCAGAAAGCTTTATGTTCTTTTGTTTGGGTTTATATGTATTAACATTTGGTTTGGCTTTTCTAGAAACAGCAGCAAATCCTTATGCATTAGCAATGGGAGCAAAAGAAACAGCTACACAGCGTTTAAATTTAGCACAAGCCTTTAATCCTGTTGGATTAATTGCTGGTTTATTTGTAGCCCAACAATTTGTTTTAAAGAACTTACAGTCTGATGATATTGTTGATTTTAGTGCGCTTGAGGAAGCTTCTAAAACGCTTATTAGAACTACTGATTTATTGGTGATTAGAGATCCTTATGTAGTATTAGGATTGTTTATTACAGTAGTTTTTGTGATTTTTTTAGTTAGTAAAATGCCACAATCTAAAGCCGAGGGTGAAATGCCAAAAATTGGTGAAACTTTTGCGGCTTTAGGTAAAAACTCTAAATATACATCTGGAGTATTGGCTCAAGTTTTATATGTTGGTGGGCAAATAATGTGTTGGACTTATATTTATCAATATGCAGAAGGCATAGGTATGGATAGTGTTACAGCAGGTTATTATCAAATGGCTGCCTTTGTTTTATTTACGGTTGGTAGAGCTATTGGAACGTATTTATTACGTTTTATTAGTTCAGGAAAATTACTAATGTATTTTGCTGTTTTAGCAATGGTTTTTTCTTTAGGAACTATTTTTATTCAAGGTATTATTGGTTTATATTGTTTAGTGGGTATATCTTTCTTTATGTCTTTAATGTTTCCAACCATTTATGGTATTGCTTTAGGAGGTTTGTCAGAAGAGCAATCTAAAGTAGGTTCTGCAGGTTTGGTTATGGCAATTGTTGGAGGTGCATTAATGCCAAAACTGCAAGGAATTATTATTGATGCTGGTGGAAATGGTGTTGCAGACACTTCGATTATGGGAGTTTCAGAAGTAAACTTTTCATTTATATTACCATTACTGTGTTTCTCTTTTATAGCTTGGTATGGTTTTAGAGTATTTAAAAAGTATGAATCTATTAGCTCATAATAATATAAAAAACAAGTATGCAAAGAAGTATAAAACTGTATTTGATAATTATAGTATCTATTTTTAGTAACTCAATAATTTTTTCACAATCAAAAAAACCAAATGTCATTGTATTTATTGCAGATGATTTTGGTTACGGTTCAACCAATATTTATGGCGCGCAAGAAGCATTAATAAAAACGCCAAACGTAAATAAATTAGCCAAAGAAGGCGTGAAATTTACAAATGCATATACAACAGGTTCTGTATGCACTCCCACTAGATATGCATTAATGACGGGTCAATATTCTTGGAGAACAAAACTTAAAAAAGGGGTTGTTAATATGAACGACCCAGCTTTAATTGATGTGAAAAGAAAAACATTACCAAAATATATGCAATCTTTAGGTTATAAGACAGCAATGGTTGGTAAATGGCATTTAGGTTTTAAAGAAAAAAAGTTCAATAATTTATTAGGAAATATTTATCCTGCTCCAACAGATTATGGATTGGATTATAGTTTTGCATTGCCTAATAATTTAGATGATGGACATAAAGTTTACATTGAAAATAACAAGATTTATGGATTGCGTTCTGATAAAATTTCTCCTTACGGAAAATCATTTTATGGAAAACAATACCAAGGATATGATGCCCCACAAAGAGTTACAGAGCAAGTAACAGATGATTTAACAAACAAATCTATAGAGTGGATGAAAAGTTTGGGTAAAGACCAGCCATTCTTTTTATACTATGCAGCAGCTGCAGTTCATCATCCCATAGTACCTAGTCCGCAAATGCGAGGTAAAAGTAACGCAGGTGCATATGGAGATTTTATTCAAGATATAGACCGTTCTTTAGGAGATTTAATTGTATTTCTAGAAGAAAGAGGTATTAGAGAAAACACCATTATCATTTTTGCGAGCGATAATGGAGGAGATATTCCTAGAAAGAAAAATCTTGTAATGCCAGAAAATTTTGCCATTAATAAAGGCTTACAAATTAATGGAGATTATAAAGGTGATAAACATACCATTTGGGATGGAGGATTTAGAATTCCGTTTATTGTAAATCATCCAAAGAAAATAAAAGAAGATAAAACTTCTAATGTAACTATCTCAACAATTGATATTTATGGTTTTTTAGCAGATTATATTGGTAATAATAAAGGGTTAGATTTAGAAGATGCACCAGATAGTTATAGCTTTAAAAAGGCCGTTTTAAAACCAAATCAATTTTACGAAAGACCCCCTTTAGTGCATAGAGATGCACAAGGCAGAAAAGCAATTCGTTTTGAAGGGTGGAAATTCATTGAAGAAAAAAATAAAGACACAAAAAGAAAGATGAATGCTGAAATGCTTTTTAGCTTAACTAAAGATAAAAAGGAATCTACAAATCTTGCTAAAACAGAAATAGCAGTTGTTGATAAAGCAAAGACCTATTTATCAAAAGTAATAGAAAAGTCTTCCAAGGAAATTTGGAAAAATAATTAAAATGAAAAATAAAATAATAGTACTAATTGTTGGTTGTTTGTTGTTGATGTTTAATTGCAAGTCTAAAAGTGGGCTTATAAATCAAACTAAAAACAAGAAGAAGCCAAATGTGTTGTTACTATTTTCCGATCAACATAACAAAAAGACAATGGGTTATGAAAATCATCCAGATGTCATTACTCCAAATCTCGATAAACTATCAACTGAATCTGTGGTCTTTGATAGAGCCTATGCAACAAGAGGTGTTTGTGTCCCCTCTAGAATGTCTTTAATGACAGGACTCTATCCAAGAACATTAGGGTTAATGAATAATAATGAAGAAACTTCTGTTACAGACAAGGCGACTTCGTTAGCTAGTATTTTTAAATACAATGGATACAAAACCTATACTTTTGGAAAAAGACATTTAAAAGGTGGAGGAGACAAAGGTTGGGATGTTAAAAAAGAGGTACACGCAGAAAAAGGCGATAATGGCAACTATTTAAGCTGGGTTACAACACAAGGCTATCAAAGTGAATTCTCTTATGATTGGGCTGCAGAATTCGGGAAAGGACCTATTGGTAGTAACGATGCGAACGCCAATATACCTATCGCTGATTTAGGGACACGTATTTCTAAATTACCATTTGGATATACAATGGAGGCTTACACTGCATTAGAAACCATTAATATGATTGATCAACAAAAAAATAGTGATACACCTTTCTTTTGTTTTTCTTCTTTCTACAGACCACATCAACCCTACACTCCTGTAAAGAAATTCATGGATATGTATACAGTTTCCGAATGGGGAAAGGGCACAAAATTAAAAAGTGGTATAAAAATGCCCGAAAGTTTTTACCAACCCACAAAAGATTTGCCACCCTTATTACAGTTCCAAAGAAATGGAGGTAATAAAGTATGGAACATGGACAAGGCTTTTGAAGACGAACAACTCTGGAGAGATTATATTGGAGCCTATTACGCATTAGTCACAGAAGTAGACCATTACGTTGGCGAGATTTTGCAAGCTTTAGACAAAGCAAATATCACAGAAGAAACAATCATTATTTATACCACAGATCATGGCGATTTTGTTGGGAACCATGGAATGGTAGAGAAAGCTGCTGCTGGTCATAATATTTATGAAGATATTTTAAACATTCCCTTAATGATTAGAATTCCAGGAAAAACACTTCAAGGAAAACATACTGCTGAACTGGTAACTTTGGTAGATATTATCCCTACTCTAATCGATGTTTTAGACTTAAAAACCCCCGATTTAGAATACAATTTTGAAGGCGTATCACTCGCGAAATTACTCTTGGAACAAAAACCATTGAACAGAGATTATATCGTATCTGAAAGTTGGTTTCAAGCCACAGTAATCGGTAAAAATGAAAAACTGGGGATTATGAAGCCAAATCCTGTAAATCCTAGACGAGATTACAGAGAATTTGGAGATATGTTTTTTGATAGAACATACGATCCTTTAGAGCTAAATAATGGAATTAATGATGCAAAAAATCAAGAAAAAATAGCGCAGCTTAGAACGTTTTATGCTGATTTTAAAACACAAGTTTCCGGAATTGGAATGCAAGAAATAAATAACAAAAATAAATAACCACAAATGATATTTAATACTTATAAAACCATTGGATTTATAGTCTTTTTAATACTAATTAGCAATATTAAATCAATTGCACAAAATTCTAAAAAACCAAACATCATCTTCATTATGACAGATGATCAAAGTGCTGTTGTTCCTTTAGATTCAGAAAAGAGAATTCAATCGCGTCCTTTTGGATTTAATGGGGATAAAGAAGTGCACACACCCATTATAGATGACTTGGCAAAGAACGGTATGATTTTTAACAGCGCATATGTATCAAGTTCTGTATGTGTGCCAAGTAGATACACAATGCTAACGGGACGTTATGCAGGAAGATCTGAAGGCCCTGCTTTTATGAGAATGCATCCTAAAGGAACGATGACAAGAGTAGAAAATAATACGGAAATAGAAAAAGACAAACCAAATTTACCAAGACTTTTACAAGAAGTGGGGTACAAAACAGGTTTTGTTGGTAAAAGTCATATTGTAGAACATAACATCGTTAACAATAAAAAAAATTGGACAAAAAATGGCTTTCAAACCTATGCAAAAAATGCAGATCCAAATGACCCAGCAGTTTCTAAAAAAATGTATGAGAACCATCAAAAATGGACAGAAGTAATTAAAGAATATGGTTTTGATTATGCAAACGGAGTTTATGCAGGAAATTTAAGAGAACAATATAATGATTCATTAAATGTTCATAATATAGAGTGGAAAAATAAGGCTGCTTTAGAATTCATCGATGAAAACAAAAAAGATCCCTTCTTTTTATATTACAGCGAAACGGTTCCTCATGGTCCAGCTCCATATAATATGAAAAATGGAAAATATTTTAGAGGTTTAGATTCAAATCCAAAATTTACGGGAGAAGGTCTAGTGGATGCAGATTATTCCTATTTACCCACTAGAGAAGAAATCAAAGAAGAAGTCAAAAACCTCGATAAAAAAGTAGCACATGCTTGGTTGCGTTGGTTTGATCATGCAGTTGGTGCCGTTGTAGATAAACTAAAAGCAGAAGGAATTTATGAAAATACCATTATTATAATTACTTCAGATCATGGGAACTACAACGGAGGAAAAACGAGCTTGTATGAAAGTGGAACAAAAGTTCCCCTGATGATGCATTGGCCAAATGGAATTAAACCTAACCAAGAGTATAACGAGTTAGTTCAAAATATAGATTTTACACCAACTTTTTTAGAGCTCGCAGGGATAAAATTAAAGACTGTAAAATCAACATTAGACGGTGTTAGTTTAAAAAAAGTATTAAAAGGAACTAAAAAACCAGTGCATGATTATTTATTTTTTGAGATGGGTTACGCAAGAAGTGTGATGACTAAAGATTGGAAATACATTTCTGTGAGATATGATAAACAAAAACAGAATAGAATCAATAAAGGATTAACATTTAAAGGCTGGAAAGGTGCAGAACTTAAATACCCCTATTACACCAGAAATGGTCATTTGGGAAATATTGCATCTAAAAGCAGTGCTTTTTATTTTGATGCTGATCAAGTATTTGATTTAGTTAAGGATCCACGTGAAAAGGAGAATATTTTTAAAAACAACAAAGAAAAAGCAGCAGAACTTAAACTGTTATTAACAAAAAGTTTAGAGACGTTTCCAAACAGACCTTATGCCGAATTTGTGAATTAACATGAAAAGAATAATCAAATTAATTTTAGTTTTTTTAGCCTGTTGTTCTTTTTTACAGGGCACTGCCCAAAAACCCATAGACACTATAGCAACAAAAGTAAGTGGATATGATATTCCTATTCGAATAAAAATACCTAAAAAAGCCACTGGTAAAAGTCCCGTTTATTTTTTTATTCATGGAGGTGGGTGGAATGGTGGTGATGCAATGTATGTCCCATCCGCAAGGCTTAGTATCGACGCAAATTTTCTAGCGGATCAATTAGAGGTTATTTATGTAGGATTGGCATATAGATGTAAAGGAAATAATGCAACATTTGCGGATGCTATAAAAGATTTAGAGGCATCTGTTAAATGGTTTTTTGACAATGCAGATACATACAATGCAGACTTAACTAGAATTGGTTTTGGAGGCGCATCAGCAGGCTCCACATTGGCAGCAGTTATGGCTCAGAAATATAAAAACTGCAAATTATTTGTGGGTGCAGAAGGCATGTATAACTTAGTAGAACATTCAGAAGAAAAATCAACGTTTCCAAGTCAAAAAGGAAGAGCATTATATGGATTAGCGACGGAAAAGGAAAGTAAAAAAGCATCTGCATTTTATAATTTAAGGAAGAATCCCCCCAGTACTTTATTGTTAAACGGAAAAGAGGATGACTTATGCCATTACACACAAACGGAAAAATTTGCTGAACAAATCAAGAAAAAAGGCGGCAACGTAAAAGTGGTTTTATATGATAACATCAATCACACTTGCTTAAATGCATCCTACCCTGAAGTACTAAAGAATAGTGTTTTAGAAATTGCCAACTTATTTATCGAAGTGTTTAAATTAGAAAACACAAATATGAATCCATTAGAAGTTCTTTTAGATAAAAGACTTCAAGGCATGTATCCTAAAGAATCCATTGCGGAAGGCGATATTCTGGGCGCTTGGGAATTTAAGAATTTCATTATCACTTTAAATGAAAACGGGCAAGGGTCTCTTTTAAATTCTAAAAATAATAGCACAAAAATATTCACATATACTTTAGAAAAAGATTCGATAATTTTTAAAGTAAATGGTAAGACAAAAATATTTTACATGCGAAAAAACAATAGCGTTATCTATGAATATAACTTTGCCGATGAAAGATTTAAGTATAGAAGACTTAATTATAAGAAAGTAAGCTAAAACCGAAATGAAATACGTTTTAAAAATCTTAATTTTAACCCTAATTGTTTGTTGTAAAACAAAAGATACGGCTGCACAAAATACGGTTGTAAATAGTCAGAAAAAGAATTTATTGTTTATTATAGTAGATCAACAAAGATATGATGCATTGAGTTATGCAGGCAATACTATTTTAAAAACGCCAAATTTAGACAGATTGGCAAAACAAGGAGCATATTTTAAAAATGCGTACACTCCTGTTGCAGTTTGTGGACCAGCAAGATCTTCAATTTTGACTGGAACAACAATAAATACACACCGAGTAACAACAAATGATAAAACCTAAGATTATAACGATACCCCAGTAATGACCATGAAAACCTTTGATGAAATTCTCACAGAAAAAGGATATCATGCAGAGTATTATGGGAAATGGCATGTCTTAACTTCGCATGCAGAGGTCTATAAAAATCCAAATAAATATGCTAAAAACGGGAAATATATATTTAAACCCCAAGGGCAAAGGCATTTGTATCTCGATTATTTAAACGAGGTATTTCCTAGAGAGGAACCTAAAAAAGGGCAGCTTTTAGATCGATTTACTAAAAGACCTTACACCCCAGATCCATTAGATATAGATTATGGAAAAACATACAATGACGTTAAAAAAGAAGTAAAACATCGTCATTCTCAACCAAATTATCATGGCAAATCTAGTATTCCTAAAGAACATACCATCACTGCGTATTATGCGAATAAAACCATTGACGCAATCAAGAGGTTAAAAAACAAACCTTTCAGCATAACAACCTCTTTTCATTTTCCGCATGCACCCATGATTCCATCCGAGCCTTATTACAGCATGTATGATCCTGATAAGATGCCAATCCCTTCAAGTATTAAAGATGATATGCAAAATTCCCCATATATTAATGCCAATGGAAGAAATAAGTTGACCGTTTTTGCAGATGAGGAAAAATTAAAATATATGATTTCTAATTATTATGGTTTAATTACTGAGTTAGATGATTGGATTGGACAAATAATGAAAACACTAGAAGATGAAGGTGTCGCAGAACATACTATGTTGATTTTCACAAGTGATCACGGAGAAATGTTAGGAGCCCACGGAATGCGTGAAAAAAACGTGTTTTATGAAGAATCTTCACACATCCCATTAATGATAAAAATGCCCAATGAAATTAAAAAAGAAACTACAGTGAATGGCTATGTTTCTAATATAGATTTATTTGCCACAATTATGGATTATTTAAACATTGGAAATTATAATTCCGATGGAGAAAGTTTACGCGATTTGATAGAGCATAAACAAACGAATCATGGGAACTATGTGGTTACAGAATGGGATTATAGAGGGCCAACATCCCCCAATTATATGATTGTAAAAAACGGATGGAAATTGATGGTTCCTTATACTAAAGATTCTAAAGTTATCAATGCAATGTATCACTTAACTGAAGATCCGCATGAAATGAACAATCTTTTAGGGAAAAATCCAGATAGGGAAAAATACAAGCAAAAAGCCGAAGATTTAAGAACCAATCTTTTAGAATGGTTGAAAAAAAACAAGTCGAAACATTACGACGGCGTATCAAAACGAAAATTGTTATAAATAACTAAAATGAAATTATATCCTTTACAATTCACACCATTATTTAAATATAGAATTTGGGGTGGAGAAAAATTAAAAACAGAACTAAACAAACAATACATTGAAGAAAATATTGGAGAGTCTTGGGAAATTTCAGATGTTTATGGCGATGAAACTGTGGTCGCAGAAGGCAGTTTAAAAGGAAATACATTACGAGATTTAACGATTGAATTTAAAG